>Ga0214202_1000145_pt1 | contig 32703 bp, 11 predicted proteins | sample TroBogEpilimnion_9_FD_153040 | JGI IMG/M metagenome (GOLD analysis project Ga0214202, IMG submission 153040) | Freshwater microbial communities from Trout Bog Lake, WI - 03JUN2009 epilimnion | ecosystem: Environmental > Aquatic > Freshwater > Lake > Epilimnion/Euphotic zone | place: Trout Bog...
CGATAGCAAACTCTGACTCCCACGCTTTTTGACAGGTGAACCCAGAAACGTCACTATTTGGCGCCCTCGCCTTTTACACAAGAGACAACCGAAAGAGTGTACAGTCGTCCTAACGATAGCATATTCCAACTGTTGTACTCTCTAAAAAAGGTGATGAGCGTACCCACGCTAATTTACTTTTCCTTTCTTAACAAAAAGAGAAATGAAAAATAAATTTTGCCGCCAAAATTCTTTCTGACAATGACGCTTGAAAGGGATCCTTCTTAATTAATTAAAATTAATTAATTAAAATTCGTAGCTACTCTTTATTAAACTTACATATTCATTAAATTAAGACTGTGTTTTAGTAATAAAATACATCTTAACAGAAATGGATCAAGTTGAAAAAGAAAAAAGCAAAAATACGAAGAAGGAAACAAAACCCTACGTTCAGCAAATATACGACATCATCAAAATCCTTAACGGCGCTTTTAAGGATTTTCCAGATCCAGAACAAGGAAAAGAAGTATTAGAGAACTTTATACCCAGACTGGGTAAAGTTGTCAAAAAGCTAAATTGCATTGAACCTCAATTGCATACTAGTTTTACTTCTACAGACACCTTGGAAGAATTGTTCTCAGCTCTAGACGTTTTTAGAATACACCTTAAAACAGCCAGAGATCATTTGAAACTTTTTGATCTCTCTGAACTCGTTTTGAAAGTTGAAAACACTTTCATAAACCGAGTGGAGTATCTCTTAAAAATTGTCGACACCAGAATCGATTACCAAGACCATCGAGACTGGCTGTTAGCTGTAAAGAACAAAATTGGACAGATTCAAGAGCAAGATAAAAAGCCCGCGCAAAAATCGAGACGATTTTCTACATAAATAAGGAGCCAACCAAAAACAACTCCCCATTTTATGAACCATTTTCGAAAGAAAAACCTGGACGCTCAATGGATCGGCAAACAAGACTTTCAGTCATAGCTTCTATTCGTTCATACAGAAGTCTGTGTATTTTGCTACAAGAATATTCGAACAGAAACCTCATTCACCCAATCGTTCTGCAACAATTGGCGGATTTCTTGTATGCAATTCACTACCACGACACTGTGTTGCATGATTTTAGAAGTTGTGAAACCTTGTTAAACCCCTACATCATTGAAGCTCAACCTCCATATCCAGGGAGAAAATCGAACTTGAAACTAAGAAAAAGATCAAAAGAAATGCCTCTTGCCACAGCCTTCAGGCCTCCGCCTCAATTGTGAAGAAACAAGAAAAAGATGTCATGCCCTTGACCGCTGAAAATATCTCGAGGATAGCTGATATTCATATCAGCATCGAATCTTACAAACAAATTCGTTACATCCTACAAGAGATTTATAAGAGAAACCTGATTCACCGGTTTGCTTATCATCAGCTGCTGCACTTTTTCTATTGTTCACACTTTTTCACAAATTTGCCAAATTTTTGTGAACACTATCACCACTTTTGGTTACCTCTGTTGCCACAACTAGAAAAACCCTTACCTTTAACACCTATACCTTTGAACTCTGCTAGGCTCGAACCTACAGTAGTTCACACTTGGAGTTTAAAACCTCCTAGTGAACACCCACCCAACTTCTTGAGAGATATAATTAGATTTTGAGAAAGAAGAATTCAAATATGTTATGGACGACTATCGCTATGATACAAATCATAGGCGTATTTCTCCTATCTTACTTTCTTCTTAACGCATACCTTGCTCTCTGGTTTTTGTATTTTGAGCTCTTTGATCACTACCGTACTAATTCACGCAGATTAGCACTGTTATCAAAAGCAATCAAATCAGAAGCCGACGCAATTGCAATCAAAAAGAAATAAGAATGGCCATCAACATAATTGATTCTTTGACATCAATTCTCATAAATCTATTATACACTCTCTTGACAACTACCTTAGCATCCTTTTTCTTGCAAAAACTGATAACTTTTTTGACCCTCCCTTGCTTATACAAGACTAGAACAACCATTAGAGAATACGAAAAAAGAATACGCCCCTCACGGTTAGACATTGTTAAAATTTCACCGTTCACTCTTTCTTACAAAAATCCAAAACTAGAAAATTAAAATCTGTAACGTTTCATGTTTTGTAAAATGACAATTGACATTGTAAACAAAATAAATGACATCTGAAAAGATGAACATTTTTTTTTCTTATTTTTCTTTTTTGAGAGGGGTACTAAAGATATTATAACAAATTTCATCGCCTTCTTGAAGATAGCAGATATACTCTTGTAAAAATGAAACTATCCTTAAAAACACAACGGATTTTTAGCACACTGACTAAGAGCCAATAAGGAACAAACTTCGGTGGCCCATTAATATCTAGCTGAAATCTCTCCGTTTATCTGAGCGACAAATAGGTGTACATGTTTGAGACTCATCTTTTGTTGCTTATGAAGCTTAAAGAGGGTGTAGCTGGGCAAGGACTCAAAAGTTTGGCTGGATTGCCGTACAATGTGACGTCGAGATATCGCAAGATAACAGGCTTTTTAAAGCTGGTTCACTTGTACATAGCGCAATCATCGAGATACGTAAAGTAACAAGCTAAAACTATTGAGAAATTGTCTAAAAAGGTTACATAATTTTTGAGTTTCTAAAGGGTAAATTGAGAGATGGACGAAAGATTTAATGTTTGACTCAAAGTTAATCTGCAAAATCCCAAAATGTCAAAATAAGGATAATGAAATTGCACAAGAAAACGTCGGGTTATTTTGGATAAGTCGAGCGATTGAAACAAAATTTGTTGTATATTTCCCTGACCCCAAAACAAAAAGAGAAACTAAGATCAAAAACGAGTTCAGAAACAGAAAATGTCATTTTGAGTGGAAAACTCAATTGTGAATTGTACAAACAAACGGAAAATTAGGAGAATCTTTTTCAAAAGTACGAGGATGATAAAGTAGAAAAAGTGAACATGAAAACTGCAAACTTCTAGACAAACTTTACAAAACTTTCTTGGTGACCTAGATACAGCCTTAAACAACCTGTATTAGGAACACGCAAATAAGTAAAACGTAAAAACTATTGTTAGGATCTTTGTGAGTAAAAACTAGACTAGCCGCAAGAAACAGGAGAAACCTTTTCTACCCTTCCCAACCATTCCTTCCCCAATTTGAATTATTTCCGAAAGAAAAGACGAGTACTGACCAAATAGACCAGGAGCAGTGTTTACAAATAACCACTCCTTCTCTATTTTTGGCGCCGAAAAGCTTTTTTGATACAGACGCAAAAACTGGTCAAGAACTTTTCTGCGAGTACTCGAATAAGTAAGTCGGAAAAATTCAAGGAAAACTGAAGAAAGAAGATCATTTCAACTCTGCATTTAGAAGAGAGAAGACAGAAGAAAAGAAGAAGATGTGCGTTATTAACTGTTACGATTGTCCAGAATGCCCAGGACTTCGAAAGTTACCCACAAAAGAAAGTTACTTTCTAAGAAGTGACACTACAAACTTGAAGCCTGTCTCTGTTTGGAGCCGTGAAGCTATTAGAAGATGGGATGCTAACCTCCTAATGGACAGACTGCTTAAAAACAAGACACAGCCCAAGTTTGTAGGAAAAATCACCTGCAGCCTTTCCAGTTGCAGACGTCGAAGATATGATCCAGCATTAGGACTATCTAAAGAGAAGGGAGCTTGCTCAACAAAATGCGAAAATGGGCTCTGTTTTGTTCTTATCAGAACAGCAGAAACCTTTTGCGCAAAGCATCACCCTGATCTTGAGACGTACAAAAAGACCCCGGTTATCTTCAGTAAGAACATTGTGACTACTGAAGATTTCCTTGATTTTATTGTAAATGATGACTAAATTGTGAATTCTTTCTTTGCCATGTTTTTATCTGAGTCTATTATTTCGATGTAAGACAAAGATAAATGTTTCCTTGTAAAACCAAAAATAAAAAGTATCCTGTATCTCACTTTTTCTTTTTATTCATGTTCATAATCATAATCAGCGATTTCGAGATAAGGCTTTACAATTTTGTATTCATTCCATGATGGAATACTAGAGAACAATTTTGTATTTAAAGACATATCTTGAAGTCCTGGTTCGCATTTGTGAACAAGAGGAAATTCCTTTGGAAGACTGTAACCACACATTAGAGTACCTTTACTAGAGAATACTTTAATTAGGTTTTCGTCTTTATTGTAAGGATGTGTGATATAGATAAATGAAGCCATACATTTGTTGAAGTAATCTAGGACAATACTTTCACTATCTTCAGAAAAAGCTCGATATCCAAGGGGTAATTCAGGTCTTTGAGTCATCCTTTGCCTACCCTTGATACGAGGATCTCCCGTTTCTCTTAGACGGCGGAACTCGTTCATAGTGGGCATTCTTTCAAAAAGATTAGGATCCAGCTCAAAGATTTGATTATCAATTTTGCATCGAGCTAAGTAGAAATAGATAGACGTAGGAAAAATAGGGACATCCAGCACTCTTTTCCTATAGCATAGCAGCACTCCATTTGGCCTGAATGCAATGTATTCTTTTTCATCTCCTCCACTTTTCCATTTTTCATTAAAAGAAAAAGAACCGAAATATTCACTGCACTTTTGAACATCAATATGACGCTCTTCTATCGTCTTTTGAGCAACATTTGTTTTTTGAGCAACTGAAAAGAAATGTAAAAGAAAAAGCAAGTTAAGAGACCGCAATTGAAAATTCAAAGATTTTTAGCAGATGCATTTTATTCATGGCCAGTGTAGTCATAGTTATCAAAGTCACCAGTTAGGAAATTTTTGAAGAAACTAGCATATTCTTTCCAAGTAGGCATACGGTTAAATAAGTTAGCATCTAGATCATTTCCCCCTTCTGTAGCAGAACAAGCATGTAGAATAGGCACTTCTACCTTAACTACTCTGACACAGTATTCCAAAGAACCTTCTTTGAAGATATGGTAACCTTTTGGATGCAATTTCAAGAATGTTTCGGACATTAAAAGGCAATCCTTAACAGATTGAGAGAGGCTTTCAAAAGTCTCATCTGAATGTTTCACTTTTAAATCAGTCCAACCCCTTAGAATTGCAGTCCAAGAAGGTAACTCTCTCTTTTCTGAATGGTACATTGACTGGTACTTAGACTCATCTTTGACAGAATCATTACACCACTTATTCGTATCGCATGATAACCATAGCAAAGGTAGAAACTTCTTGTTATAGCAAATCAGTAATCCATTTGGCCTATAGGCAAGAAATTCGTCTTCTTCATTTTGACTGCGATCAGATTCTTCAAAGCCGAAAGTAGTGATAAAACTTGAGCAGCCATAGACTGCCTCACGGTAGCGGCCTAAGTCAGGTTTTTTCATCAAGGTAGCCTCTATAAAAAGAAGTAGGGGTTTTACACTGTGATCTGTTTTGAAGAATCTGTGATAGTTTAGCATTAACTTCAATTAAGTTTGAAAAAGCTTACTTGAAGATGAGGTTAGCAAGAAAATGCTGAAGACGAGAATGACGATTCCCATTTTTGGCGGATTCTTTTTAGATGTTTTGATGGCAGATATTTTTGAGCGACTATGAGTGTTTTAGGTTTTGATTCGATTAAAATATCGATTAAAAGTAGGATCAATGATAGAAACGTTTGGAGAGGTGATTAATCAGTCATAAAACTTTTCTTTCCTTCTTTTTGACCATTTTGTACGTTTTCTCTATTTTTCGTCCTTCTGAAAATGGAAAAACTATCAAAAACGTCAAAATTCAAGAAAAAGGGAAACGAACTCTAGAAACGGGTTTTCTGGAACGTTCCTTTTTCTTGATACTCTTTTTAGACCCCTCTAGACTAGACAACCGGCGGATAGCAACAACAAATAACAACAGTAACCAAAGACAACAACACAAACAGACACAGACACAAACACAGACACAAACACAAATAGATACACAAACACACTAGCTTAGATATAGAAAGTAGACTCTAGTAGTAAATTAGTAGTTACGGAACACTATTAGTTAGCTAGCTGGGTTACTTTTTATAAAAACTATTTTTTAGATTAGTAAGGGGATTAGTATTAGTAGGATACATTTCTCTTTTCTAAAAACATAGTTTTCCCGATACTATTTTTCATAAAAGTTTTCCTTTGGCTCGAGGAAAGGTTTTTTGGAACATAGCATCACCCCGACAAAACCCTAGGTAATCTCTTAATTTGTTGAAGTTGAAATTGAAAAGTTCAAACGACAATCTAAAAAGGTGGGATCGAAAACTCAAAGCGAGATTTTTCGGTTCTTCAGAGGAAAAGATATCGAAGAAGTTTTCATTTTGACCAAAACGAATTATGAGATTCTGTACGTACAAACGACTGACAAAAACGACTGACAAAACTGACAAATGACAAAGACGCCCTCTAACGAGGAAACCCCGAAACATCTGGTTTTGTACTAAATTCTAACGCGCGCTAAAAACTATATTATATGATCAATTTGTATTAATTTACATTTTTATCTATAATATGGGGAGTTTAGAACAAACCAACCAGAAGTTTCAAAACGACAACTGACATGACGACAAACTAACCAACCAACTAAGAGATACCATTGCATTGAATAAGGATGACACATTTTGATGACATTTTTGACAAAGCAAACTGAACTCATGACTGGCCCCGCCTTTGCGTTTTCTGTTTTTCCAACGAAGAATTGAAAATTTAAAGGTGACAAAATTAGGAATGGAAATTGTACTAATCGCTAAAAAGTGAGGGGGTAGGGTTATCTTTGCCCATCCGAACTCTGACGGTTGCGTATAAAAACAAAAACCTAAGAGTGTTTGAGCGAAGTTAATTTTTACTCTTCTCACCGTTAACACCGAACAAAGGTAAAAACATTTTTTGCGATTATTACATTTTTTAACACTTAGACTTAAGGAAAAGAAAAACTTAGTCATTTTTCAAACGATGAAGACATTTTAGATCTCATCTTCATGGAAGAGAAAAGACTTAGAATTTCTTTTAGGAGCTTTTACAAAGTGCGTTACTCTGAAAAACTTAGAACTTTTTTGGGAACAAAGTAGTGTGGAAATACTTTAAGGAATTTGACCCCAGCGGTTATTACCCTTTAGTATTTGCTCATGAAAACTTTTTTAAGCTCTAACCTGAAGGATAAGGCATTATTTGTTTTTCGGATTCCTTGAAAAATTTTAGAAATGACTTTTGTAACGCTATGCCCATACATGTTGAGGATGGTGAGCATTTTCTACACAAAGTTTCTTGATCATAATAACGACATTTGTCTTTCGTTTCTATCATTACTAAATATTCTGGATTGATTTAAATGAGTATTAAGTGATGTGCTGATGTAACAACCAGGACAATGCACTACCAAACACTTTTTGCTTATGAAAGTCAGGAAAGATAATTGAATAATGATTGGAAGGAGAGATCTATGTTGGGTTATTTTCAAATAGATAGTTGTGAAGAAATTGTATTGCACTCTTCAAACACTAAAGGCATGCGGAGCATTAGTTAATTGTAGAGCATTAAAAGATTAGGCGCTCAAACTTTGGAAAATTGAAAGTAAAACCGGATTGTCGTATACGTGACGTCGAGATACTTTTAAAGTAACAGGCTCTGTCTTTAAGAACTTTCGGGAACTTAAAGACTAAGCTGGTTCACTGTACATTAGAACAATCGTCGAGATACTTTAAGTAGCAGGTTTAACGATCAAGATTCCATAAGAATGACACTAACCTTTCTTAAGATAGGTAGGAGTTAGGATAAATTTTTAAAGGATATCCTTCACAAAAACAAATTCCAGGCTAAGGTAAAAAGGCCCTTTCTTTTCGACAAAACTCTTTTATCAAACCTTGCAGGAAGAGTTTATAAACAAGTTTTCGAGGAAAAAAGGGTGTAACCAACAAAAAGATTTTCAAGACGTGAAACTGATCATTTCCACTTTGAAAAAACTTAGTTGTTACAGAAGCCTTGCAGAAATCTATTCTTAACAACCGGGTTATAAAATAGCATTTTTAGTAAACTTCTGTATTTTTACCTGATCCGAACACAACATGGCAACCTAGGCAGCATTAGAACATTTTCGATCAATCAGAAAAGTGAATATGTCGATGCGAGAGTAGGACTAATGATATGTGACTGATTTCCTCAATTTCTTGTAATTTCAGCAAAAACCGACAAGTTCCTTGTCAAAAGAAGGTTCAAGCAAGACAACACCTTTTCCTGAAAAGGGATTGCAAGATCCTTTTTTAACCCTCTTTCCTATCTCTCCTTATTCTTCTTTCTGAGCATGATTGAAGCTGTGCAGCCTAGCACAAGTATGCAAGAGAGGAAGGCCTACCCTTGGGGATGTCCTTATCACTCTTGTAGAGGCCCCTTCCAAAGAGGTCTCCCCCCACATCGGTCCTTTTCAGGACCACACAGAGGTTTTTCCCATGGACCCTCCTACAGACCTCCTCTGAGGCCACCTGTTAGGAGAAACATCGCTACGAATCCCTACGTCAGGCCCCGATCCAGACCTAATCGGAACGACAACAGGAATTTCAACGACTTCACGCCTCCATCGGGAAATTTCACCCCTCATCCACCGGCCTCAGAACCTCGCTACTACCAGAAGTTCTCTCAGGCCTTGCCGAACAAGATGGAACCGCCAGCAGTCCTCGACTACAGGACTGGTGAAAAGGAAACACAGACGCACAAGAAGAAGAAACCACCCGTTAGCCGTTACCCAGAATGGCAAAGGGAGGCTCCACCATTTAAAAACGGTCAAATGGTTTGTCTCCTCTGCGGTGGTGGACACTACATCCGTTTCTGCCGTCATTCCTCCAACGCTCCGCCGAAGAAGACATTAGTCCCTTCCTACGACTCTTCCATTGAAAACGAGATCTCCCTTCTTGATCACCAGATCAATCAACAAGGTTCCCGCATCAATGATGTAATTCTTTTCTTCAAGGAGGAAAAGAACAATCACTTTGAAAAGGGATCTGTTTATGATCTTCTGATTCAGACATGCCAGAACTCGTACAAAGAATTGGAAGCTTTCCAAAAGAATGTCAGGAATCTACGGAGGAAAAGTTTCATCTCCATCCGTCGCCCGAATATGGCTTATTCCCAATCGACATGGGGAAGCTATATTCAGAAGCTGCAAGACATCAATGAGGAACACATCGCCGCCATCTCGCGACTCGCCATCCAGCACTTCCGTTATCCGGCTGGAGTTGTCAAAGCTATTCTCAAAGAGTTTTTGGAGAAACTCCTTTCAGAAGCATTGGAAGAAGAGAAGGACCTCCAGTCTCTTCGAAGTTTCAACTATATGTTGGGACTCCAACATTGCTTTGCACTCGAGAGGACCATCACCCGGAAGCAATTCTTCATTGATCATCTTGGAACCACTTTCAACAACATCAACAAATTGGACAACCAGGCAATTTCTACCCTCAAGGAAAACCTAGAGGACCTCACCCTGATCAAATACAGGATTGAGGAGAAACTCGGAAGCCTGCCCGAAAGTCTCCACAACGCAGAAGACTCCAAACTACAAGACGCTCTTTTCTTCATCTCCAGCATGACTGAGATCTACTTTTCTCAATCCGAGGCTGGTAAATCACAGATCCAAGTGTGGCAGAATCATTTGCACAGGATTGTAAATGAATCCGGCCTTGTCCTGGAGCAAGTGATTTCCGACCTTGAGAAAAAGTACAAGAAACTCAAGACTCTCCAACACTCGGACTCTGACGTTTCTCTCAAGATCATGACAGAAAAGAACACCACCCTGACGGATCTTGTCTCCTTGGGACACTGGGACCCTGAAGATCCGCCTCCATTCTACATCCACGATCCAAAGGAACCCTACAGCGCATTGATGAACTACTACCGTCTCTGCCAGAAGAACCTCCATCAACAGAGAAACAAAATCCTTGAGAATCCCTTCCACCAATGGGGATCCTCCAAGCATCTGTTTTTGGACCAATACTTCTCGACTCTGCTGAGGGACATCAACTTGGATCTCCTCCTCTTCGAAATCCGATGTTCAGATCTCTCTTCATACAGCAAGAATGGTCCGTCCAGATTCCAAGCTTTGGATGTCAGACAGAACTTCCTCCTCAAATACTGTCCTTTGACCATTTCTGCTCTGGAAACACCCATTGAAGAGATCTGGGACGACTACAACTTCGTCTTCCACTATCGGATCCGTGCCCTTCTCCCTCGAATCCTGAAGAAAGAAAAAGACGCCTTCTACAAGGATTCGATAAAAGAAGAACCCCAGACGGGCCAAGACAAGCTCTCCTCTTCGCCTGGTCTTTCTCCGGTTTTCAACCACCATGATTGTGTCATCATCCTGAGCCCTACACCAAACTAAACATGATGCCAAACAGCGAAAACCAGAGAACAACACGAAAAATGAAGAGCAACACACGTTACAGAAGAAAGAAGACTCTGATGCAGAAGACCCTGATGCCGAAGATCATTTTGTTAGCATTAGGATTTCTCCCCCTATTATCTGCGGATGAGTGCGGGTATCATGCCTCCTTGGTAGGGAAGGAAGATTTTTATCTGACACAGCCGTTTCAGAAAAACATCTCAATTGATCTTCAAGATTACTTTTCCACTTTTGATGAGATCACGGCATATAAAGATCTCTTTGTAAAGCAATTCAGTAATTACAGCACCAATGCTCGATTGGACTCACTGGAGCCCTATCCCTTGATTCCTTTCACTGAAGATCAAAACCTTATCCATATCAAGGAGGAGATACCATCTTTTCGTGCTTCTAGGGAATGTTCTCTAAGAAACGCACAACTTGTGAGGATTACGAATTTAACCAAAGACAAGATCAAGCAAGTTCTGATAGATCATGGTATTCCTTATGTTCCTTTCCTGGGCATAGGATATCAGTCTTCAGTTTACACCCCAAACCAAGGATTTGAATTCTTTGACACACCTCCCTCAGGCTCGAAAACAATACTGAAGTTGCATGAACTGTCTTTGCCGTTTTTGGATAAGCAGGGAAATATTGCTTACCCTCCTACGACGGATGCTTCATCAACTCCTACTATTGGTACTACAACCATTAGCCCTGTAGGGAAAAGAAGTGTAACAACTTTTTCTCCTGAGGATAATGATGTGTACAAAAGCCAAGTGTTGTGTGCTAAGACTAATAATCCCTGGGATCTTTTACGCAATCGGGATTCTTGGTTCAAATTGTACAACAAAGTTTCAAAAACCTTGAATACCCTTAGCAAAGCAATTCCAAAATTTGGTTCAGTTCGTAACACTCTCAAGACACTCCCCTCTAAGGCTAACTCAGTGCTCAACTTGATCAAAATCCAAGCACCTACTTACCTTAAAAACATAGCAAAAGTTCTCAAAACTTTTTCCACTTCTTCCCCTTGGGAGAAAGCAAATTTTTCAGTTCTGGATACTTTCAAAAATCTCATAAAGGACGTCAAAAAGACAGTATCAACTCTGGGACGGTCAAAAGGAATGCTTACAATGACAGAAGGTAATCCATCTTTTATCATCTCAGACGTGGATGAGTCAAATTGGCTTGGTAAATTAAATCTAGATGAGGACGTTTTTGGCATCGCAGGACCCATTCTCGTGGAACCTGTGGGTCATTCAATCCAAGCTTCAAAGGTAGTATCCAGGCCTACGATTCAGCCTATTGTCAACAATGGCAGGGAGGATTCACTGTCAAACGCTAATGTAGAAATAGATAACTATGTAGTTAACCTCAACCTTAAGATTTATGATAGAATTAACGATAAGTTGTCAAAGTACTTGGTTAGACCGAATATCATTAAGAATAAGGTGACCACCGCTACCCATGTGGTGAGAACCAAGAAAAGTAGTTACGCGTTAATAAGGCAGCCATCTCTGACCAATTGTTTTAGGAAAGAAGAGGAGGCATATCCAATATGTCATTCCCTCGACTTTCAGAAGGATCTAGGGCTAGATAACTTCAATAAAGCTAAGTCTATCTCTTGTGGAAATTCCCTTTTTAGCAAAGATTATGACCCTAAGTTCCTGGAATGTCCCCTCGCGGATGCTCCAGAAACAACTTTAGCATATAGAGCACATTGTACACTACAGGAGGAAAGCAGTGATGACATTGTTGACAACAATATGGCTGCAATCGTAAGTTCCACTAAGCCAATTAGTCTCAGACTCATGTGTGATGATGTATCAAAGATGGATGCTAAATCATTTGAAGTTTCTAATTTTCCGATCCAGATTAGTACTCCTTGTGAAGTCCAAGAGATTAAGGAAGACACTTCAGTGACACTTTTGCCACAACTTAACAAGGATTTTGTCCAAAATCAGTTTAGCACTGAAATCCTTACCCAAGCCCCAAATATTGTAAAACCCTCCTTCAATTTCCCCTGGCAACATCCCGCAGCAATGCCTATTACTATAGCATTGTCCATTTCCATCCCCATTTTAGTTATCACAATATTTGCTACTGCCTTGACATGTATTCTGACTAAGACCCCTTTTTGTAAGCCTAAACTCAAGAGGAAACCCTCCCTAAATGAAATCCCCCTTGAAGATATAAAACCTGTTGAAGTTGAAAGATTTCTTGAAGAATATGCCCTTACAAGAGGTCTTCCCGACTACACCAGGCTCTCCAATCTTTTAAACAGAACATCTAGACCTTCGTCTAGACGCAATTCTTTTTCCCGGCAATACCCCTGAGCAAAACTCATGATCCCCAAGTAAACAAGCAAAATTGGCATTTGTAAACAACATCCCTACTTTTACTGGTCCCACAAACCAGAGCAAACAACATCTTTCAAAGTAAAAATGGCCCAATTTTAAAGAAAAAAGGATTCTTTATATTGAGATGTCAAGGAGCAAAATGTGTTCTTTTGTGGAGGTAACAATCCACTTAAGTACATCCCTATGTGGTTCCCCATAGGTTTTTCTTTGACATTGATTTATCAGGATGTCCTTCTCCCTTGTGGTACATTAAAGAGACCTTTGCTCAAAACCCTCCCTTTCTCCCTATCAAGTACTCTTGGGTTTTTGCAGCTCACATATTTGTTGTAACATGTACCCATTGCGGAGAGTTTTTACAGACATTTATTTATTTACATGTCTGTTCACCATTTGTAAACCATTTTTTCATGTTTTGTCTGCCAGAAGTGATGAAAATGGTTAAGTAAGGAAAATTTTCCCAAAGGGTTTTTATGTACTTATGGTGCCATTTCCATCACCCCTGTCACTTTTTTGAGAGGGGTAGATTAATATGTAAAGCTTTTTTAGTTAGAGAAGAAAATTTCGAGATTTACAAAGTAATGCAAATCCAGCAATTCTCCCCCGCAAATTAGAACATTCTAGATAACTTTTTGACCCCGCAACTTTTCTCACTTTTTCCCAAAACAGAAAGGAAGTTTAAGATGGTTTTTTGTCAGAGAGTTGAGTATTCTTTGATCAGATGTCGTTAAGTCGAATGTTATTTGGTTAGGGTCTCATTTGGTCAAGTATCATTTGGTCAGACGTCGTTTGGGCAAGTGTTATTTGGTTGAACGTTACTCTTTTTCGGTGACATCCGATGTACCGTTATTTGAACTCGAAAATATTCAATTTTCACCTGTCAAAATCCAACTCAGACCCCCCGCTGTTTATTTTGTTCACTCTCCCTTTTTTAGCAATTATGTCACCAATTTGGTTATGAGTTTAGAAATGACGAAGAATGTTTTCAAAATCCTATTTTGAAAACATCCTGAGAAACTTCTTTAACTCACTACTATAAAAGGTGATGTCCCTCCCCATTTTAACTCAGTACAATTTTTACCTTCAACAACGCCATTTCGCACCAGATAAGTTTTTCACCCACAACTCTGAACTTTTACAAAGTTGAATACTCTGAGTATTTTCTCTAAGTATTTTTCTTATAAAAGTACAACATAGACAATTTTCATAAGTGATTTGCATCACCAAGTGAAGATCGGAAGGCTCTGCCTTTCAAGCACCCTTGTGCTACCTAGCCCTTCCTTGCTCAAAAGCTATCTCTCTCAAAAAACAGACAAGTCTGTAAAGACTCTGCGCTGCTATTTGGAATAAAATAGCTAAAAGAAACCAATCACTCTTTTTATTTTTTACTTATTTTTGATTATTGTAAGGCACCCTAAGGTAGTCTCCATAGTATACAGTCCTAAACAAAAACTCACAAAAAGCCTTACATTTTCAAAAAGTGGTCCTTCGAGCCGTTGTGTTTGTTCTTTGTTAATTTAATTTCTTGAAACATAACTTGATTCTTGAAATTTTATTTCCCAAGAATAAAACACTTAAGAGACGAATTAGAGCTACTTGAAAAAGTAGTAATTTTTCACCTCTTGGTTTGGTCCATCCAGCAATTGCAAAATTAATTGGTCTCTTTCTGCAACATTATTCCGAAAAGTATTTGCAAGTCTTTGTCTTGCTTGGTCCTTTTAAGGAAACTTAAGAGGTTTTGCTGTAACGAAAGATTGCTAGGAGTTGAGGAAGAGAGGCTAGCCCCTCTTCAATCCGTCACATCTTCATCGCCTCGCATCAAAGTTGCGGTAGGACAGATTTCACTTTTTTTGATTGATCGAATTTACCGAAAACCGTTACACAACCGTTCCATAAAAAGTACTTAAATCATATATGAAGGGTCGTAAGACCTTTCATAGAATGAGTGAGATGTGTGCGGATCCTGGTTCCTTTTCTAAGACGGAAAGAGCTTCTAGAAGTAGGACTAGAACTAGGATTTGTACTAGTAGAAGTGCAAATCGGGGACGCTGTTTAGATATGGCGCCATTGAGAAGCCGAAGTCCATCCAGAGGAAACTCTACCGATGCGATTTCTCGCTTTCTTGATGACAACATGAATAAATGGCATACCGTAGACATTTTAAATAGAACCATTACGGAAGAAGAAATTGAACAAGTCCATGTCGAGCTTCCTTTAGTTAGGGCCTTGACTATTGACCGTACAGTAGGTTTTATTTATTACAATAATAATTTCCATCTTAAAACTTTCAAGTTTGGAATGGAAAACATAGCTTCCCTCCTTATTAAGGCTTTTGGGAGCGACTTTGCTGACTTCCATGATGAACCTAACAATGTCTCTCGAGGCATTTTTAGAGCATTCATCAATGGAAGCGCTAAGTTGTTTCATAAAGTAGCTTCGGGGGTAGACAAAACAAGCGCACTTCCTCTCATGAAATTTGTAGCCATAGCCATTAGCTTTGGGCCGGATAGAGCTCTTTTCGCTCACAAGAATTGTGATCAGATGTGGGTGAAGTTTGAGCATGGATTTGAGGAACTCTATTTCTATGAGCACTTCACTGACAACTCCTTAGTCAATGCAGCGCCCTATCTCTTAAACCTTAGGGAAATCTTTAACCTTTACTTTAGAGATGGGAGATTAGAGCTCATAGATAGAAAAAGTAAGGGAAATGAGAGTGCTTCTTCCCATCCTAACAGATCGGAAAGCACCTCTACAGCTAGTACCCCTTTTCCTCGTTATGTAGGCGTAGCTCCTCCTACAGGAGAAACTACCATTAACAGTTCCAGAGCTGTTTCTGAAGATAGTTTTAGATCAAATAAGTCAGAAAAAAGCTTTACAAGTAGGAATAAAACGACTCGGGAGCGTTCTCAGGAAACTCTTGATAGTTTTTATAGCCAAAGTAAGATGATTGCAAGTCAATCCAGAGACGCTACACCCAGTGGAGAACCTTTTCCCTCTCCAGAAATGACGGAAAAATGGTCTTTTTCTGAGCGATTTCCTTCTTTTCATTCAAATTTGACGCAAAAGCAATCTGAAAAGGAAACTCCAGCAAAAGAAGTCCATTTTTCTAGACCAGAACTGACAGAGAGATGGTCTCCCACTGAGTATAGTTTTTCTCCTCCAAGAAAGGAACAAAGTGAGGATTCATTTGGGGTCCTTTTAGACGCAAATAATACTCCTAATTCCTCTAACTTGAAGGAGAAAACTGGAAATTTTGACATTTCTTACGGTAGACGGGATAGAGTTAGCTTTAAAGAACCTCTCCCCTCTAGAGAAAATGTTATTGATTCTCCCGAAACCCCCTTAGAGCCTATAGACATGCAGCTTGTCTTCGATCTTGCTTATGGGCATGCCCAAAGTATCGCAGACATAGCTCATGGCTATAAAAAATCTAGAGAACTTTCTAAAGTACCTCTTGAGGAGATAACAAAGGAAGAGAATGCTGATTTAAGACTTAATCTTTTCGATTTTTGTACGTTTGGGAGGACTGTTGAAGAAATTTTGGGAACCAAGTTCGCAAAAACTTTCTTTCCTAACCCTGGATCTCGAATTGAAACTAGAAACGCAATTTTACAGAGAGTAGTCAATGACCCTTACACTTTAGATGAAACTAGAAAATTGGCACTAAGTGAGTTAGGAAAAATAGATCATCCCAAACTTTACGAAGAAAACAAAAGATATACAGTCTCAGCAACTCGGAATTTGTTCTTGAATCAAGAGCAAATAGAAAGAAAGAAGAAAATGCCTGTACCAATCCTGGGTTCTTCTCCCTTGCCACGAAAAACACTAAAACTTGTTAAGTCTCTCATTGGCCAGTGGGGTCGATGCGATATGGACAATTTGAATGCAACACACATTACATCTTACTTGAAAGAATTATGTCCTTTGATAACTAAAGAGCAATTGGCAGAAAGTAGTGCATACGCATTGCTCCTAGCTGTAACCAAAGGAGAGACTTACAATTTGGTGCTAAGTAGCATGGACTCAGGGGTACCTTTTCTTCAAATTTGGGAACTTCTTTATAGCTTCCGTCCTCAAAGGAAAACTCAAGCAGAGATTTCCCTTGAATTGGATAGGGTTATAAGGGAGCGACCTAAAAACTTGACTATAGCTTTACACCAGATTCTTGGTCTCTGGGATTCTACTGGTGATAAGGATGATTCGTTCCAAGCACAAGTAGTTGAAGAAAATACTCTTTTTGACATGAGGAAACTTATTCATACTCACTTTGCATCTCAAGCATCTGGGGTTGAACTAATTTACAATAGCAAAATCGCAGCACAAGCTCAGGAGCAAAGAGACATGGTAAACATGAATCTAAAAGCCCCTGCTCTTATGCCCGGTTATATGCTTTATATGGAAGCAGTAAGCGAATTCGTTAAACCCGAGATAATTGAGATGAAAGGAACGAAATCACCTTTCACCGTGAACTCCACCAAAAGAGCCAAATCTGTAGATTACATTAGACATAGAACAAGACATAGGACTAATGTTAGGAACAAGGGTCGAAGCCATTCACGTTTGGCAGCAAAAGTGAATAGGAATAGATCCAAGACCCCCGTAGGAATATCAGGACAGGACGGGAAACAGATAGAAGGACTTAGAATTTCCTATTCTGGTTATCGTTGTAAGTTGTGTAATCTTTTGGGTCATCATGCAAGAAACTGTCGAACATATCCGGGGCGTTTCCCCTCCATTTTGATGTGTTCGAATTGCAAAGGTTTCCACAAACCTGTTCCTTGCTTTTTTGATCCTTTTGAATACGACAACTTCTTTAGGGGTAGACCCCCAAGAAACCTTTATCGTCCTGCTGAGGATGATCACAGGTACGACAAGAAAGGTTTCTTGAAAGACGAACATAGGTTCGGCTGGATCAACCCTGAACAAGAGCAACGAGAAATCAGAAAAGGAAGAGTAGGAGATTGGAGGGAGTATAGCGTAGGAGGTAGACTAGAAGGGAATACTTACAACCCCTATGCCCCTAGCCGTACAGTAAGAGGATCTAGTTACTTAAGTAATGTAGGTAGGAATTTGCCTCCTTCCACGACCACACCCAGTGGGGTCACTAGAAAGCAGGACTCTGGAATTGGCCCTCAACTTTCTAGGGAAGGTGTTTGCAACGTAAAGAATTCCAAAAACCACATAGAACCCCCTCCCACTTCTTTCTCTACACACTCTACACATACACATACACAAAATCATTGCAATATCGATAAAGGCTTTATGGTCGATACGGAAACTGGTGTGTTATCTCCTGAATACAGACACCCTTTCCCACAAACCCAAAACACTACACCATTACACAAAGGTGGAATAAAGAGCAATATCAAACCAAACGAATTAAACGAACTTAACGGACCTAACGTTAACGTTCTTCAGACCCTTGGTGAATCCAGTGGTCATTTGAAACTTAACACACTCGGTAATGTCGTTTCGCTACCCATGTCTAGTGCTGGTTCCACTGTCATTAGACTATTGGGATATGGTTTTTACGAAGACAATGTCTTTGAAAGACCATATGCAAACGAACTAAGGAACATCAGTAGCGAAGGCTGTTGTGTCCTTGACCATGTCCATTATGATAAGGTAGTCCGCGTGGGTGACAGGTCGTTGCGATCTTTCTTCGTGGATGGGATCAAATATGTGCGCATATATGACCCTGACACTGATCGCTTCTTCATACAACCTGTCCCCAAAGAGGGAAGCGACTTCTTCACAACTGAACTTGAAGCTTTTAGAAAACTCCACTGTGAGCCTGATATCACAGGAAGGTTTCCTAAAAGGCTGTCAGGTTATCCTGGAACTGATGGAAAGGTTCAAACAGGAAAAGTCTACGATCTCTATAAGAATTATGGAGATATGGACACTAAGCTCATCATGGATACCATCGGTATTCATTTTGGACTAATCCCTGATGACATTGACTCTCAAACAATGACTCAGGATGACTTGGATTATTACTTCTATGATAGAACTGGTATTAACCTCAGTCTTTTTGATTTGTTCAGGCTTCAACAATATCAAAAACACACTGGTAATACTAGTCTTCAAGATACATTGGAATTAGAGAAAGAAGAGAGGAAATTTCTGGAACCTCAACCTCAGGAGAACCTATTACCTTCGAAAGTTTGTGAAAACAAACCTGAAAAGTGTAAGAAGTCCCTGGGGGGCGACAGAAATCTTCTGCCTCTGTTTCCTATTGTATCGGAAGTGAAAAAACAAGTGGAACAGACGAACAAAATTGAAGACAAACAAAGAGCGTCACCTCTTGTGCGTCTATCATCCCTTGGAACGGATCGTTTTGAACCTCAGATTGAACCTGAAACAGTTTACTTCAGCTTGGCACCAGGCCCAAGTGAAGAAGCTGCGGATAGTCTTTCAGAGGATTCACAATTTTGTGACTCTAATAACCCTAAACATTTGCAATTAGAGTCAGAAGACGACTGGTCTGAAGATTCTAATAGGCCTTTGTTAGGAAGTTGGCCTGCTGAATCTGACAAAGATTCAGAAGTCATTGTTTTTTCAAAAAGACAACTGAAAAAGCAAAGACAAAAAGCCAAGAAATCATCTGAAAACCAGATGAAAAAATCCAATGATGATGAAGTCCTATCTGATTTGTGGGTCTACGAGTCTAGCGAGAAACTCGAAAAACTCCTTATCATTTTAGTATGGATTCTTATTGGTCTGTACCTGAGTGTTTCTTTCGATAAGGAATATGTCCTGGTATACTCACTATTCTCAATACTCTTTGTTGCAATATGTGTGTATGCTCAGTACGTATCATCTGAAGGAAAAAGCACAAAAGTACAGGACAAAGAGACTGACATCTCTATCATCTTTGAGGAGGATGGAAATACTTCAAAGACAAGAGAAGTAGATACCATCACTAGACTCCCTGTGCCCACACCACACATTAGAGTAGCCTCATTTAAAGCCTCTCCAGGGCCTGAGGATTATCAGTCCTATTCCCGAAAGACAAGCAGAAGTCGCTTTGATCCTTCCAGGACCATGCCTCCTGTTAGTCTTAGACAAGGAAGAAGACGAGTAGACAAACCACCAACACGCACAGGAAGAGCTAGTACCTCAAACTTCAACTGTCTTCAAAAACAGATGAAGAAAACAGCTTTGGCTCTAGATTATGAACCCACTATCTCCTCTGGGACATCTTCGCAGAAGAGAAGATCCCCAAAAGAGAAAAGTATTCATATATCTGAAGCTCGAGTTGTCAAAGTCATTGATGAAAGGCCTTACATCTATGTTACCTTGCCCAATGGTGACAAGAAACTTGCTCTATACGATACAGGAGCTAGTTGTTGTTGCGTCAAACCCAGCGTCTTTGAACAACTTCAACAAAACTCTCTGATATCGTGGGAACCTGCTAACTTCAACGTAAGTGGCATAGTACCAGGAGCAATGGAACAGGCAAACAAAATAGCATATATCGATATACAACTGGAAACCGGATATACCCTGAAGAGTATCCCTTTCATTGTGTACGATTGTGCTTATGACATCATCATTGGCAACAATCTTGTCAAATCACACCGTTGGTCCAACTACTGGAAAAACGACAATTTCTACATCAAATTGGGACCCGTCCCAAGTAGAAAACCAGTACAAGCCCATTTCAGACACTCTGTTAAATCTACTAAAGGCGTCTCTTTAGCAGAAATAACATTGCAACCTCAGGAAACTGCTATGGTTACTCTGAAAATCCCTGACTTAGATGCAAACTCCTATAAGAATTGGAAGAGTAAAGATCTGTTTGTGGAAGCCTTGTTTGACAAAGGAATTCAAACAGAAACTAACCCTAATTTTGAAGGACTAGAAGTTTTGCCCTCTTACACTAAGATAGATAAGGATAGGGAAATCACAGTTACCATTCGGAATAAGGATTCCAAGTCTCCTTTGAAAATACCGGAAGGTATTGAAATGGTGACGGTAACCACGGTAGAGAAAAGAGTAGATCACTTTAGCCTACACGAATATCAAGCAGCTAGAACTATTTTTAATCAGATCCCTAGAGTGCATAACATCGAATGTTATTGCCATAGACCCCCTCTTGAGAAAACTGAGATTAGCATATACATCGAGGCTAGTGATCCTTATGGACAAACATCCACAAGGAATTACAGTAATCCTAGCGGTCCTCTGGAGCCTTACGCACCAGGGATCCGTATTTTTAGACACTACGAAACTCCTTCACCGATTGGAGGACAAGTAGCACTAACCATGCTACTTATCCCCGATCGTACAGGGAATTATGCGGTAATCAATGAGCATGATATAGCGAAGGCAAAGGAAACAATCCACAATGAGCTAGGCTCTTCTGGATTGCAACCTCTGTACTTTTTCTTAGATCCAAAGCTAGGTTTTTCAATAGACACTAGGATATTGGTGACCGAAATTTACACTGCATTTCCTTTCACATTTCTCCCCGTCGCATATCATCCAAAACATGAGCAATGCATTAGGCCTGCTCTTCGCAAAAATTATCCAGAAATTTTTGTGAACACTGATAGGACTTTCATTCATATTACGAATGGAGGAAGTAGGCCCCCTGAGAATTCCCTTATGAAGGAAAATGGTACTCCTGTCTTTAAAACAGACATTATGGGTGCCTTTTTAGTTATGTTTAGACATCGGCAAGATTTAGTGTGTCATTTCCATATACCTTTAATGGATAATGACTCTAAACCAGTTACTGAAATAGTTAAGGCTAGGTTGGTCCACTCCTTACTTACTGAGCTAAGATATATGAGAGTGCCCACTAACATGGTCATCTCAGTAGATGGTACCGATGCCATAACAGGACTTAAGTTAAACGAAAAACAGATAGCTAGATTCCTAGATAAGGTAGCTTCTAATCTCCCTTTTTTCCTGCCCGCGAACCCTCGTTGTTCATGGCCAGGAGGAGTTAGACCGCTAAAACCGCAGCTAGTGGACCATATATTAGAAGGATGTAGGTGTTCATGTTGTCTAACCCACAACACTTCTGGACCTTCTGGAAACATGTTAGTCTTTGAAGGCCAGATTAATGAACTCATAGCAAGAAATTCCAAAGAATCGGAATCTCTTCCTTGTAAGACTAGTAATTTTAGTGATATTAGCGCTATTAGTAATATGAGCACTAAGAGCTCTTACTCTAGATTTGCACCAGAAATGCAAGCTGCCATTTCTAGTATCACAGGAATAGACTTTAAGGATGATATAGATATGCCCCCCGATATTTTGGAATTATGCGATGAGGATGAAATGCAGAAATTCATCAATTCCCATCCTGGATGTGAAAATGACGAAGATCTTGAAAGTCTTGCAGAAAAATTAGAGCCACCACAGAAAACAGATCCAAAACTTTTTGGTGATGTTGATATGGTAGGAATTCCTGATCAGTTCAGACCAGGAAATTGGCGAGAAATCATGCCAAACTTAGTTAATGATATAGAAGATATTAAGCCAGAAACTAGAGAAGGACTAGGAAACTTGTTAGATAAGCATAAAAATACTACTTCTTTCTATCCAACGGACGGAAGACCTGTCTTCAAAAACGGGAAACCGGCCGTAGTAGATGTAGAGTTAACAAATTACGACCCTATCTTTCTAAAGCCCTTTATGACCATGGGACCTAACGTGGACATAATGGACAATAAGCTAGACGAACTAGTAGGTAGGAACGAAATCATGCAAATTGAATCACCATATAATATGCCTGTTCTACTTACTCATCACAATTCATCAAACAAATATATTGATCCCTCTAAGAAAAAATATAGATTAGTCGTAGATAATCGAGTGATCAATAGTTTGATGAAAAATAAGAATCTTCATTCTTATTTAGTTAAGGGTTTTGATCCAGTACTTATAGCAGTAGGAAACGAAGCTGAATTTAGAACTACTATAGACATCACTAGGGCCTATCGAAGTATTGTTGCCTCAGATTTCTTAAGACAAATTACTGCATTTAGGACCCCTTCTTCTAAAAAATACCCCCATGTTACATGGACTTTTAGGAGTACATGTGATGGACTAGCCAATTTGCCAGGATACTATAGTTACCTAATTCAGTCAGCTCTTAGCCCGCAATCCAAGGCCTGTACTGTTTCACATATAGACGACTTAATGGTCTTCTCCAAAACTGAAGAGGATCATCTGAGAGATCTAGATAGTGTACTTACAGACCTTGGAAAGCAGAATTTCCTTATTTCTATGAGTAAATTCGAACCCTTCAAAAGACAAGTTCAGTTTCTGGGTCACATGATAGACAAAACAAATGTCTGGATTCCTGACCACAGAAAGAGTTACTTTGATGAACTAAAGCCCCCGAACACGAAAAAATCTCTACAATCTCTGCTGGGAGTATGCAACTACATGTCAACTTTCGTAGACAGCTACGCTATGAAAGTTGGGCCTTTGTACGATCTCTTAAAAGGAAAGTCGGATAAGGGTACGTTCTCAATGAACGATATCCAGATGAAGTCTTTCCTTGAGATCAAAAAATGCATCAAAGATGCAGAGAAACTCTACTTGATTAATACCTCCAAACCTGTCTTTATGGAATGTGACGCTTCCATGGTGGGTTGCGGAAGTGTATTATATCAAGAAGAGATGGACGAGACCGGGAAAATCAAGAGGAACATCATTCGCTACGGATCAAGAAAATGGACACTCACGGAATCCCTACACCACACATCGTTGGAAAGAGAAGCCATGGCAATACTTATCGGAGTGAAACAGCATCTGCTTTATTTGTCTGCTTGTACTGAAGCAATCATTAAAACAGATCTGAAATCTTTGATCACCATTTTGAGTTGCTACAACAATCCGGAGAGCACTAGAATGGCAAGGATTTCACACCGACTGTATAGCCTTCCCTTCAAATGGTCTCTCATCCATATTCCAGGAGTCGATCTACCTCTTGCAGATTGTTTGAGTAGGCTTTATACTCCATACCAGAACGCCTACTCAGACAGACATCTCCGATACCCAGACTTGAAAAGAGAGAATATCCAGATGCCAGACTGCTGGAAAAAGCCCGATCTTATCTTGACCACAGAGGACATCCTTGAAGCAATGAGACAGCACATAGTGTTTGTCGAAAAGTCAAGTATGCCCGTGAAAGAGAAAAGATTAAAGGCCCTACTGGACGAAATCTCTATATTGCACGAAAGGCTAGTCGAAGACGAGGACAACCTGTTAGGTAGGGTTAGTGACGATTTAAAATACGTGCAAAAAGTCAGGGAAGCTGCTAGTAAGAGAAAGGTTGAAATAACCCCTCTCACTGCAGTATCGGAAAGAGTATTGGTCACTCCTGAATACATCATCAAGAAGCAGAACGAAAACGAGAAGATTCACAACATCATCATGACTCTTCGAACAACACCAAGAGAGAAGATCCCCAAGGACATGTTGAAGAAATACCGACTACTCAACGACTCCATCCTGGTCACAAGGAAGCACATGGATTCACCTTTCGACGCCCCTGGAAACATCAGAATTGTATGTGATGTCACTATGTCACTATACATTCTGGCACTTCTCCATGTCATGTCATGCCACCCCGGCATGAATACTCTAAATCACTTATTCCGCAACACCTATAAGTGTATAGAGGCTAACGTGGCAGGATTAGTGAAACTTGTATGCACTGGCTGTAGAGCATGCAGGTTCCATCGGCCCATCAACAAGAAAGTCATACCGGAAGGAAGGATCCCTTTGCCAACTGAACCCATGGACACCTGGATGATCGACTTCATGGTCTTCAAAAAGGAACTCACATTCAAAGGACGGAAGATCACCGCGGCCTTCAACATCATGGATCTCTACTCCAACCTGCTCATTTCCTACTTGGTACCCAATCAAACAGCCAAAACCGTCATCAACTGTTTGAAGGACATTTTCCCCAAAATGTCCGTACCTCGTAAAATTGTTAGCGACAACGCACAGGCTCTTTGTAGAAATTCAGAAGTTCTGCATTTCTTGAAGACCAACAATGTGAGAGTGGTAACCACAACTACCCCTCATCACAGTGCGGCTAACAAGGTTGAAAGACTTCATAAGCTACTTAGGGAGTCTCTTCAACTAGTAAAGGAAACATTTCGAAGAGACAGCCAATTCGATATGTATCCTGGAGTTATCAGGATGATAAACTCAAGACCACTTACGTTATCACTCCACCCTAACGTAAAGGAGGTCTGCAAACAAATGGGCGAAGAACCTGGAGTCATCACGCCGTTCCAGCTACACTTCGGACTCAAGCCTCAGAAGAATCCTTTAATCCCCTTGGAGAACCAATTGGAACCGGAACACCGAGGAGCCTACAAGGACAAATGGCAGAAGATTCTGATAAAACATGATCAAATGCTAGAAGAGGAACTCCAACAGAGAATTGAAGCCTTCAAAGGGCATGAAATCGAAGTTGGTGATCTTGTACTAGTTAAGAACATGGTGGCTCACAAGGAACAGCTGAAGTACTACAAGGACCTCTACCAAGTTCTACGCATCGAGAAGTCAAGATATTACTGCGCACCTCTCTTCGGGAAAGGCAGACTCTTGGAAGTGAATGGAAACAACCTCAAACCATACGCTTACTCGGAGCTCTATAGCCTGTTGCCTCCAGAAATTAAAGTACTATTAGGCGAGAATATGTCCCCGGAAGAACTCAAGGACCATTCTCGAAAGGAAACTAATAGTAGGCCCATAGACTTCATGAGCCAACAATTCTGGAAACTTCCACCACCAATGCAACTACGAAGAAGGTTAACGCCGCAAAGCGTTAAATCAAAGCCAGCAATATCTATCCAAGACACGGACACACTATCTTCCCTATCTTCAACGACGACGACGGAGACATCAATCTTCAGAATTCCGGATAATCCTGTGGATCATCTGTCAGACATTTCCACTCTGCTACAGAACACAACATTATCAGGAATTTCCCAAGTCTTCACGACACCTAAAGGATTGGTCACCAGGAAACACGTCATACCCAAACAACATCACAGGAGGACGACGAAATCAATCTTCGAAGACACCGTGAAGACAGAAGATTATCAACGACAACTACAACGGACCGCCTTGAAGAAAGCGACAAGACAACCACGATCACCACCCAAAATGGTGACGAAGACGCCAGACATATCTCAACGTGTCAATATGTCTCTGAACCCCACAGGAGATGGAACTAATCTTTTTGGATCACCACCAAAAGATACGATCCCTACTCCTTTGGATCAGAGTTTGAATGATCATAATACCACGATACAAAGACTTAGGACTGTTTTGCCTTTGACCACGCCAAAGCGAACACCTAATCTCCTTGAGACGGTACAAGATCTTTCAAAATACAGTAGACAAGGAACTTCATTTGGTCGACTCCCACAACCTAGGAGAAGACTATTTATGCAGACTCCTTCGACTATTGGAGAACCGTCGTTACTGACTCCCTCACCAGGATCAGTAAGGCCTGTCAGGACTTATAGCCCTACAACGCCTGCAAACGATTATTCTCTATTGACACCTGAGACAACTAAACGACAAACACACTACACACGACAACCCCCTACACAGACGAATACACTAACACCAAATACACAGTTTAATTGGAATAGAATGATGTGGGATGATTCAACTCCAGCGGTTGGAGTTAGTCCTCGGAGCCCCGACGGAACAGTCCCTAGACGTATGACAAGTACGCCTAAGGCTGTACCTGGCTTACCCACACCATACACTACTCCAATTAGACGACCAGACATTTTACCTCCCTCGAGTACTCTAAGACGAACTGAAATCATGACACCTGATACTCCCCCTGTGCAGCGACAGTTGCCAGTAAGGGATAAGGTTCGTCAAAAAGCCCTCGAACAAAGGGTGGTACGACAACAACAAAATACTGGAGATCTGAGTATCCCTAACATTAGGGATATTTCTCCTCCAGTAAACCTGATACGTAGTCCTTATGGACAGACGACGGTTTCGCCTCCTAGTTTTACTTTGGTGAGTAGACTAGAGGATGAAACACCGCCATCTGCTCTGTATAAGACTACGCCAGGAGAAACAAGTCAGCAGGCAACGGCCTCACCTCCGAGTTTTACTTTGACGAGTAGAATAGAGGATGAAAGCCCGCCTTCTGCATTAGACAACATCACACCGGGAGGGTTAAGTGCGCCCAGAAACAAACATGAAAGAAACAAAGGGTTCACTTCTCCTGACCAGGTGCAACCGAGAACTCATGCGCGTAGGCACTTACCTGATGTGCAAGTGCCTAGGCAACCTGATTTCCATCGGTACCCGAGACGTATACAGCAATTGAAATTGCTACCTATTCCACCGAAACACGCAAACACAAAACACACACCTAACATACCACAAACACCTTACACTATACCTACACCCAACACACCTAAGACACCTAAGACAAAATCCATACTTAAGACACCTCACACACCCAAGTCGAATAAGAGTGTTAGATTCAATCTACGAAACAGGGAGAAAATTTCTAAACCTGTCAAGTATTTTGGACCTAATTTTCTTACGACTACTCCACCTACAGAATAAGAAGGACACATCAGATTCTGTAAAGACACTATTGACTTTAGTATGATATTGCAATGATGGTAATGTTGTTATTTGGCTTTTCGCTTGTCGGATCCGACATAAAATAAGCCGTACGCAACCTAGACACCCCAGACCCCTTTTTTAGACACTTTCTTTAGACACTCTTTAGACATTCTGTTAGGAAAAATCTATTACTCTCTTAGATAGACCTGTCTGTCCTATCCTTTCCTTTCTTTCTTTTCTTATGGCACGAACATTTATCTTGAAAACTTTTTGACCATTCTTGAAGTAATGACAACACCAATCTCAAATTATGGAACACCAAATTCGATCATGATCTCAATAAATATTTCTAAAGCGCACATGTTTTAACTGTTTATGCTCATTTAAAATGCTCATAATGTCCAATTTTTCGATTAAATGTTTAATGATCAGTTCACTGTATGACGACTGTATGACTGTATGTACTCGTATGCACTCGTATGATAACAGTATGGAATGAACTCGTATGACTTAGAAAGTATGGAACTACTATTTTTTCTTATTTTTCTTTTTTTTTGAAAGGGGTACCGTAATTGATATTATTTTTGCAAAATTTTAGACTTCTAAATATGGCCCTAAAAGCCCATATTTTGTAAGTTTTCCCTGAAAATATGGCCCTAAAAGCCCATATTTTGTAAACTTCCCATGAATATGGCCCTAAAAGCCCATATTCCGTAACTTTATGGCAAAACTCCTACTTCAAGCAAGATTCTTTTCCAAAAGTATTAAACTTTTTATCTGTTACTGTATTAAATACTTATGCAGGAACTCATGGCTTCTAAAAGGTTTACTACTCTAATGAAGTAAAGTAAACTAAAGAAATACAAGTTTAAGTATGTGTATTGAGAAATGAGTCGGGTCGATGTGTCACAACCAGGACGATTCGATCTAACCAAAGATTTATTTCTTGAAACCTTGCTTGAATTTGTAAAGTAACTAGTTGGAACACTTTATAAGAAAAGTTACCGAACCATGAACCCATTGAGGACTTGTTTTAAGTGTTTAGGCTAGAACTACTAAGTCTTTAAAGGATTAAAAGGACTAAAAAGCGAGAATCAAGGGCTTTTTCATAGACTCTTAAGCACACTAGAACTTTCCAAGGATCTAGAGATAAGGCTGGACTGTGGTATACGCAATTGTCGAGATACTCTAAGTAACAGGCCTAGTTTTGATACCTTCTGGTGTTAAAATTTGGTTGGATTGCTATACAATAACACAGTCGTCGAGATACTCTAAAGTAACAGGCTTTACCTCTATGAACCTTGTTGAAAAACCTTTTAAGTGCTTGAAAGACTAGAAAAAGTGAAAAAACCGACATTCTTGTTACAGCCCTATAAGATCCTTAAAAGACTACAAAATAACAATAAGTTTTTTTTGTAAAAAGGTAGTTTTATTTAAACAGATAGATCATTGATAGGATAGGTTAGGGATTTTTCTTGAACATAACCTCCAAGTAAGCTAGACATGATGCCATAGAGGACAGAAGAGGTATCTTGGTTAGAAGAAGTGAATACACTCTCCTGCCTTGAAACCTTATCCGCCCTTGAAGGTAAATGACTAGTGGAGAGCTGTTCAAACACAGGTAGTTTTAGATAGAAAGAATTGTCTCTTGCAAGCGCCATGTCGTTGACGGACTTGAGGTGTAATGCTTCAGGTTCCTGATAAATCGCCAGTGACTTCTCTGGGAGAGGTTGAGAGGTCACCCTCTTGATTTCTTCTGTTGAAGGCTGCTGGGACATGTCCCGCTCTATCTCTAAACCTAGAGATATAGCCTGCGACTGCAAGTCACATTCTTCTATGTTAGCATAGGTAGCTTTTAGTCTTTTGTACGCAAATTCCTTAGGATGGGGACCAGATTCAGCTACTCTCTTCAGAGAGCGAGTCTTCTCCATGGTAGACAAGATAGTTTGGTAGTTTTGGAAGTTGAAGACCATCTTGTGACCCAGAAGTAGAGAGAAGGTAGGCACTGTAACCACAACCCAAGTAGGAAGCTGAAATTCCCAGGTGTAGAACATGACCCTTGGAATTTGGCAAACAAGAATGTTTTTGCATGTCATGAATAGGGGATCCAGAATGAAGAATCCTGTTATGACTAGGATAGCTAGCTCTTGAAGATAGCGCAAATGGCCTTCTTCACCTTTAGCTAGGTAGATTTCTCTTTCGCTCATCAACTGAGATTTGAAGAAGTCTTGAGGGGATGTGCGAGATAAGCGGGAGTATTCTTGGATGTTTTGTACATGTTTGATGTGATGAAGAATGATTGTTTCGTAGATGCGATACTGCTCAGTATTCATGTTGGGGTCGACTTGAGTATAATGGAAAGTGACTTCCCCACTCTCCTGTTGAACCAAATCAAGCCCGATTTCCTCAGCAAGTAGATTGAGCTTTTGTCTGACAGCACGAAGCATGGAATATAAGCCATGGTATCTTTTCCCCTTCCACCGAAAGGGATTGGACACCACTTTTGGTTTTAATTCCATTTCTTTTTCTGAATGTTCTTGTCTTGGGACAGTAAAATTTGAATGATGACCCTCTGTCAAAATGGAACCTTCTTATAGCAAATTTCATCTAGATTTTTGGTAGAAACACCCCCCCTGTTTGTTTGAAAATTTTGTGAAACGATCATTAAAATGACCATTTGGGAAAATTGAAAACTGGACAAGAAGAGATTTTGAAGAGCAGCAAAACTTTTTGACATTTGACAAGTACGAAAATTGAACCAAAAACTGAGCAAAGGGTTTCAACAACCAGCTCTGATTTTAGCGTCACTCGGAAATTTACGCGCCTTTTTGAGATATTTATGTTGGGATCAAATCGAAAATTGAAAATGTAGTAATGACACTTAAAAAGAGATAAAGTAAAGAACACAACATAGATGAGATAGAACGGAGAATAGTTCTTTTTGAACGGAGCGACGGACTTTGCTTTCAAAATGATTAATAGAAGGTTTGCTAAGTTGAAAGTTTTGGAAGTGAAGCTGGATTGTCGCAAGAGCTATCGTCGAGATATCGAAAGATAACAAGCCTACCTAGAGAGAGACCTTTTTGGTATCTTAATAGGGAAGCCGGATAGCCTTGCATAAGAACAATCGTCGAGATACCTTTTGGTAACAGGCCTCGCTTTCCAGAATTGAAACTTGCATGCTGAAAATTAGTTTATTGGAAGCATAAATGGTCTTAGTTGTATCCTTCAAACAAGGAGATTCTCCCCTTCTCTCTCTCTCTTTCCTCTTTCTCTCTTTTTAACTTTTTGAAGATAGACAATTGGCAAAAATTGGTGGCGCCGTTTTTCAAGAATACGGACGGTCAAACGAAAAAGTTTTTGTAGAACGAATGTTTTTGAATAATCACCTTTGAGAATTGTTGTAGGTTGTTACAATTTGAGTGTTTTAGGAACTAAGAAAACTAGAAGAGAATAAGTTAGAATTGTCAAACTGACGAAGACAATTTTGAACCTCTGCACTAGAAATAATTGTAAAATTGTTTTTGGAAACTGGAAACTCATGCGATTCTGTAAAACGGTGTAACAAATGATTCTGATGAAAGTTTAGAATGACAGAAGTTTTTTGAGGTGAGAATTCACCTTACAAAATGACTATCATTAGATGTTTTTTAGACAAGGGTTAATTCTCGCGTCTCATTTGTAAATATGGAAAATTGTATGCTTCTTTTGGTATGGGCGTCGTAGACATTCTTTTAAATTGATTTTTGAAAATCAGTAAGGAGATAATTTTGTGGCGAAAATTTATGGAGATATTGTGTGTTTTGATGGTTTTTCCAAACACCTTTTTATCAAACGACGAAAACTCAAAAGTTTGGCTGGATTGCCGTACAACGTGATGCCGAGATATCGCAAGATAACAGGCCTACCTATTAAGAGACCTTTGGTATCTTAATGGGGAAGCTGGTTCACTTGTACATAGCGCAATCATCGAGATACGTAAAGTAACAAGCTAAGCTAATGAGAATTTGTCTAAAAATAGTTGATGGCAAACGAGTGTACATGTTTGAGACTCACTCTTTGTTATTTGCTATGATATTGAGGCCATGGGAGAATCATTAGAACTCTACAATTAGGACACTAACATTTTGACATGACCTTGCCACTGTGACATAGTTGAAGCCTAGAAAAAGATGATATTCTTAAAAGTCAAGCTGGACTGTCGCATGCGCAATCATCGAGATACGTAAAGTAACAGGTTCGAGCTTTCAATAACCTTGGTTAATGAAAGTAAGAGCTGGATTGCCTTGCATTAGAACAGTCATCGAGATACCTTGGTAACAGGCTTTACTATTGAGAATTGAATCTTAATCTTGGTCGAAGTTTTGTCATGATGGGAAACGTGTCTTAATGGTCCACTCTATTTATTTTTAACATCGAATTTTCACCGAGCAGATTTAGAGAATTGAAATAATTGAACTCGGCACCTTTTACCTCTCTTTTGTTTGCAATAAGTACATATTTAAGATGCGATGGAGAATAAACCCTTCTACTTAAGATAAAATTCCCTCTTTACTTTGCCTTTTTATAAGTAAAGAGCTCGAGGAGTTGTCTTAAGAGGCAGAATGAAAAACATGTCACTTGTCACTTGAGATTAGTTCCCTCTTTACTTTGTCTTTTTATAAGTAAAGAGCTCGAGGAACTATCTTACGAGAAATGAACGCTCAAAATATTAGGAGTTACTCCCTCTTTATTCTGTCTTTTTACGAATAAAGAGCTCGAGGGGTACTTCTTCAATATTTTATTGTATACGGAAACAATTCCCTCTTTACTTTGCCTTTTTATAAGTAAAGAGCTCGAGGAATTTTTCATTTGTATTTTCACCTTAACGTGAAAAACGACGCAGCTTATTTTCATAAGTTCCGCGTCTGTCCATTTTTGTGGAATGAATCCTTTTTCAAGGATGATTTTTACCAAAAATGAGCATTTCAGTTTAAGTTTTCACTTATTCTGAAATCAGACAAGAAGAAAGAAAAAAGAAGAAAGAAAAAAGAAGAAAGAAGCAAGAAGACAGAACAACGGTCTAGCTTACTGCGATAAGTTAGGCGCCTGTCCTTTCTCCACAAAGCGAACCTTATTTTTAAGGACACTTGGTGGAAAATGTGGCAGGTTTCACAAAAATCGCAACCCCTTGGCAACTAATATGAAAATGATGATTTTAGAAACCAACCATAATTTTTGACAATAAGGCGAGAGGACACACTCCGTCTTATCTGATTCAAAATTATCGGTCAGGTTTTCTGAAATACAAAACGTCATTCTTCATATTTTTTGACACCATCAGTTTTTGGAGAAACAACTTTTCCTGACTCAAATAAAAGGAAAAGATTTTCCAAAATCATCTTCAATTCCCCAAACAAAACAAACTGCAAAACATCAAAAATGAGGGTGGC
>Ga0214202_1000155_pt1 | contig 31949 bp, 35 predicted proteins | sample TroBogEpilimnion_9_FD_153040 | JGI IMG/M metagenome (GOLD analysis project Ga0214202, IMG submission 153040) | Freshwater microbial communities from Trout Bog Lake, WI - 03JUN2009 epilimnion | ecosystem: Environmental > Aquatic > Freshwater > Lake > Epilimnion/Euphotic zone | place: Trout Bog...
GGAAGGAAGAGAATAAATGGCTCGTTATACCGGAGCAGATTGCAAGCGCTGCCGTCGCGAAAAAGTAAAGCTCTTTCTTAAGGGCTCTAAGTGCGATGGACCAAAGTGTCCGATCGAATCACGTCCATATCCACCAGGACAACACGGCCGTGGCCGTGCCAAGGAATCTGAATACCTAGGTCAATTGCGTGAAAAGCAAAAGTGCGCACGTATCTATGGTGTTCTAGAGAAGCAATTCCGTGGATATTACGAAGAGGCTAACCGTCTTCAAGGTAAGACTGGTGACAACCTACTAATTATTCTTGAAACACGTCTAGATAACGTGGTCTTCCGTGCTGGCTTTGCAAAGAGCCGCGACATGGCCCGCCAACTAGTTCGTCACGGTCACTTCCTAGTTAACGGCAAGAAGGTAAACATTCCTTCATTCCGCGTAACTCCAATGGACATCATCGATGTAGTTCCTGCATCACTTGAGACCACACCATTTATCGTTGCAAGTGCTGAACTAGGTGAAAAGCCAGTTCCAGCATGGATGGAAGTTGTTGGATCAAAGCTACGTATCTTGATTCACTCAGTTCCAACTCGCACCGTTATTGACACTCAAGTTCAAGAACAACTAATCGTCGAGCTTTACAGCAAGTAAAAAAACTTAAACCCAATTACAAACAGGAGATCAAATAGTGGATCTCCCAGACAGACGGAGGAAATAAGTGCTAATTGCACAACGCCCCATCCTCACCGAGGAAGTAGAGAACGAATACCGCTCACGGTTCATTATCGAACCGTTAGAACCGGGCTTTGGCTACACCCTTGGAAATTCATTACGTCGTACCTTGTTGTCCTCGATTCCTGGTGCTGCAGTAACCAGTATTCGCGTCAACGGTGCTTTGCATGAATTTGCAACTCTTGAAGGAGTTAAGGAAGATCTCACCGAGATCGTTCTAAATATCAAGAACCTAGTTCTCTCATCAGATAACGATGAGCCATCACTTCTTTACATTCGCAAGAATGGCGAGGGTGTTGTAACTGGCGCTGATATTGCTGCTCCAGCAGGAATCCAAGTTCACAACCCAGAACTTCACATCGCAACCCTTAACGGAAAGGCCAACCTCGAGGTTGAACTAACTGTTGAGCGCGGTCGCGGTTATGTAACAGCAGTACAGAACAAGGCAGCAGGCGGAGAAATTGGACGCATTCCAGTTGACTCGATCTACTCACCAGTTCTTCGCGTTACATACAAGGTTGAAGCAACACGTGTTGAACAACGTACCGACTTCGATCGTCTGATCGTTGATGTAGAGACCAAGCCTTCAATGAAGCCTGCTGATGCAATGGCATCTGCTGGAAAGACATTGGTAGAGCTATTCGGTCTTGCTCGTGAATTGAATGTTGATGCTGAAGGTGTCGAAATGGGACCTTCTATTCAAGATGCTGCTCTAGCTGCTGATCTTGCTCTTCCAATCGAAGATCTAGATCTAACAGTTCGTTCATACAACTGCCTAAAGCGTGAAGGTATTCACACTGTTGGCGAACTAGTTGGACGTTCAGAAGCAGATCTAATGGATATTCGTAATTTTGGCTCAAAGTCAATTGATGAAGTTAAAGCAAAGCTTCAATCAATGGGTCTCCAACTTAAGGACAGCCCAATTGGTTTCGATCCAACAAAGCACGCTAACTACGGAAATAACGTTGACGATGACCTCGTCGACGCAGAGTAAGTCAGGAGATAAGTCATGCCACGTCCAAGTAGAGGTCCTCGCCTAGGTGCTGGCCCTTCACATGAAAGGCTGTTGCTAGGCACTCTGGCTGAACAACTTTTCGAACACGGAAAGATCACAACAACCGAGACAAAGGCTAAGCGCCTACGTCCACTTGCAGAGAAGTTAATTACTGCTGCAAAGGTTGGCGATCTTCCAGCTCGTCGTCGCGTAATGGAGACAATCCAGAACAAGGGTGTTGTACACACTCTTTTCACCGAGATTGCACCAACATTCGCAACCCGCAATGGTGGCTATACCCGTATCACCAAAGTCGGTCCACGTAACGGTGACAATGCGCCAATGGCGGTTATTGAACTAGTTAAGTAATTTCTTAACTAACTACTAAAGAAGTAACTATGGAACCCACTCTTGAACCTAAGAGTGGGTTTCGTCGTTTAAAGATTGAACTGACTTACGACGGAACAAATTATGCCGGCTGGGCTTTTCAACCAGATCAGCGAACCCTTGAGGGTGAAATTCGAAGCGCCATCGCCAAGTTGGTTCGGGGCGAATTCGAAATAATTGTGGCAGGACGAACCGATGCGGGAGTCCATGCAACCCAACAATTTATCCATGTTGATATTCCTCAAAATCCGCCGTCGCCTGAAATCAATTGGGATCTACCAAATTGGGCTTACCGGCTCAATAGAATTTTGGATGAAGATATTCGAATTTTAGAAGTTATCGATGCCCCAGATGGATTCCATGCCCGATTTTCACCAACCGAGCGCCATTACATTTATAAGATTGCTGATGATCTTAAAACGATTCCGCCACTTGCTCGTTTTGATATGGAGCCCTGGTTTCGCAAGTTGGATGTAGACGCTATGAATGAAGCTAGCAACTACCTACTCGGAGAACACGATTTCAAAGCCTTTTGTAAATTCCGCGAAGATCAAACCACGGTTCGAACCCTCATGAAATTTCACTGGAGTCGCAACTCAGATGGTTATTTAATTGCGGACGTTCGAGCTAATGCATTTTGTTATTCAATGGTTCGCAATTTAGTAGGCGCAGCAGTTTGCGTAGGCGAGGGGCGCTTTCCAAAAGAGTGGGTCCTTGAAATCTTGCAAAATAAGGAGCGAGTCTCTGACAGTTATGTCTTTCCCGGCCGGGGACTTACCCTTGTGAAAGTGGTCCTAGCCTAGGTAACTCTTTTCAGATAGGTTGTAGACATCGTAATTATTATGGGGAGAACATGACGGTAGATATTAAGTCCATAGAGTGGAACGACCAAGGTGTTGTGATCTTGGATCAAACTCTCCTTCCAGTAGAAGAAAAATATGTAAATATTAAAAGTACCGTGCAATTGATTGATTCAATCAAACGCTTAGCTATTCGAGGAGCGCCTGCACTTGGAGTTGCTGGGGCTTTTGGAGTTGTAATTGCTTTAGATGAGGCTGCAAGTCAAGGTTGGAGTGAAGCTAAGTTAGAGAGTGAAATTGATGCACTTCGTGATGCCCGGCCAACTGCAGTTAATTTAGCTTGGGGCGTTAATCAAGTGCGACCACTAATTGCCCAGGGTCGAAGCGTTGTTCTAATTGCTGCTCAGAAATTAGCAGCAGAAGACCGCGCCTCAAATACTGCAATGGGAAATATTGGCGCTGATTGGTTACTTGCAAAATTAGGCGATAAGAAATTCAATCTATTGACACACTGCAACACTGGATCGCTAGCTACTACTGGCACCGGCACTGCATTAGGCGTAGTAAAGGAATTAAATAAGCGCGGGAATATTAACGAAGTCTTTGCCGATGAAACTAGACCACTTCTCCAGGGTTCTCGGCTAACCGCTTGGGAATTAGAAAAATCAAATATCCCCTACCGGATTCAACCAGATGGCGCAGCAGCGATGGCCATCCTTGGGGGCAAAGTAGATGCGGCGCTAATTGGTGCCGATCGAATTGCGAAGAATGGTGATAGCGCAAATAAAATTGGTTCCCTGGGCGTAGCTCTTGCCTGTTATATTGCCAAGATTCCATTTCTGGTTGTAGCCCCAGAATCAACAGTTGATCGACAGATCTTAGATGGAAGCAAAATCCACATAGAAATTCGTGGTGATTATGAAGTAACGCATATTGGTGATACCGAGTTGGCGCCGAAAGGAGCAAAAACATTCAATCCGGCGTTTGACGTAACGCCAGCAAAATATATTTCCGCCATTATTACCGAATTAAAATCTTATGAGATCGCAAAAGGTGAGAGCTTATGAATCAATACAAACCACTCGAAGAACTTGTAGTTCGTTCGCAGGCTCTCGGAGCCGATCAAAGTTTCGTTGTGTATGGTGGTGGAAACACATCAAGCAAAGGTGAGATAAACGATCATCTTGGAAGGTTGAAGTCGGTACTTTGGGTAAAGGGATCTGGCGCTGATATGCAATATGCAGTTGCCAAAGATTACCCGGCACTTTACCTCGAGGAACTTCGGGCCTTAGCTAATTTTGATGACTTAGATGATGACACGATGGTCGATTACGTTACGCGGGCCCTAGTTGACCCAACATCTAGACGCCCGTCAATTGAAACTCTGCTACACGCATTTCTTCCAGCGAAACATATTGATCATATTCACGCCGATGCAATTTGTGCCCTAACGAATCATAAAGATGGAGCTCGCGCGGTGAGAGAAGCGCTAGGGGAAGGATTTGCCTATGTCGATTGGAAACGTCCAGGTTTTGAACTCTCTAAAATTGTGAGCACCTTAAAGGATTCCGAAGGCGTTGTTCTGGCGCACCACGGATTGATCGTTTGGGACGAAGATTCAGATCGCTGTTATCAAAAAAATCTAGTTGCGATTGAAAAATCTGAGAAGTATTTAGATTCATTAGTAAAACGGCCTGAAGCTAAATTTGTTCATCAAGATATTCCAACTTCTGATTTAAATAAATTATTACTAAATCTTCGTGGACAATTAGGCAAGAAGCAAGTTCTACGAATTGATAATCGCCTAGAAGAAATTGCCTCCCGCCCAGATTTATCAAAAGTTTTGACAATTGGAGCAGCTAGCGCAGATCACATGTTGCGTATTCGTCCCAAGTCTGCCCAAGTCACTTTTGCAGATACCAAGACAGGTATTGAGGAATTCCGTAAGAATTATGCAAATTATTTTGAAGCTAACAAGCATTTATTACCAGATGGCTATACAAGTCATGGAAATGATCCAAAAGTTATTCTGGTTCCAAAAGTTGGTGCCGTAACAGCTGGTGCAAATCTTGGCGAAGGAAAGATGTTGGCAGATATTGCAACACATACACATTCGGTCGCCGCAAGAGTGATTGATACCTTTGGCGATGGTGAGCCACTTCCAGATGCTGAAATATTTGGATTTGATTATTGGCCCATGGAACTTTTCAAACTTAAAAGTAGGCCAGCACCCGCAAAATTTACCGGTCACATTTTTATTGTTACGGGTGCCGGAAGTGGAATTGGCCGGGGAATTGCCCTTGAGTTAGCTCGACTCGGTGCCAATCTAACTTTGGCCGATTTGGATGAAGCCGGTCTAAGAGAAGTTGAAAGTGAATTTAAGGCCGCAAAATATCTAGATCCGCTCTTAATTGTTGGTGACCAATCTGATGATGCGACCGTTGCACGAACTGTCTCAGAAACGATTTCACATTTTGGTGGAGTTGATGGGGCGGTGATAAATGCTGGAATTGGGGTCTCCGATAATTTAGATGATCTATCTTCAGATAAGTGGCGTAAAGGTTTAGACATTAATCTTACGAGTGCTTTTCTTCTCACTAAGGAATTAATTAGCGCACTTAAAACTCAAGGCATGGGTGGCTCCCTTGTTTACATCGCGAGTAAAAATGCCTTTTCACCCGGCGCTGGGTTTGGCGGATATTCGGTAAGTAAAGCCGGAATGATGCAATTAATGAGAATCGCTGCATTAGAAGGTGGGGCATTTGGTATCCGCACAAATGCGATTAACCCAGATGCAGTTTTCGATCACAGCAAGCTATGGGCGGGCGGCATTCGGGAACAACGCGCGGCAGCACATGGTGTCAAACCAGAAGAGCTAGAAGATTTCTATGCTTCAAGAAATTTATTAAAGGCGCGAGTCCGAAGCATCGATGTCGCAAATGCAGTTACATTCTTTTTATCTGATGAATCCTCCAGAACCACAGGCGGAGTACTTCCAGTCGATGGTGGAGTGGCGGCGGCATTCCCGAGATGAGTGAACGTTTGCTAGTTACCTATAAATATTTAGGAGAAGAACCAAAAGAAGCCGCTTATTACAACGGCTTTAAAGCCGATGGGGTCAGATCCAAAAACTTTGGCGCAAATGGCAAAAACTTTGGCGCTGGCTGGATTTGATCTAATCAAAGATGACCATAGCCTGGCTAATCAACCATGGGCGCGATGGCATGAACGCGTGAAATATATTTCGGAAGCAGTTCTTGAAGCAAATGAAGTTACTGGTAAAAAATCTGCCTATGCACCAAGCCTGAGCCTCCCATTCGATCAAATCATCGATGCCGCCCATACTGCAAAGGAATTAGGCGATTGCCCCAGCTGGAGGTATGACGATAAGTCGAATTCCAGAAATTATTGAAATGTATGGCAACGACATTGCGCTACTAATTGGTGGTGCGCTGAGCCGTGGCGATCTATTTAAAAATGCAAAAGCAATGGTTGCTTCAGTTAACAAATTTGCCTAGTAAGATCCGGTAAAAAGCGAGGGGTTAAAATGAGCGAAACAGTAGGGATAATTGCTGGCACCGGTTTTTATACTCTGCCTGCCCTTGCCGGCTCAACACCCCGCGAAGTGAAAACAAAATACGGGTCAGCGCTTTTAACAAGTGGAATGTGGAGTGGCGTACCGATTGAATTCTTAACTCGTCACGGCGTTAAACACAGCGTCCCACCTTCCAAGGTAAATTACCGGGCAAATATTCAGGCTTTTAAAGATTTAGGCATCACAAAGATAATCGCAATCAATGTGGTTGGAAGTATTGATCCAAAATTACAAGCTGGTGATCTACAGATCATTCGGGACTTTATTGATTTTACTTCAGGACGAGAAAATACCTTCTTTGATGGAATCCAAGAATCAGGCGTTCAACACGTTGATGTTGTCGATGCTTATGATCGCGACTTTGGTCGGATCTTGACTGAATCGGCAAAGGAAATAGGAATATCAATAAGCCAAGATGGTGTTTACGCAGGTTTCAATGGTCCACGCTTTGAGACCCCAACCGAGATTCGACTCGCAGCGCTTGCTGGTGCAACAGTCGTTGGAATGACTGGTTGCCCAGAAGTGACATTGGCCTGCGAAGCTGGCCTGCGATACGCGGCGATCGCGCTCTGCGTGAACCCAGCGGCTGGTGTATCTGACCAGAAGATCACAATGGAAGATATCTCAAAAGTTTTAGGGAATTCGGTTCAAAAGGTTATTGATATCTTGGACCATGCAATTTCTAGGATTTAACGGCCTAAGGTGCTCATAAATATGTCATTTATTGTTAAAAATGCCCGATACGTTTATACCGTTAATTCGACCGATCAAGTTTTGGAAAACACAACGGTTGTCGTGAGAGATGGCGTAATCGAGGCGATAAATCCGGCATCACTTCCAACTGATATCAAAGAAATTTATGACGGAACCGATCGTTTAATAATGCCCGGCTTGATTAATACTCACTCGCATCTAGCGATGGTCTTGTTACGTGGCTGGGCAGAGAGTGTAAATCTAGATGGATTTTTAGAACGTGTTTGGGCGGCCGAAGGTGCAATTATGGATAAAGAGACCTGCGCACTTGGCACCGAACTTGGGGCAGCGGAAGCAATTCAAAGTGGAACAACAACAGTTTTGGATATGTATTTAAATCCAGATGCCACCCATCCGGCAGCAATAAAGGTTGGCTTGCGTCACGTAACTGGACCAATATTTTTTGATTTCCCAGGCTTAGATGGTTTGGAGTGGGATCAACGAATTGAATTAGGCAAAAAGTGGCCGGTAATGCTTGAAGCCATGGGTGGCCCAGAAGTTCCGATTTACTTTATGCCGCATGGTACTTATACGGATTCGCCCGAACATTTGAGTGAAGTTGCAGAGTTGGCCCAAGACTTAAATGCCCGGATTCATCTTCATGTCTCTGAAACTTTAAATGAAAATAATACTGTGCAGGAACAGTACAAGAAATCTCCAACCCAAGCTTGTGAAGATACCGGAATTTTAAATGTGCCAACCGTATTTGGTCATGGCGTACATTTGTCTGAATCCGATATCGCAATAGCAAAAATGCATGGCACCGCAGTTGCACATTGCCCCAGTAGTAACTTGAAGTTAGGTAGTGGAATCGCCGACTATCTTCATTACGTAAAAAGTGGTTTACGTGTTGGACTTGGCACTGATGGATGTTCATCTAGTAACGATCTAGATATGTGGCCGGTTATGCGTTTAGCGGCAAATCTAATTTCAATTAAGCATTCACCCAGTGACGTTAAACCAACTCAACTAGTCCGGGCTGCAACAATTGATGGAGCCAAAGCAATCGGAATTGACCACCTGGTAGGAAGCATTGAAGTCGGAAAGCAGGCTGACTTAATTGCAATTGACTTAACCGCCTTGCACTTAATGCCGGTTCACAACGTTGCCGCGCTCTTGGTTTTTGCCGCTGGACGGTCTGATGTTGTTGATGTCTGGGTAGCTGGCAAGCAGGTTTTAGCTGGCAGGCATCTGACGACAATCGATGAGAAAGAGTTGCGAAGTCGGGTTAGCGAAAGAATTAAAGTTCTCGACCAGGTAAAGGTTAAGTAAGTTGCGATATTCCAACGCCCATGAGGCAATTCGTGAATTAAAATTGGAACCATTAGCTGGTGAAGGTGGATATTTTGCAACCGCCCATCGGGATGAATTTGGGAACGCCATTTATTTTCTTATGACTTCGGAAAGTTATTCAGCCTGGCACAAATTGAGCGAACGCGAGACCTGGGTGTTCTTAGATGGGTCACCAGTAGAATTATTTACGCGCACTAGCTCCGGGGAACTAAATAAAGCAATACTCCACCAGACCACGGGGCAATTTGAGCGTTCCATTGAACCGGAAACTTGGATGGCGGCGAGATCACTTGGCGAGTACTCATTAGTTCTCTGTTTCCTAGCACCACCTTTTTCTCAGATGACCTTACTGCCACGTGAGGAATTTACTTCTTGGAAGGCTAACGACCCAACTATTCCGGAGTTATTAAATGACTAATAAATCAACCGTTTTAATTACCGGAACATCGGGCTACATCGGGAAAAACCTGAAGGAGTTCTTTACTTCTGAAGGTTTTGATGTTGTGGCTCCAGATCGAACTGATTGCAATCTTTCAGTGATTGGATCAATGACAAATTATTTATCAACTCTTGCTAAAACCGGTATTGCTGTTGATTTCATCATTAATAATGCAGCCTCGCAGGTAGTGGAAGAATTCAAGGCAATGACGCCCGAATCTATTGCGGATATTTTCCAAATTAATTGCAATGCAATTGCCGAAAGCTATGCATTTGTAAGTAAGAATAATTTGCAAGTTAAATCAATTCTAAATATCTCATCGATAGAAGCGATACATCCACGTGGGGGACATGCAAACTATGGTGCGTCGAAAGCTGCACTGGAATCATTAACCCGATCCGCCGCCGTTGAACTTGCACCAACAAGATCGAATGCCTTACGCCTGGGATTAATCTCTCGACCTGGCATTGAGAGTTCTTGGCCGGAGGGTGTTAACTCCTGGAAAAAGCAGACACCTCTTTCTCGTCTTGGCGAAATAAAAGATGTGACGCAGGCAGCAAAATTCTTACTCTTATCCGAATGGATTACCGGAGAAATTTTAACCTTGGATGGCGGAAACTCGGCGACTCCAAACTGGTAGGAAATCAGGTAAGCCAGTAGAAATAGAAATCCCTTGATGATAGGTTCGCGCCTAAGCAGAAAGCAAAGGAATTTCCCCACCCCTCCCTTCTTGCTATCAATGTACCCTCGAGAGGAGTTTTATGAAGAAGCGTTTCATTGCAAGTGCAACTGCAGTTGCCCTTGTTGTAATGGGCTTTAGCGCGACCGCATCACAAGCTGCTACCAATGATGACTCAAAGTGTGGAACCACCGGAGTTATCTGTATTGGTGTAGTAACTGATATCGGCCACGTAACAGATAAGTCGTTCAACCAGTCAGCATGGGAAGGCGCTCAAGCAGGCGCAAAGGCAGTTGGCGGAATTGCTAACTACATCGAATCAAATGCTGCAACAGATGCCGAATACGGCAGCAACATGGATCTATTTGCTAGCAAGCACTACAACATCATCGTCACTGTTGGATTCTTGATGGCAAATGCAGCAGTAACAGCAGCTGCAAAGTATCCAAACATTAAGTTCATTGGTGTAGATCAATTCCTAGATACAACCAAGACAACTCCAAATCTTGCAGGCCTTAACTGGCACGAAGATCAAGCTGGTTTTATCGCTGGTTACCTTTCAGGCTACCTAACCAAGACAGGTAAGACTGGTGAAGTTCTAGGACTTAACATCCCACCTGTTTATCGTTATGCAGCAGGGTTCCAAAACGGAGTTGCATATGCAGCCAAGGAGCAGAAGAAGACATTCCCTGCTACAAAGATCATCTACCACCCAGCTGGCGACAATGCATTTAGCGATCCAGCATTCGGTGCTTCAAACGCAGCTCAGCTTCTATCTCAAGGTTACGACGTAATCTTTGGTGCTGGTGGCGGAACCGGAAATGGTGCAATTGCCCGTGTTGCTAAGGCAAAGGGTAAGTACTGCATCGGCGTAGATGTTGATCAATGGAATACCGTTCCAGAAGCTCAACCTTGCCTAGTTACATCAGCCGAGAAGCTAGTCGGACCTGGTGTTGCTGAATTAATTTCTCAGTACAAGGCTGGAACATTTGCTGGTGGAAACGTTTACGGAACCGTAGGCGTAGCTCCTTACCACGCATTTTCTAGCAAGGTACCTGCAGCTGTTCAAAAGAAGGTTGCAGCAGTTACAAAGTCGATTCTTTCAGGATCACTTTCAACTGGAGTCAAGTAATTAAGAAGTAAAACTTCGAATGGCAGGCGAGTAAATCGTCTGCCATTCGATTTTTCATTTAGTAATAAAGCATCAAATTTTTCTACACCAACGAATCGAGCATTAGTTGAAGTTGAGAGTAACTCGAGAAGTTTTAGTACCGATCGCCTCAGTTTTGGTGGCGCTAGGTATTGGTGCAATTCTGATTGCAGCTCAGGGTCATAGCCCACTTAAGGCTTATCACGTCTTAATTATCAAAGGTTTTCAAAGCACTGTCGGACTTCAATCAACGTTAAGTAAAGCCGGAATTTTAATAATGGCTGGTTTGGCCATCACCGTTGGCCTACGCGCGGGTCTATTCAATATTGGGGCCCAAGGACAGGTACTTAGCGGTGCACTCGCATTTTCATATGTTGGATATCGAATCCACGGGTTGCCTATCTGGATTCACATCCCACTAGCACTAATTGTTGGTGCAATTTTTGGTGCACTTGTTGGCGGTTTTGCGGGATATCTAAAAGCGTCTAGAGGAGTTCACGAAGTAATTTCCACCATCATGCTAAATAGTATTGCGGCGGCAATCGTTGATTATCTAACCCAAAATCAATTTAAATTAAAGAACCAACCGAATACCAGAACGGCGGATATTTTAGGCTCGGCTAAATTGCCACATATTTTTGGTTATCCCACCGGATTTTTAATTGCAGTTTTATTGGCAATCTTTATTAATTGGTTATTTAAGCGAACCACTACCGGCTTTGAATTTGAAAGTGTTGGGCGAAATAGAGCAGCTGCTTGGTATGCCGGAATTTCAGTAAAGCGAACGATCATTTTGGGTATGGTTTTCAGTGGTGCAATTGCAGGATTTACTGGTGGGATTTTTACCTCCGAAACAACCGGTTATTTCGTTCCCGCGTTTTATAGTGGAATCGGCTTTGATGGAATTACCGTTGCACTGCTTGGCAGAGCGAATCCACTCGCAATTATTCCTGGGGCAATATTTATTGGTGGCATGAGGTCAGCCCAATCCGCGATTCAATTTGAGGCTGGAGTTGCGCCAGATATCATCAACTTATTGCTAGCCCTGGTCTTATTTTTTGCTACCGCCCCGTTCTTGGCTAAGTTGATTAAATCTGAATCAAAAACCTTAACGACGACTTCTGGATGGGGTTCATGATGGGACGGATCCTTTCACGAATCAATTTCCGGTCATGGAAGTTTTTGATTGGCCTAATTGTGCTAGTAACTTGGATCTATTGCTACGTGGCAAATCAAGATATTACTAATTCCGTCGTGGCTTCTGGCATGCGTTTCGCCATGCCTCTGGCTCTCGCCGCCATGGTGGGAATCATGTGCGAACGTTCTGGCGTGATCAATATCGGTATTGAAGGCACGATGTTGCTCTCAGGCTTTACTGGTTTTTATGTGGCCTCATTTACCAAAAACATCATTCTTGGCTTGGTGATTTCAATCCTTACTGGAGTTTTGACTTCATTTCTCCACGCGATGATGACTATTAAATGGAAAATGGATCAGATCATCGCCGGAACTATCATCAATATCCTCGCCTCTGGATTGACCTCCTTCCTCTACAAACAAGGTTCAACCATTCCAAATACTTGGCCAATATTCGATATTCCAATTCTTTCTAACATTCCATTTATCGGTCACGCTTTCTTTAGTCAACAAGGCCCAATTCAGTATTTAGGTTTGCTATTAATTCCAGGTATCTGGGTGATGATGTACAAAACCAGATGGGGCCTGCGCACCAGGTCGATTGGCGAGAATCCAGGTTCGGCTGATACCGCTGGAATTTCAGTAATCAGAATGCGAATGATCAATGTAATGATCGGTGGCGCAATCGGTGGTTTGGTTGGTGGATTTATCTGTCTAGAACTTGTTGGATCATTCAGCAATAACTTTACGGCCGGAGCCGGTTTCACTGCCTTAGCTTTGATGATCTTTGGAAGATGGAATCCGCTCGGAGCTTTTGCCGCTGCAATTCTCTTTGGGTTAGCCCAGGCGCTAGCAACTCAACTTCAGATTTTTGGAATCAATAATGTGCCAAACCAATTCATAACCATGCTGCCATACGTATTCACAATTCTGGTTTTGGCATTCGCGGCTGGGAAAGTGCGACCTCCTGCAGCAGCGGGTAAGAGTTATGAGAAGGAAAAGTCATGACGAATAACTCACTACTTAAAATGGAAAATATTAGTAAGTCATTTCCAGGCGTCAAAGCTAATGAAAATATTTCGATCGAAGTTAATAAAGGTGAGATTGTCGCACTCCTTGGTGAAAATGGTGCTGGAAAATCAACTTTAGTTAAGACCGTCTTTGGTTTAATCAAACCTGATTCTGGAACGATCACAATTAAAGGTGAAGTGATGGAGCCAGGAGATACTGCGGTGGCAATTCGTCATGGAGTTGGCATGGTTCATCAACATTTCCAACTTGTTCCAGTGATGACGGTTGCGGAAAATATCATGCTCGGTGACGAACCCCATCGTGGAGCTTTCATTTCATATGCAAAAGCCAAACAAGTTGTTCGTGATTTATCCGAGAAGTTTGGTCTAGAGATTGATCCCGATGCGGTTGTTGAAGATCTTCCAGTGGGCCTTCAACAACGAGTCGAAATTTTAAAGGCTCTTCGCAAAAATGTGGATCTTTTGATTCTTGACGAACCTACCGCAGTCTTAACACCCCAAGAGATTGATGAACTTCTAGAAGTTATCAAAAATCTAGCTAAGCAAGGTGTTGGCATAATTTTTATTACCCACAAACTTCGTGAGGTTATTGCTGTCGCAGATCGAGTAGTAGTTCTTCGTAATGGAAAAATGGTTGGAACTACCTCACCAAAAGAAAGTAATGAATTACAACTTGCCCAATTAATGATTGGAAGAGAAGTAATTTTTCAACTTAATAAAGGCGTGGCCAATCCAGGTGATGTTGTTCTGGAAGTTAATGACCTACAGGTAAGAGATGATCGAAAACTCATGGCGGTCGACGGACTTAATTTGACGTTGCGAGCCGGTGAGATTCTTGGCGTCGCTGGGGTTGAAGGAAATGGCCAGCGTGAATTAGTCGAAGCTCTTTGTGGAATGCGTCCGACAGTTCAAGGTTCATTCAAAATTCTAGGAATTGATGTAACTGGCAACTCACCAAGGTCCATTCACTCCCAAGGCGTTTCCCACGTTCCAGAAGATCGAGAAAAGGATGGGCTAATCTCCTCACTTTCTATCGAAGAGAATTTGGTATTGGATCAATACAAATCTGAGCCGTTTGCTAAAGGTTGGATTCGTAATTTAGGTGCTATTTCTGATTATGCAACTGAAATGATTAAGAAATTTGATATTAGAACACCATCAGGTAAGACGCCAATAAGTTCGCTATCGGGTGGAAATAAGCAGAAAGTTGTAATTGCTCGCGAGCTTACCCAGGATGCAAAAATCGTTATCGCCGCTCAACCAACACGCGGTATTGATATTGGTTCGATTGAATTTATTCACAATCAATTGCTTGCGGAACGTTCTACTGGAACCGCAGTTTTGCTGGTCTCGTCAGAGCTAGATGAAATCCTTGCCTTGTCAGATCGGATTGCAATCATTTATCGGGGCAAGATTGTGGCAACTTTAGATTCGACAAATGTCGATCGCACAAAAATCGGGCGCTTGATGGCCGGAGCAAGTTCTTAAGTTTTGAGGAAATGGTCTAAATCCAGGCCCCAAGTAGGCCCATTTTTTGAGCTTTTAGGCCGTTTTGACCCCAACCTGCTCGGGAAGGTAACCTAACCCTCTGCTTACGAAGGCCCAGGCCTCGAAGGCTAAATTCAGATCAATAGTTTTATAAAGCTAGAAAGAGAGAAACCTCGTGCGCACATTTTCACCAAAAGCCGGTGACGTCATTCGTAAGTGGCATGTCATCGATGCAGAAGGCGTAGTACTAGGTCGTCTAGCTAGCCATGCCGCTGTTCTACTTCGCGGAAAGCACAAGACAACATTCGCACCACACATCGACATGGGTGACTTCGTCGTTGTTATCAATGCAGAGAAGGTTGTTCTTACCGGACAAAAAGCCGGACAAAAGTTTGCTCACCACCACTCAGGTTATCCAGGTGGTATGACTTCTATCGTTTACTCAGATTTGTTAAACCAAGATCCAACTCGCATTGTTGAGAAGGCAATTCTTGGAATGTTGCCAAAGAATAAGTTGGGACGTTCTGTCGGAACCAAGCTAAAGGTTTACGCAGGTCCAACACATCCACATGCAGCGCAAAACCCAACAGCATATGTATTCACCCAAGTTTCCCAGATCGTTAAGAAGTAACGGAGCGCCTAATGTCTGATTTTGATACCACTATCGATACCGCAATTGATTCAGAAGAAGAATTAACTTCTTATTCTTCATCAACACCAGGTGCGACCATGGGCCGCAAGGGCGTTACTGCTCCAGGTGGCGGAACCGGTCGTCGTAAGGAAGCAGTTGCACGTGTTCGCCTAGTTCCAGGTTCTGGCAAGTGGGTTGTTAACGGCAAGGCACTCGAAGTTTATTTCCCAAACAAAGTTCACCAACAACTTGTTTCAGAACCTTTCCGCACAGTTGGTGCTGAAGGTTCATTCGATGTAATCGCACGTATCAACGGTGGCGGAACATCAGGACAAGCAGGAGCACTTCGCCTTGGCGTTGCTCGTGCACTTAATGAAATTGATCGCGATGCAAACCGTCCAGCGCTAAAGAAGGCTGGCTTCCTTGCACGTGATGCTCGTGTTATCGAACGTAAGAAGTACGGCCTTAAGAAGGCTCGTAAGCGTTCTCAATACAGCAAGCGTTAATTTCAAAAAACAAATGGCGCTCTTTGGCACCGATGGTGTTAGAGGTCTTGCTAACGATGTACTCACCGCAGAACTAGCTCTTGATTTAGCAGTTGCTGCTGCACACATACTTGCTGATACCGGCGCCTTTGCTGGTCATCGTCCGCGCGCAATCGTCGGTCAAGATTCTCGCGCTTCTGGTGAATTTCTAGAAGCAGCAGTTATTGCTGGATTAGCTAGCGCTGGCGTTGATGTTTATCGCGTTGGCGTTCTTCCAACTCCTGCGGTTGCACATTTAGTTGCCGAAAGTGGTGCTGATCTTGGCGTAATGATTAGTGCATCGCATAATCCAATGCCAGATAATGGAATTAAATTCTTCGCCAAAGGCGGGGGAAAGTTGGATGATGCTTTAGAGGCAGCGATCGAAACTCGCTTGAAAGAACCTTGGAAGCGTCCGACAGGCGCCGATGTTGGTCGCGTAGTTTTAGATGAAAGCGCTGCCGAACGTTATATCTACCATTTACTCTCATCGCTAAACACTTCACTTTCTGGAATTAAGGTTGTTGTCGATTGTGCAAATGGTGCGAGTTCAGAAGTAGCCCCAGAGGTCTATGCCCGCGCTGGCGCAGATGTAATTGCCATTTCGAATAAGCCAAATGGTTTGAATATAAATGAGAATTGTGGCTCGACCCACCTAGAAAACTTAATCGCCCAAGTTAAAGCAACTGGAGCCGACCTTGGAATTGCCCATGATGGCGATGCCGATCGTTGTCTCGCTGTTGATTCAAAAGGCGAAGTTATCGATGGGGACTTCATCATGGCGATCTTGGCTGCGGACTGGAAGGTTTCGACAGTTGTTGGAACGGTTATGTCTAACTTGGGTTTTGTGAAGGCGATGAATGAACTTGGAATTAAAGTTGAAAAGACAGCCGTTGGCGATCGCTATGTTTTAGAAAATATGTTGGCCAATAATCACATTTTGGGTGGCGAACAATCTGGCCACATCATTATGCGAAATCACGCCAATACTGGTGATGGCGTTCTAACTGCACTTCAACTTATGCAAGTTATGGCCAAGACTGGAAAATCGCTAACCGAATTGGCTTTGGTAATGCAACGCTTCCCACAGGTCCTGGTAAATGTGAAGGACGTCGATAAGTCTAAACTGGATTCGGCAAACAAACTTCACGAAAAAATTGATTCTCACGAGAAATCACTTGGCGATAGCGGACGAATTCTGGTTCGCGCATCAGGCACCGAGGCTCTGGTTCGCGTAATGGTTGAGGCGCAGAGTGAAGAAAAGGCGAAAGAGATAGCATCCGATCTTGCTGAAATAGTAAGATCAGAACTGAAATAGAGTTTAAAAGCACCAAATAATTAAAGGAGCCCAATCGCCATGTGCGGCATCGTCGGTTACACCGGTAAGGCTCTAGCTCTCTCACCAGTTTTAGAAGGCCTACGCCGTCTGGAATATCGCGGATACGACTCAGCTGGAATTGCCTTGGTTGTTGGCAGCGGTGAAAAACTTTGGGTCGAAAAGCGCGCTGGCAAACTTGGAAATCTCGAAGAGATTCTCGGCGAAAAAATTCCACAGTCACATAGCGGAATTGGTCATACTCGTTGGGCAACACATGGTGGACCAACAGATACAAATGCTCACCCACATTTAGATAACGAAGGAAAACTTGCCGTTATCCATAATGGAATTATTGAGAACTACCTAGAACTTAAGGCCGAACTGGAAAAGCGTGGTCATGTCTTTAAGTCAGAGACCGATACCGAGTCGGTTGCACACTTACTAAGCGATGCACGAAAGAATCACAACGGCGATCTTGCTGCAGCGATGCGCGAAGTATGTAGTCAATTACGTGGTTCCTTTACCTTGCTTGCAATTCATTCGGATGAGCCGGGTCGAATTGTTGGGGCACGCCGGAACTCACCTCTAGTTGTTGGTGTTGGTGAAGGTGAGAACTTCTTGGCTTCCGATGTTTCAGCATTCATTAGCCATACCAAGCGCGCGCTTGAACTTGGCCAAGATGAAGTTGCCGATATAACTTCTTCTTCGATCGTTATTACCGATTTAAGTGGAAAAGTTTTACCTCATAAAGAATATGAAATTAATTGGGATGCCTCGGCTGCTGAACGCGGTGGCTATGAACATTTCATGCTGAAGGAGATCTTTGAACAACCTAAGGCAATTCTCGATACATTGCTTGGGCGCACCAAAGGTTTAGATGCAAAAGTTACCAAGGGAATTAATCTAGAAGGTATCGGCAAGGTTGTAATCATTGCTTGCGGAACCGCTTATCACGCAGGTCTTGTTGGCAAGTATGCAATTGAAAAGTGGGCGAATATTTCCGTTGATGTTGAAATGGCATCGGAGTATCGATATCGCGAACCAGCTGTTGACTCAAAGACATTATTAATTCCTATTTCTCAATCGGGTGAGACCATGGATACCTTGATGGCGATGCGTTATGCCAAAGAACATGGCGCCCGAGTTTTCTCAGTTTGCAATACGAATGGTTCAACAATTCCTCGTGAATCTGATGCGGTTCTTTATACCCATGCCGGTCCAGAGATTGCGGTCGCTTCAACCAAAGCATTTGAAACCCAATTAGTTGCAATGTATCTAATTGCACTGCACCTTGGTCGGGTTCGCGGAACGATCGATGCCAAGTTGGCTCTGGAAATTGAAGCCGAATTGGCCGAACTTCCAGCGAAGGTAGAACAAGTTCTGGAAACTGTTGAACCGCTTCGCGCACTTACCCGTAAATTTAAAGATTCATCTTCAATGCTATTTCTCGGTCGCCACGTTGGATTCCCAACTGCGCTAGAAGGAGCGCTAAAGCTCAAGGAACTTGCTTACATGCACGCAGAAGGATTTGCCGGCGGCGAACTTAAGCATGGTCCAATCGCTTTGATCGACAAAGGAACTCCGGTTGTTGCAATCATGCCAGCAGAAAATTCATTGCTTGCTGAAAAAATGGCCTCAAATATTCAAGAAGTAAAGGCCCGTGGTGCAATTATTATCGCAATCGCAGATGCCCCATTAGCATCAGCAGACCACCTAATTCGTATTCCAAAGACGCATGAGTTTTTGGCGCCGGTATTAGCGGTCGTTCCACTCCAAGTTATTGCTTATGAAATGGCGGTTGCGCGTGGGAATGATGTTGATCAACCTCGCAACTTGGCTAAATCAGTAACTGTCGAATAAGGCTAAGAGTAAAGATGAAGTTCGATATCTCCCCACAACGCAGACGAGAAATGTTCCATGCATTGCGGGTCTCCGCAATTTTGTTCCTCGGTTTTTTAATTGTTACCGAACAAGTTCTAACTCGCGGATATATTTATCGGGTAGATCACTACATTGAAAGATTAAAGCACCACACTTTCCGAGGCACTACCAGCCATATCCTTTTGGCCATTGACGACCTTGGCCTTCGCTGGTTTACCGCTACCGTGCTTCTAGTATGCGCAGCATTCATTGGATTACGTTTCAAATCTTTTCGACCATTTAACCTTTCGGTCTTAGCTCTTCTTGCTCTAAATGGTGTTGTTGGTATTTCAAAGTTAGTTATTGGACGCACTAAGCCGCGTCTTTATGTTGATGCTCTTCACGCCAATGGAATGTCTTATCCAAGTGGTCATGCATCGAATGCCCTTTTATCTTGGGGCATGCTGGCCTATTTAATTTATCGTTATACCAATCGAGCACCGTTCCAAGGCGTGCGCCTTTATCCATTAGTTGGCATTATTACCGGATCGGTTTTTGTAGTTTCACTCATTCGCAAAACGCACTGGTTTTCAGATCTACTTGGTGGAGTATTTATCGGCGGCGCACTTTTGGTTGCGATCATTGCCATCGATCGATTTATCCCATCAGATAGGCAGCCATCGTGAGTAGTTCTATCCTTGGAATAGGAATAGACGTTGTCGATATTTCTCGCTTTCAAGAATCACTTGATCGCACACCGGGATTAATGGAACGGGTATTCACACCAAACGAAGCCAAATTAAAGATGGCTTCCCTTGCCGCTAGGTTCGCAGCGAAAGAGGCGCTTGCTAAAGCCCTAAATGCAAAGGCTGCTTTCAATTGGCAAGACGCCGAAGTAATTAGCGAAGAGACTGGAAAACCAACCTTCACTTTTCATGGCGAGATGGCAAAGCGTTTGGCGGATAAGACCGTGCATTTGACGCTGTCACATGATGCCGGAATTGCATCGGCGATGGTTATTGTCGAGAATAAGTAATTATGCGCGCATTTGTAGAAGTTGATTTGAAGGCAATCGCTAAAAACATAAAGTGGATTAAGCGTGGAACAAAGGCCGAGATCCTGGCCGTTGTTAAAGCCGATGCATATGGACATGGCTTAATTCCGGTAGCTAAAACGGCACTAAAAGCGGGTGCTACCTGGCTCGGTGTCGCACTTCTTGAAGAAGCACTCTTGCTTCGCAAAGCAAAGATCAAAGCGCCACTAATCGCTTGGTTAACGCCACCAGGCGAAGATTTAGTTGCTGCAATTAAAAATGATATTCAATTAGCGGTTCCGTCAGTGGCTCATTTGAAATTGATTGAGGCCGCCGGAAAGAAGGCAAAGCGGACTCCTAAAGTTCATATCGAAGTCGATACTGGAATGACTCGTGGCGGTTTACTTTCTGAATGGCCAGAGTTCTTAAAGGTCATTTCAAAATCAAAAGTGGATGTCATCGGATTTTGGTCGCACTTTGCCCGAGCTGATGAACCAGGCCAAAGCTCAAATACAGCCCAAGAGAAGCTTTTTAATAAGCGCCTTTTAGAGTTGATGAACGTTGGAGTTATTCCTCAATATATTCACTTTGCAAATTCGGCCGCGACGTTAACCATTCCAGCAGTTCATAATCAAATTGTTCGAGTCGGAATTGCTATGTATGGGTTAAGTCCAGATGTTGTACATATGGGAAGTTCGAAAGATTTGGGATTAACTCCAGCGATGACTGTTAAGGCGGTAGTTCATTTAGTTAAGGATGTCCCAAAGGGATCACCTGTCGGATATGGCGCTACGGAAAAGACTAAGAGCGACACCAAACTTGCAATCATAAGCATGGGTTATTCCGATGGAATCCCTCGTCCAACTAGCAATGCAGCGGGAGTATTTGTTGGTGGCAAGCGCGCCCCAATTATTGGTCGAGTATCTATGGACCAATTTGTGGTTGATCTCGGAAAGAATTCTCGAGTCAAAGCCGGCGATATTGCAACCGTTATCGGTGGTAAGGGTTATTCGATTGACGAATGGGCAAGTGCGGCGGGAACAATTAATTACGAAATTGTCACCCGAATTGCCTCACGTGTGCCTAGAATCTATTCGTGAAAGCACCGCTGCTATCAATTAGAAACCTCAGTATTAAATTTGGCGGGCTAGTTGCGTTAAATGAGGTAAATCTAGATCTAGATGCAAATGAAATTGTTGGGCTAATTGGTCCTAATGGTGCCGGCAAGACGACGCTATTTAATTCCATTTCTGGATTAGTTTCGGGCGTGGGAAGTATTGCGTTAAATGGTTCTCCCTGCGCGTGGCCAAAACCCCACGAACTAGCGGAACTCGGAATCGCACGAACTCTTCAAGGAGTTGGGCTATTCCCTGAGATGACAGTTTTAGAAAATGTCATGGTTGGCGCTACCAAATATGCAAAGGCTAGCTTGATCCGCTCAGCCCTTGGCCTTGATCGTCGCTTCGAGGCGAAGTTAAAAGATCTGGCCCTGGCTGCGTTGGCAAAAGTATCCTGCACTTCAATTGCAAAACAGAAAGTTAGTGAACTTCCTTATCCAATAACCAAGCGAGTAGCCATTGCTCGGGCGCTAGTTAGTGATCCAAAAATTCTTTTGCTAGATGAACCAGCCGGTGGCCTAGGTGCTGAAGATATCGCTTGGTTAAATGAATTCATTAAGGCGATTTCAAAACAGTGCTCGGTTTTAATCGTCGAACACCATATGGATGTAATCATGTCCGTCTGTGATCGGGTTTATGTTTTAGATTTTGGCCAAGTAATTGCCGAAGGTAAGCCAGAGATGGTTAAGAAGGATCCAGCAGTAATTGCGGCATATCTTGGAAGTTCGGCGGTCAAATAATGTCTCTGATCATTAAGAATCTCTGCGTTAATCATGGTTCGATTGAAGCGATTCATGATCTCTCTTTTAAGGTTGAACCAGGTGAATTGGTTGCGATTATTGGCGCAAATGGCGCTGGAAAGACGACCTTGCTTCGCACTCTTTCAAGTTTAAAGAGCCCAGCAAGTGGCAGTGCTACTTGGGATGATTCAGATATATTGAATAAAAAACCAGAAGATTTAGTACGACAAGGGATTTTGCATGTGTCCGATGGAAAGACCGTAATCCCAGAATTAACTGTTAAAGAAAATTTGTCGCTCGGGGGATTGTGGCGAAAAGATAAACAGGATGTTGCTCTTGCTACAAATGAAGTATTAGATCTATTTCCAATTTTAAGCGAACGTGCTTCACAACGCGCTGACACCTTATCCGGGGGAGAGCGCCAAATGTTAGCTATTGGACGAGCTCTAATCGCCAGACCAAAATTATTGTTGTTAGATGAACCTTCCCTTGGACTGGCACCTTTAATAATCGATCAAATATTTTCTGCGATTAAAGCACTTCGAAATCGCTTGGGCTTAACAGTTCTACTTGTTGAACAAAATGCCATGGGCGCGCTTGGGATTGCAGATCGCGGAATTATTATCAATTTAGGGAAGTTAGTAGCAGAAGCTAAAGCTAAAGATTTGATAAACGACCCTGGCCTTAGCGCCGCATATTTGGGATTCTAGTTATGCGACTTTTAAGCACACTATTAATCGGAATAAGTTCTGGATCAATTTATGCATTAATGGCTCTGGCACTTGTACTCGTTTGGCGATCGACGCGAGTTGTCAATTTTGCACAAGCTGGACAAGCAATCGCATCAACTTATATCGGTTATGTAGTTATAACTCATACAAATAACTATTGGTTGGCACTTCCAGTTGCGATTATGGCTGGTGCACTAATTGGCGCGCTCTCCGATATTCTTTTGATTAGACCTCTGAACAAGCGGATCACAAGCGGACCAGTCAAAGAGATCGCGCCAGTTATAGCTACGCTTGGCTTACTAGGTTTGATTCGCTCACTCGTCGGAGTAATTTGGGGTGGCGATCTAAAGCGATACAACGCACCAGTTTCAATTAATGGCTTTACCTTTGGTCACACGACGATCCCGTTTTCGCGCTTTAATTTATTGATTGTTTTTACAGCTGTTGCAGTAATGGCAATTTTCGCCTTTGTATTTCAACGAACCGGGCTCGGTTTGGCACTTCGCGCATCGGCATTTCAACCTGAAATTGCCAGGTTGGCTGGAGTTCGTGTTGATCTGGTCCGCACTGTTGGTTGGGCAATTGCAGGTGCAACTGGGGCAATCGCAGGAGTGCTCATAACGCCATCTACGTCGCTCTCACCAAACTCATTGGATCTACTTTTAGTTCTTGGATTTGTTAGTGCAGTAATCGGGGGTCTAGAAAGTTTGATCGGCGCGGCAATTGGTGGAGCAATTCTTGGAATCGGTCTTGCATTAATTCTGGAATATGTCAGTACTTCACTTGCCTTCCCGGCAGCCTTTATTGTTTTAATGTTGGTTTTGATTATCAAGCCATCTGGAATTCTAGGTTCAAAGGCGGGACGCGATGCTTAAGTCAAAGCCGATTAGATTCCTTCTTTTAATTTTGGTTGCTGGAGTTCTATTTTTACTTGGAAATGTACTTCCAGATTATCGAGTTTATGAAGGTGCTACCGCTTCAATCTATGTAATAGCAATTGCTTCAATTATTTTATTAACTGGATATTCTGGTCAGATTTCACTTGGACATGGTGCGCTGATGGCGATTGGCGGTTATGCCGCAGTACTTTCTAGAAAGTATTGGCATACCTCAGGAGTTATTTCGTTAATTATTGCCGTTCTAGCAGCCGCGCTCTTTGGTGTGATTTTGGGTTATGCCGCGGCAAGACTCCGGGGGCCATACTTAGCCGGAACAACGCTGGCGCTTGCGGTAGGTTTACCGTCGCTAGCAAATCAATTTCATTTCTTGGGCGGCGAACAAGGATTAAATTTTGATATCGGTGCGCCACCAAAGTTTCTTGGTTCGAATTTCTCAACGACCAAATGGTATTTCTGGATCTGCTCTATTGCGGCACTAATAATTTTTTGGCTTGTTCAAAATTTATTGCACAGTAGATACGGTCGTCAGTGGAAGGCGATGAGATCGGCGCCAGTTTCGGCTGCGCTTGCTGGAATTAATATTGCACGAAGCAAAGTTCTTGCATTCATCATTAGTTCAGGGGTTGCCGGTTTAGCAGGCGCGCTACTTGTTATGACTTTGAACCTTGTAACACCAAGTGAGTTCCCGTTGTCGCTTTCATTCGCAATTGTTACGGGTGCGGTTCTAGCCGGAATCGCTAGATTGCCGGGTGCCGTAGTTGGTGCCTTGATCATTGTGGCCATCCCTGACCTGGCCGATCAGATTGCTACAAAAATAGGCGGGGCTGAGCGTATTTCAGCCAATCTTCCGGGATTTATAACAAGTTTGTTGTTAATTCTAACTATCCTTTTTGCCCCAAATGGCGCCAAGATAGGTAAATTGGTAAGTCACGGTAGTACTAGAACTTAATAGTTTTACCTATTTAACTTCCCAAACCCTCGTCTGGAAGGAAATCTATGTTCGCAAAACGAAGCTCAAAGTTTGCCGTCTTGGCAACAGCTTCTGTAGCGGTAGCAGCCCTAACTTTAGGTGCATTGCCTGCTCAAGCATTTAACCCAAGATCGGAAGCAGGAGTAACCGCAACAACAATTAAGTTGGGCATTACAACTCCGCTCACAGGTTCTGCAGCTCCTGGCTACAGCAAAGTCCCAGCAGCAATGCAGGCCTACTTTAATTATGTAAATGATAACGGTGGCGTTTATGGTCGCAAGATCCAGCTAACTGTAAAAGATGATGGCTACATCCCAACAACCGCTGTGGCAAATGCCAAGAGCATGTCAAATGGTGTACTTGCATACGTGGCAAATCTAGGAACTGCAAATAACAATGCAATTGCAAAGTCTCCTGTAGTTGGCCTAGCTGCAAATCGAATTCCATCAATCTTCATTAACACCGGATATAGCGGATTCGCTGATCGCACCAAGTTCCCAACGATGTATCCAATCTTTCCTTCATACATTATGGAAGCAAAGATTATGGGTCAGTACATCAAGGAGAACTTTGCGGGCAAGAAGCTCGGTCTGATCTATCAAGATGATGACTTTGGTTCAGATGCGCTCGCTGGTTTCAAGACCGCTGGCGTAAAGTTTGATGTCGCAATCCCATATGCATCTGGTTCACAAAGCGCCGCTGCTGGTGCAGGTTGGGTTGGAAAGCTAAAGGCTGCCGGCGCAGAAGTAGTTGTTATGTTCGGCGTTACCTCCGCAACTGGCGCAGCTCTTGGCGCATCTGCGGTTCTTGGTTATAAGGCGCAATGGATTCTAGGGTCAGTTGGTGGCGATGCCACAACGCTTAAGGCACTAGGGGTTCCTGCAGCGGTACTAACCGGTTCAATTGGTGCATCTTTCTTGCCTGGGACAACAGATACCAAAGATGAATACATCAAGCAATTCCAAGATGTTAATGCCAAGTACAACGCAGGAGCTTCATTCGATAACAACGTGCTTGTTGCAATGAATTCTGCAATGTTGACCGTAGAAGCGCTTCGGGCTGCGGGTAAGAACCTAACTCGCGATTCGCTAATGGCTGCTATTGAAAAGAAGGGTGCAACTTTTGCATCCGCAGCATTCTCACCAATCCTCTATAGCCCAACCAGCCACGTTGGTTATTCTGGTTATTGGTTTGGTAAGTACGACCCAAGTGGTGCGATGTTGCCAGATGGCGGTACGTATTCGCTCTACACAACCGATTCAGGAGCTGGCGCAGTTGTGAAAGCAACAATCAAACGTCCAGCAATGCCAGCGAAGGGATTGCCAAATAACTCATGAATAACAAATTAATCAAGAAGATCTCACTGGTATCTGCCAGTGCACTTGTTGCAGTTGGATTGGTTTCAATTCCAGTTGCAGCACACGCTTCAGCACCAGTTTGCCAAACTGCAAACTATGTTGAAAGTTGTGGTGGAGTTACTTCTGATGGCGCCAAGTACGCCACCATGGTTCCTGCCAACTTCAATGGCACCGTTTACCTATATTCACATGGTTATCGCTATGCAATTGATGCACCAGCACTTGGTTATAAGGTCGCAACGATCATCAATAACCCAGTACCGGCGCCACTTCCAAACAACGATCCAACCGATACAACAGTTATTAAGTATCTGTTGTCACAAGGTTACGGAATCGCCGGATCTGCTTATTCAATTGAAGGTTGGAATGCCGATGCCGCGATTGCTACGGACAAGGAACTTATCGACACTTTCAAGACTAAGTACCCAAATACCAAGAAGGTAATTGCCTGGGGTGAATCACTCGGTGGTTTCATTACTCAAGCACTAGCTGAGAAGTATCCAACACTTGTAAGCGCCGCAGGTCTTGCCTGCCCAGCACTTGGAACTGTTGAAGCCGAGCTAAATGTTGCTGGTGATTTCCTTTGGGGAATGCACACCTTCTTCGATCCATCGATCAAGGGACACAACTACTCAGCAGGTGCTGCTGGTGAAGCCGAAGCGCAAGCAGATATCTCCAAGATTCTTGGCGCTACTGCTGAAATTAAAGCTTCGCTAACAACTGGAACTTGGCCACACAACTCAGGCGCCGCTGGAACTGCACTTGCTGCAATTCCACCACGTTCTGCACTTCTCCTTGTTGGCCTAATGGCCGGCATTCCAACCAAGAGTGCGCACTTTGATGGAACAACTGGCCCCGGAGCTAAGAATTCTGCGGCTTACACATCATTCGCGCTTGCTGCATCACCAGCTCTAGCAGTTCTCGAGAACGGTGCACAATCAGCAATTCTTGGTGTGCTTGCAACACTAGATCTAGAACGTCAAACAGGTGGTGCTTTCTACGATAACTCAAAGACAGATTACGCATCACGCCTTGATTCTGATTTAACAACTTACAACGCAGCGCTAAGTGGTAATACTGCGATTGCCGGAATGCTTGCATTCCTAAATCCAGCCAACCCAGCAGCGCCGCGTTGGACTGCAACCGCAGACGCCCAAACTAAGTTGCGTGCACTTGTTCAGAACTCAGGTCAGATCAATGTCCCAACAGTTACTTTGACTGCTACCTCTGATCCAGCAGTTCCTGCCGGAAATACTCAATGGCTAGCAAATAAGTACGTTGCACAGTGGGCAGCTGCAAAGGCCAAAGCTCAAGCAGCTGCGGTTACTAGCGGAAGCTATGTAGCGCCTAAGCAGATGTTCCTACCAATCTGGAACGTTGCTCCAACAAGTTACACAAAGTTCGATGGTTCAGGAGCTCCAGATACTTCTGGTCCTGCAGCAACTGGAACCAACCACTGTAACTTCACCGCAAAGCAATGGATGGGTCTTGCCGATATTTTGGCTAAGGCTTCAACCGACGGAAATGTTCAGCCAACCTCCGCACTTCGTGCACTTGCACGTAAGGCTGGTGGCGTAGTTGATAGTCGTCTACAAGCACCATTGCTACCTTTTTACGGTAATAACTAACCGCAAAAAGCAGTAATTAAGAGATGGGCTTCGCACGTAAGTGCGGGGCCCATTTCCCATTTAAACTAGTGAAATGTCCGGCGCCCAATTCACTGTCGCATCGCTTTCACAGATGCACAAACTCGGTGAAGAAATTGGCTCAAAGTTAAAGGCCGGAGATCTTATTCTTTTATCTGGGCCGCTCGGTTCTGGAAAAACTGCACTAACTCAAGGAATTGGCAAGGCACTTGGAATTACTGGAATAACTTCTCCGACCTTTGTGATTTCTAAAATTTACCCAGGAAAAGTCCGACTCGTTCATGTTGATGCCTATCGGCTTCTCGATAGTGGAGCAGCAATATTTGATGACTTGGATCTTGAAAGTTATTTAGAAACTAGCATCACCGTCGTCGAATGGGGCGAAGGATTAGCTGATCGCTTTACCGATGAATACTTGGAATTTAACTTAAATTATGGCGAAAATGAAAATGATCGAACCGTCGATTTAATCACCCATGGCAAGCGCTTTGAAAGTTTCAAATTATGAGCCAGGTTCTGGTGATTGATACTTCCACATCCAAAACTTCGGTCGGGGTAGTGGTTAATGGGGAAGTTAAGTTTGAGCGATCACAGATCGATCCACTTTCCCATGCACAAGTTCTTCCAGAGTTTGTTTCCGAGGCGTTGGAAAAGTTCCCGGAAATAGATTTAGTAGCGGTTGGCATGGGGCCCGGACCATTCACTGGATTGCGCGCCGGAATTAGTTTTGCCCAAAGTTTTGCGATAGCGCGCGGAATCAAAGTTGTTGGAGTTTGTAGCTTGGATGCAATTGCTAGATCGCGAAGAGAGAACTCATTCATCGCGGTTATTGATGCTAGGCGCAAAGAATACTTTTATGCTAAATATGAAAATGGAAATCGGATCGGCGAGCCCGATGTCAGACAACTTATTGAATTAAATCGCTTTGAAATTCCAATCGTCGGAGATCTGAATGGCGATTATCCAGAGATTAAAAATATTGCCGCACTTGCAAAAGCTGGACCAAGCATTGATTCGCCGATCTATGTAAGACGACCAGATGCTTATCCAGCACCGGTCGGAATTAAATTTCGAGCATTGACGCAATTGGATCTAGTTCCAATCTTTTCAATTGAAAAGGAGAGTTACGGCGTTGAAGCCTGGACCATGGCCCAACTCAAAGAGGAGTCAGCAGGTAAGGATCGCTTCTATGTTGTCGCGGAGAATGCCGGCGCAGTTATCGGCTATGCGGGAGTTGTGAATCTTTCTGGGATAGCAGATGTCTTAACCGTTACGGTTCGAGCCGATCACCGGCGAAAGGGCATCGCCCGCGAATTACTACGTCGATTGATTGATTGGACCCGCACCCAAAAATGCGAAGCAATCATGTTGGAAGTAAAAGTAGGAAATGAAGAGGCGATGCCGCTTTATAGGTCTTTTGGTTTTGTCGAAATTTCACGTCGCAAGGATTATTACGGCCCAGGAAAGACTGCGATCGTAATGCGCAAGGAACTTAAATGAGAAGCGAGCCATTAGTCCTTGGAATTGAAACGTCCTGCGATGAGACTGCGATTGGAATTGTTCGCGGTCGAACACTGCTTGCAAATGTAATTTCTTCCAGTGTAGAAGAGCATGCTCGATTTGGCGGAGTTGTTCCGGAAATTGCTAGCCGCGCCCACTTAGAGGCGATGCCAGGGGTTTTGAAGCAAGCCCTTATCGATGCAAAGATTTCTTTAAATGATTTAGATGCCATCGCGGTTACGGCTGGACCGGGCTTGATTGGTGCATTGGTAGTCGGAACAAGTAGCGCACAAGGCTTAGCAATCGGATTAGGTAAACCGCTCTATGGCGTAAACCATTTATCCGCCCACATTGCAGTTGATTCATTAAATTCTGACCATAAGTTAGAACCGGCAATCGCGTTACTTGTAAGCGGTGGCCATAGTTCAATTCTGCAAGTTAACAATTTAACTCAGGATGTTAAGACTCTCGGCTCCACAATTGATGATGCGGCCGGCGAAGCCTTTGACAAAGTGGCACGAATTTTAGATCTTCCATTTCCTGGCGGACCTTCAATTGATTCGGCGGCTCAGAGTGGAAATGAAAAAGCAATCGAATTCCCTCGCGGGTTAACTCTGGCCAAGGATTTAATCGATCATAAATTTGATTTTTCATTCTCTGGTTTAAAAACCGCGGTGGCTAGATATTTACAGAAGGTTCCAAATTATGCGCGAGCCGATGTTGCCGCATCATTCCAAGAAGCAGTTGTTGATGTCTTATTGCTAAAGACAATTGCTGCCGCAAAAGAGAGTGGCATCGAAAGCGTGATTATTGCTGGCGGAGTTGCGGCAAATTCCAGACTTCGCGAGTTGGCCCAAGTTCGCTTCGAAGCGGCAAAGCTCCAACTTCGGATCCCACCACGAAGCCTATGTACCGATAATGGGGCAATGGTTGCCGCCCTTGGATCGTTGGCTGTTACCCGGGGAATTGCCCCAAGCGCGGGCGGTTTAAGCGCTGATTCGGCTAGCGGGATAACCCGACCTATCTTTTGACCGGTCTGCTGGCCCCTATTACTGTTAGCACTCTAGGGGTCCGTCTGCTAACGCAGCCCCCTAAGCCAAAGACCACATGTTAGGTATCAATAGATATCGATAGATAAAAGGAGCACACATGGCCGTAGCCATTAAGCCACTAGATGATCGCATTGTTGTAAAGGCGAATGATGCTGAGACAACAACTGCTTCTGGACTTGTAATTCCAGATACTGCGAAAGAGAAGCCACAAGAGGGCACCGTAATTGCAGTAGGACCAGGTCGCTTTGACGATGGTGTTCGCACTCCAATGGATGTCAAAGTTGGCGATGTAGTTCTTTACAGCAAGTACGGCGGAACTGAAGTTAAGTACAACAACGAGGAATACCTCGTACTTTCAGCTCGCGATGTACTAGCTATCATCGAGAAGAAGTAATCGCCCGTGGGTAAAACTCTTAATTTCGATGAAGAGGCCCGCCGCTCGATGGAGCGCGGTGTCAATATTCTTGCTGACACCGTAAAGGTAACACTTGGACCAAAGGGTCGTAACGTTGTTATCGCAAAGTCATACGGCGCACCTTTGATCACAAACGATGGCGTGACCATCGCTAAGGAAATTGAACTTTCAGATCCAGCCGAAAACATGGGCGCCCAACTTGTTAAGCAAGTTGCCGAGAAGACCAATGATGTCGCTGGTGATGGCACAACAACTGCAACCGTATTGGCGCAAGCAATGGTCAAGGAAGGTCTTCGCAACCTTGCCGCCGGCGCACAGCCAATGGATATCAAGCTTGGAATCGAAGCTGCAGTCAAGGCAATTTCTGAAGAGCTTAAGAAGAATTCAACCGCAGTAAGTGGCAAATCTCAGATTGCTGATGTCGCCACTATCTCTGCGCAAGATAAGGCGATTGGCGACCTCATTGCGGAAGCAATGGATAAGGTCGGCAAGGATGGCGTTATCACCGTTGAAGAATCTTCAACCACCGGTCTGGAATTGGATTTCACCGAAGGTATGCAATTTGATAAGGGTTACATCTCACCTTACTTCGTGACCGATTCAGATCGCATGGAGACAGTTCTTGAAGATGCCTACGTCTTAATCTCAGGTGGAAAAATTTCTGCGCTCGCAGAAATCTTGCCAATTCTGGAGAAGGTTTCCCAAGCTGGAAAGCCGCTCCTGATCATTGCCGAAGATGTCGAAGGCGAAGCCCTTTCAACTTTGGTAGTTAACCGGATGCGTGGAACCTTCACATCAGCTGCTGTTAAGGCACCTGGTTTTGGTGATCGTCGTAAGGCAATGTTGCAAGACATCGCAATTCTTACCGGTGGTCAAGTAATTACTGCTGAAGTTGGCTTAAAGCTAGAGCAAGTAACTGTTGACCTTCTAGGTCGTGCCCGCCGTGTTGTAATCACAAAGGACAACACAACCATCGTTGATGGCGCTGGCGATAAGAAAGAAGTTGCCGCTCGAGTTCAAGAAATTCGTAATGAAATCGAGAGCACTGACTCTGATTGGGATCGCGAGAAGCTACAAGAGCGTGTTGCAAAACTCGCTGGTGGCGTATGCGTTATCAAGGTCGGCGCACATACTGAAGTTGAGTTAAAAGAGAAGAAGCATCGTCTTGAAGATGCGATCTCTGCTACTCGCGCAGCTGTTGAAGAAGGAATCGTTGTTGGTGGCGGTGCGGCACTAGTGCACGCAGCTCATGCCCTCGATAAGGATCTCGGCTTCGATGGCGATAAAGCAGTGGGCGTTCGCTTGGTACGTAAAGCATGCGATGAACCACTTCGTTGGATTGCGGAAAACGCTGGCCACGAAGGTTATGTTGTAGTTGCAAAGGTTCGTTCAATGAAGCCAAACGAAGGTTTCAATGCCGGAACTGAAGTTTACGAAGATCTAGTAAAGGTCGGTGTAATCGATCCAGTTAAGGTGACTCGTTCTGCTCTTGCAAATGCAGCATCAATCGCAGCAATGTTCATTACAACTGAAGCCCTTGTCTTCGAAACACCTGAAGAGAAGAAGGAAGAAGCTGGCGGCCATGGTCATAGCCATGGACCAGGCGGACATTCGCACTAAGAAGTACCACTAAACTAAACACATGAGTTCATCATTGATGACGCTCTCCATTGATTGTGGCGGG
>Ga0214202_1000156_pt1 | contig 31910 bp, 27 predicted proteins | sample TroBogEpilimnion_9_FD_153040 | JGI IMG/M metagenome (GOLD analysis project Ga0214202, IMG submission 153040) | Freshwater microbial communities from Trout Bog Lake, WI - 03JUN2009 epilimnion | ecosystem: Environmental > Aquatic > Freshwater > Lake > Epilimnion/Euphotic zone | place: Trout Bog...
TTGCCGTGGTACAACACGTGGGGCGCGTTTGTGTACATTGCCGTGATCCTTGGCGCCGGCTTGCTGTGGTACGCGCTGAAAGGTCGGCACCATATCGGGACCCTGGCATCACACGCGGCGCCGTCCGCGCAGGGCAACGACTGATCGGGTGGCCCGCGGAACGGATGGATGGGACGCTAAGCGGACGGTGACGGGGCAACTCGGCTATAGGATTGCTGGGACGGTGACCGTGAGGCTGACCCCGCCGCGAGGTGTGGGTCGATCGGGTTGGGCTGCTCAGGTCAGACGGGCCTATGCGAGGAACACTGCGGTGCTGGTCTGAGCGACCCGATGGGATTCGATCGTCTGCGTGTGCGGGTAGGCGTCCGGTCGGCCGCAATGGCGACGGTCAGGCCGTCACGCGATCCGTTCCTGGGCTAGGCGGCTCGATGGGCCGCCAGAACGTCTCTCGGAGTATCGGGTACGGGCCGCGCGCTCGGCGGCAGGTGACGCTGATGGGGTCATCTATGCACGTCGGCGTATAACCGACGTGCGTTGCGTTATCGCGGGTTATTGACCGCGGCGGCTGTTCGCTCGGCCGCTGTCGCCCAACTGGTGCTCGAGCCACTGCCGCACGCGTTGTGCATCGGCGACGCGAGTGTACTTACCCGCTGAGTCCAACAGCACGATGATGACGGAGCGACCTTCGACCACCGCGCGCAGTACCAAGCAACGACCGGCTTCTGCGATATAGCCGGTTTTCTGGACGATGATGTTCCAGGTGGGATTCTTGACCAACGCGTCCGTATTGTGGAACTCGGTTGTGCCGCGGTGTTTGACCGCCACCGAGTAACTCGGGTCGGTCGAATACTCTTGAATAACCTCGTGCGCGCTAGCGGCGCGAACGAGCTTGGCCAAATCCTCTGGGCTGGCCACATTCTGCGTGTCCAAGCCGGTGGGTTCGACGAAATGGGCTGAGGTCATGCCCAATGCTTTCGCCTTGGCGTTCATGGCGGCGACGCAGGCCGTGATCCCGCCGGGGTAGGTGCGGCCCAGCGCGTGAGCCGCGCGATTTTCCGACGACATCAGCGCGAGATGCAGCAGGTCGCTTCGGCTCAGCGAGGTGCCGAACTCAAGGCGCGAGGTCGATGTCTTTGCGGTTTCACCACGATCGTCCGGTGTGACGGTGATCACTTCGTCCATGGGCTGGTGGGCTTCAACCACGACCAGCGCCGTCATGAGCTTGGTGATCGACGCGATCGGCATCGCCACGTCGGCTTGGCGGGACAGCACGACCGACTGCGACGCTTCATCCAGCACATAAAACGAATTGGACTTGAGGTCGGGACCGGCGCTGTGGGCCGTCGTCGCCGCGTGGGCGTGGTTCGCCACCGGCACCGCATGCGCCGCCGTAACCTGCGCCGTCGCCCGGTGCGTCGTCTTCGCCGACGTCTCGTGATGGTGCGCCGCCGTAGCGTGATGTCGTGGGGCGGACTCCGCGGTGCTGCCGAGGATGCTCAGCAGCACGGCGGGCATGAGGACAGTGATCGCGCGCTGACAGCTGTTCATGGGGATCCCGCTAAAACAATCCCAATAGATTAAGGCCTTGCGTTGGATACGTCACCCCCATTCTGAGTATTTAGGGTGAAATTTTATGACCAATCGCCGCCCCCACTCGGGTAGTGTCCCCGCTCAGGTCATTTTCGGATTGGGAGGGGTAGTCGTGATCAAATTGCTGCTGTGGTTGCTGCTCTTCGTCGCGTGCTGGCCCTTGGCCATTTTGGCGCTCGTCCTGTGGCCCGTGGTGTACATCCTGACCCTGCCATTACGGGTTATCGGGATTACGGTGGAGGCCGTCTTTGCCTTGCTACGGGCACTGCTGTTCCTACCGGCTCGGTTGCTGGGCCACCGCTGATCTCGTGCCGCTGACGGCCTTCCAGTACTCTCTCCGTTCGTGCCTCATTCATTCTCCTGCGGAGTCCACCGATGCGTTTCCAGCAAACCCGAGTAGTGCTTTTGGCGGCAATGACGATGGCTTGGGTGGCGCCAGCCCCGGCCGACACCGTGGTGGTCACTGCGGACCGAATGGTGGATGTCTTGGGATCGCGCGTCATTGACCATCCCGTCGTCACGATTGTGGACGGCCGCATTACAGCGGTAACCGATAAACCTTCACCGACACCGAATGGCGCCCGCGTCATTCGTCTGAGCGGCCAGACCCTCTTGCCGGGTTTGATTGATATGCACGTGCATCTCACGTCGGATCCGGCATTCAATGGCTATAAAGGGTTGGAGTACACGGACAATTTTTGGACCGTGGTCGGCGTCGCTAACGCGCGTAAGACCCTCGAGGCGGGCTTTACCACCGTCCGTAACGTGGGCTCATCCAATTACGATGACGTCGCCCTCAAGCAGGGTATCGAGGCCGGCTACGTGCCGGGCCCGCGGATCGTGCCGGCGACCTATGCCATTGGCGCCACCGGTGGGCATTGCGATGCGACGGAGTTCCCGCCCTCCATTCAAGTGCCGTCGCCTGCGGTGGCGAATGGGCCCGCCGAGATCCGCGCGACCGTGCGTAAGTTACGTAAGTACGGTGCCGAGGTGATCAAGTTCTGCGGCACCGGGGGTGTTTTCTCCAAGACGGATTCGGTCGCCGGACAGCAGTACTCGCTCGAGGAGATGCAAGCGTTGGTGGATGAAGCCCACATGTTGGGGTTACGCGTGGCCGTGCACGCGCACGGCGCCCCAGGCATTAAAGACGCGATTCGCGCAGGGGTCGATACGATCGAACACGCGAGTCTGGCGGATGACGAGGCCATTGCGATGGCCAAACAGCATGGAACGTATTTTTCCATGGATGTCTACGATGACGACTACATTTTGGCTGAAGGGGCTCGCAACGGGACGTTCGCGGAGTCACTGGAAAAAGAGCGCAAACTCGGACTGTTACAGCGGCAGACGTTCCGTCGGGCCACGGCGGCCGGTGTACGAATGATTTTTGGGACCGACGGCGGCGTTTACCCGAACGGGGACAATGCCAAGCAATTCGCCACAATGGTGCAGTGGGGGATGACGCCGTTACAGGCGATACAGGCCGCGACCGTCACCGCTGCCGAGGCCTTAGGCCGCTCCGCGGATGTCGGTGCGATAGACGTCGGGCGATACGGTGATTTGGTCGCGGTGACCGGTGATCCGATGACCGATCCGGTGACGCTGCAGCACCCGTCCTTCGTGATGAAAGGCGGCGTGGTCGTCAAAATGAGTACGCCTCGGTGACACACCGTCAGCGCATTCTCATCACAGGGGCGAGCGCCGGATTAGGGCGCGGCATGGCGCTTGAGTTTGCGGCTCGCGGGCGCGATCTCGCGCTGTGTGCCCGCCGAATGGATCGATTGGAAGCGCTACGGGCGGAGATCCTGAGTCGCTACCCGTCCGTGAGGGTCGCCATTCGGTCGCTCGACGTGACGGACTACGACGACGTTTTTGCCGTTTTTCGCGCCCTTGATCACGAACTCGGCGGGCTCGACCGGATTGTGGTGAACGCCGGTATCGGGCGAGGGGCGCCGGTCGGCACCGGGCGATTTGGCGAGAATTTAGCCACGGTCACGACAAACTTTGTCGCGGCATTGGCGCAATGCGAAGCCGCGCTCGAACTCTTCCGTCCGCGGGGCCAAGGGCACCTAGTGACCATCTCATCGGTCGCATCGGTTCGGGGCATGCCGCGAGCGCAAACGGTTTATGCCGCCACGAAGGCCGGCCTCTCATTGCTCACCGAGGGGATCCGCGCTGACACCTGGCAGACCGATATCTGCGTCAGCGCCATACTCCCGGGTTACATCGATACGGAGATTCTGTCGGGCTCTCGACGTCGCCCGTTTATCGTGGATGCGGAGACGGGATGCCGGGCGATTGTTCGCGCGATTGAACGTGAGAAGCCGGTCTCGTTCGTCCCGCGCTGGCCGTGGACGCCGATTGCGTTTCTGCTCAAACGAGCGCCGCTGGGACTGATCCTGAGGTTCCTCTAATGACCTTGCATCTGGGATGCCCCCGTCTATCGGTCGATCCGTCCGCGATTCGGGTCGTCAAAGACGAGCGGGTGATGGTCGAGTTTGCAGCCGCGCCGGGTGTGCTCATGAGCGCCGTGGGTCCCAATCACTACGGAGTCGGTGATGCGCTGATTACCGGATCCACGGGGGACCGATGGTCGGTAACCCGGGATCGGTTCGATGTGAAATATCGACCGGCGGATGGGCAATTGCCGGGCAGCCCGGGGTTCTACCGAAACGTTCCGATACCCATCTGGGCGAAACGCATTCAGCAGCCGTTTACGATCGAACGGCAGGCCGGCGGCGATCGCCTGGAGGGTAAGGCGGGTGACTGGGCGGTGGAATACAGCCCGAACGATTGCGGGCTCGTCGCGCAGGATCGATTTGACGCCGTGTATCGGCCGATCCCCTAAGTCTCAATACGGGCGCCGCGACCGGTCGGTCGCGGCGCCCCGCACATCAATGACGGTAGGTGAACGTAAAGCCAATCGTCCGCGGCCGATAGGTCCAGTCGCGCTCCAAACGGGTAGTCGATGAGTTGACGCCGTCTGCCGCGATACCCGGATTGATCGTCCAGTTGTAGTTGGTCACGGTGTGCGCATCGAGCAGGTTGTCGATGAATGCCGCGATCTGCCAGTCCCCGAACTGCATGCCGAGACGAGCCGTCACGAAATTCGTTGCCGGCAAGGTGTAGTTAGCATCGTCGTACTGGAGCGTACCCGGATCCTGTCCCGGGGCGGCCCACTTCGCCTTGCCCTGATATTCCCAGTCACCGCGCACGAAGGACTCGTGGCCGAAGGCATCGAATTTGTATTCGAGCCCCAGCGATACCGTGACCGGCGAGCCGGGCTGTCCACCTTGCCCGACGATGGCGTTGCCGTCGGCGGCGACCGGTGGGACCAATGTGCTGTTGCCCACGTAACTGGATTTCACGTAGCGGGCGTCCGTGTAACCGGCGGAGAACTCTGCGGTGAAACTGGGCGTGACCGCAATGTCAGCCTGTATGTCGGCGCCTTTCGCGACGGCCTCGCCGAGATTCTGGATCCACGTGATCTGACAGATGGGTGGCAAAACCGTCTGCTGAATGTTGTGCCACTTGATGTAGTAGACGCTCGAAGCGACTCGCAGACGGTTGTCGAAATTGTTTTTCGAACCGATTTCGTAACTCTGCACCGTATCGGAGTCGTACGTTTCCGGCGAATGTGTGATGCCGAAATTTTGGAAGTCGGTGGCACAGGCCGCTTGCGGGACCGGATTGTTCGCGCCACCCGGGCGGAAACCTTTCGAGTAGGTGGCGTAGTAGAGGTTGTTCGGATCGTGCTGATAGGACACGCCGAGTTTCGGTGTGAACACAGATTCGGAATGGCTATTGGTCAGGTACGTGTCGTAGTCGAACAACTGCGCCGCGCCGGTGACCGTGTCGACCGAGAACTTCACCTTGGCGAAGCGCCCACCGGCGATCAGCTTGACCTCATCGGTCACGGAGTACGTCGCTTCACCGTAGACCGCCGTCTGCTCGTCTTTCGCGTGCGTGCGCAAGAAATAGGAGTCCAGCGGGTCGATGCCGGTGACCGTTTGGCCGCAGTGCGGTGCTGGAGCGGACGGGTCGCAAGGAATCGGATTGCTTCCGAGGCCGACGCCGAAGAAGTCACTCACACTGCCCGCGCCAGCGGCCGCCAGGAAGGCGGGCAGCATCGGATCGTGCAATTGTTCCAAGTAGTCCTGTTTGTTGGATCCGTAGAAGAGGCCTGCGGTCCAGAACAACTTCGAACTCGGATCGTTGGACTGCAGGCGGATCTCCTGCACAAAGTTGCGTTGGCCGTTATTAATAGACGTGGGCGACCTGTAGTCCAAACCTGGCGCAATGGGATGTACGCCGTTCTGATCCAACAGCAAATTGCCGGCGCCGAGTCCTAACAAGGTTTGGTAGAACCCTAGGTTGTACAGCGTACCGTCGTAACCGGTGACCTCATCGCGATGGTAATACGAGGTATTCGAGATCAAACGCACGGCGCCGAGATCGGCCTCAACCTTCAATGCAGGCAGATAGAACTTGTCCGGCGATGAGCGCGCGGTTGGGTTGGCGCTGATAAATTGGTGCGACGATGGGTTGGAGTACAGCGGCCAGTAGTTACCGACATCGTTGGCCTCCCGATCCTGATAGTAGAGGCTCGGCGTGACCGTCCACGTGTCGTTCGGCGCCCAGATGGCCGCGAGACGAATCAGGTTCGTGTCGGTGCGGTTGGCGTGCTTGTCCAGTACGTCCGAGGGGTTGTACGGATCGACTCGATCAATCCAGCCCCCGTCATGGCGGTGCCAGACGGTGATACGGGCGCCGAGGGTCCCATCGACGAGCGGTCCGCCGGCCGCATACCCGGCCTCGTAGCTCGGATCACCATTGGGCGTGAAGGACACTTCGGCGCGACCGTTGACGCTGGTCTTGGTCAGCGACGGTTGCACTGTGATGTAACGGACGGTTCCACCCTCCGAACCCGCGCCGAACAACGTGCCTTGTGGGCCGCGCAGGACTTCGACCCGCTCTAGGTCAAAGGACTTTGGGAGGGATTCGTCGGGATTGAACGCCAGCGATCGCATCTGGATGGGCGTGTCATCGACATAAATGCCCGTGGTGCCCGCCCCGCCGGACGACGCGATACCGCGGATGGAGATATTGGCCGTACCGGAGTTATCGACGTGGATACCCGGCGTGAAGCGGGCGACGTCCTCAATATCCTTGATGCCCCGCAAGTCGAGACCTTCAGACGTCATCGCGGTAAGGCTGACGGGCACCTTACTGAGCGCTTCTTCGTGCCGGGTGGCCGTCACCACGATCTCATCCAGCCCGCCGCTCGGTGCGTCGGCCGCTACAGCAGCGGTGGCGGACAAGGCTGCGGTGCAGGCGAGCGATAACAGTTGGGAGGCTCGACGTGTGGAGCGATGGTTCATTTAGGGGGTCTCTCAGAAAGATTCAGTGTCGTTCAGGGGTGAAAATCTACGTGACCGCGCTCTTTCACGCCAGCCCAATCCGTTGCCTCACAGGCGGAGCGAAACTTTACATAACATGACAAATGGGATGATCTGCGATCGCAGATCGTTGACGGCAAGGGAATCCGCAGGTAGGTTCAACCCGTACAGGCCGTCGATGGGGGGCTCCCGTTCAGGGAACCGACGAGTGGCCGCAGGGGTTCTGATGACCAAGCGCGCACCACGTCAACCGTCCGATCGCCTCCTCGGGATGAACGAGGCCATTACGCGCCGGGACTTTGTACACGGTGCGTTGTTGGGCGCGGGTGCCTTGGCACTGCCGGCTTTGGCGGGTTGCTCGCACCGCACGGTCCCGTTACCCCCGGCGGCGCAAGACCGGGTGGGCTATTACCCGCCGACGCTGACCGGCCTGCGCGGGAGTCATCCGGGCGCCTTCGAGCCGGCCCACGCGCTGCGTGACGGTCAGTTCCATGCGCAGCCGCTCGACATTGGCGAGGACTACGATTTGGTGATCGTTGGAGGCGGCATCAGCGGCCTCTCTGCGGCGCATTTTTTTCGCAAAGAACGACCGAATGCGCGCATCTTAATCCTTGAAAATCATGATGATTTTGGCGGGCATGCCAAGCGTAATGAAATTTGGATCGATGGCCAGATGCGTCTCCTCAACGGCGGCACGTACTCCATCGAAAGCCCTCGACCCTACAGTGCCATCGCTGACGGGGTGTTGCGCGACGTCGGGATCGACGCTGCGGCGTTGAGCAAAGAGACGCAGAAAAAAGACTTCTATCGATCGGTCGGACTCACTGAAGGTGTCTTTTTTGACCGTGAAACGTTCGGTCGAGACCACTTGGCTGCAGGGTACCGACAGAAAAAATGGCTTGACTTTCTGAAAGGCGCTCCGCTATCGGATGCGGCGAAGCGCGATATCGAACGCGTCGAATCGGGCTCCACCGACTACTTTCCTGGGCTGACGGGACTCGAAAAGAAGCAAAAACTGCTTCGGATGAGCTACCTCAGTTATCTGCGCGATGTTGTCAAAGTCGATCCATCGGCCCTTGCCCTGTACCAGGCGATGACGCAAGGGTGGTGGGGCGTGGGCATCGATGCGATCGGCGCCTTGGATGCGTGGGGATCTGAGATGCCGGGCTTTGAAGGCCTCCGGTTGCCCCCAGGGTCCATTCCCGGGATGGGTTACACACCGGCCGGATTTGCCGACACCGGGGGTTCGACGTTCATGCATTTCCCGGACGGCAACGCATCCATTGCGCGAGCCCTGGTCCGCCGTTTGATTCCAGCGGCCGTCCCGGGTTCGACCATTGAGGACTTGGTGACTGCGCGAGTCGACTATCGCCAATTGGACCGAGAGGGCGAACCGGTACGACTTCGATTGAATTCCGTCGTCGTGGGCGTGCATCACGATGACCCGGATGCAGGCCGTTCCAAGGGTGTCCGCGTCGCATACGTGCGCGACGGCCGCGTGCTTGAGGTACGGGCGACGCAGTGTGTACTGGCCTGCTACAACGCGCTCATTCCCTATCTCGTCCCCGAATTGCCGGCACCTCAAAAAGCGGCGCTGCACGAAGCCATTAAGACTCCGCTGGTCTATACCTCGGTCGGCTTGGCGAACGCCCGTCCGTTCCACGAGGCGGGAGTGCACTCGATCTACGCGCCTGGGGGCTACCACACCTCCGCGCGTCTGAATCTCACCGTCGACATTGGTGACTACCGCAGTCCCCGATCCCCGGACGAGCCGACGCTATTAGCGATGGTGCGTACGCCGTGCCGACCGGGCCTGACGGAGCACGAGCAGAACAAAGTCGGCCGAGCCGAATTGCTCGCGACACCGTTTGAAACGTTTGAACGCGAAATACGTGATCAATTGCGTCGCATGCTCGGCGGCACATCCTTCGATCCAGCGCGCGATATCCGCGCCATTGTGGTCAATCGGTGGCCGCACGGATATGCGCCCGAGAACAATCCACTCTTCGATCGCGATGAGCCTGAGGGACAAGAACATTACGTGCGTGCGCGAACCCGCTTTGGGCGAATCGCGATCGCAAACTCGGACGCGGGTGCGGGGGCCTATACGGACGTCGCCATTGAGCAGGGCCACCGCGCGGTCTATGAATTACTCGGCGCTTGATTGCTGCCGTTTTGACATCAGAGGTCTATGAGTCATGAGTATTGGACAACTGCCAGCTACTGAAGTCGCCGAGCTGAAGCGACTGGACGTTTCGCACCATCTGCCAGGCCAGACGGACTACAAACTGCAGGCTCAATTGGGCGGCAGCCGCATTATTACCAAGGCATCGGGATGTCTCATTCATGACGCCGATGGCAATGAAATTCTTGATGGCATGGCGGGTCTATGGTGCGTCAATGCCGGCTACGGACGCGAAGAACTCGCCAAGGTGGCCTACGAGCAGATGCTCGAATTGCCGTACTACAACACCTTTTTTAAGACGGCGACGGCACCTGCAGTCCGTTTGGCGGCAACCATAGCCAGCAAACTCGGGCACGGGTTGAATCATGTGTTCTTCAACTCCTCAGGTTCCGAAGCGAACGACACGGTCTTTCGTCTCGTGCGGCACTACTGGGCCGTCAAAGGCCAACCGTGGCGCCAAATCATCATTGGTCGCTGGAACGGTTATCACGGCTCGACCGTCGCGGGCGCCAGCCTCGGCGGCATGAAATTCATGCACGAGCAGGGGGCGCTACCGGTCCCGGGTGTTGAACACATCATGCAGCCCTATTTGTTTGGTGAGGCGCTTGGTGAGGATCCGGAGGCGTTTGCGGCTCGCGCGGCCGATGCTTTAGAGGAACGCATTCTGAAGGTCGGTCCCCACAACGTGGCCGCCTTTATTGGCGAACCCGTACAGGGCGCGGGCGGCGTCATTATTCCGCCGCCGGGCTACTGGACTCGCATTGAAGCTATCTGCCGCAAGTACGGCATTCTTCTGGTGAGCGATGAAGTGATCTGCGGCTTCGGGCGCCTCGGGCGTTGGTTTGGCTTTCAACATTTCGGTATCCGTCCCGATATCGTGTCGATGGCGAAGGGGCTGTCATCCGGCTATCTGCCGATCTCCGCCACAGCCATGTCGGGTGAGATTGTTCAGACCTTGCGCGAAGGTGGTGAATTCGTACACGGCTATACGTATTCCGGCCATCCTACGAGCGCTGCGGTAGCGTTACGTAATATTGAAATTCTCGAGCGCGAGCATTTGGTGGAACGGACGGCTGAAGACACGGGTCCGTACATCGCGAAGGCATTGGATCGGCTGCGTGGCCACCCATTAGTGGGTGAGGCTCGATCGCTCGGTCTCATTGGCGGCGTCGAGATCGTGGCCAAGAAGGGCACGAACGACCGGTTCGGAGGCAAGGAAGGCAACGCCGGGCCCGTCGTGCGCGATATCTGTATCCGCCGTGGACTGATGGTGCGAGCCATCCGCGACACGATCGTGTTCTGTCCGCCGCTGATCATCAGTCATGCGCAGATCGATCGCCTCGTCGATACGATTCACGCGGCGTTGGATGAGGCGATGCCCATATTGCTCGCGATGCCGAAGACCGTTTGAAATTGATAGGGCGTACGGAAAGTGCCCATTCTGTTCGTGCGCGTGTGCACGACGAATTGCGGCTGCGCTTCCTGACCGGGCGGATTACGCCCGGAACGCCCTTATCAACCCGTAAATTGGCTCTCGAAATGGGCGTCAGCGCGATGCCTGTCCGCGATGCATTGGGGCGCTTGGCGGCCGATGGCGCCGTCGACATCCGATCGAAACGGCGGATCGTTGTGCCGCCGATGACGGAAGCCCGTCATGCGGATTTGTTGGCCTGTCGCGAGTTATTGGAGCCCGCTGCCGCCCGAAATGCGGTATCAGGGCTGGATCACCGTGCCGTACAGCGACTGGAGGTGGTCGATGAGGCCATCGGCGTTGCGCTCGTGAACGGGGATGTTGAGGCGTACATGCGCGCGAATTACGAATTCCACTTCACGATTTATCGGGCGCAGAGTCATCCCACGTTGGTGCAATTAATCGAAACACTCTGGCTGCAGTTTGGCCCGTATATGCGCGTGGTATACGACCAATACGATGGGGAGCATCTGGCTGATCGACACGCCGAGGCGATTCGTGCGATTCGGCGTCATCGCGCGGATGACCTCGCGCACGCGATATTGCATGACATTCGTGACGGTATGGATTTGTTGCGGCGTCAACTGCAGACGGGAACGTCGCCATGAGCATGCTGTCTGGCGCTCTATCGCCTTCCACCCGCCATGTCGATTCGTACTACGCTGCGACCGCTCGCGAGCAGGTGACGGCGTCGCCTTTTGTCGCCGACGCCGCCACCGATGTGTGTGTTGTGGGCGGCGGGTATGCCGGACTCGGAACCGCACTACACCTGGCCCGGCGTGGCATCGCCGTGACGCTCTTGGAGCAGTCTCTCCTCGGCTGGGGTGCATCAGGCCGCAATGGCGGCCAAGTTCATGTGGGCATGCGTCGAGACCAGATGTGGCTAGAGCGCGCCGTGGGCGAGCAGAGCGCACGCCAGTTTTGGCGAATGGCCCTCGATGCTCGGGAACATCTGGATTGGCTGATGCAGACGTATCAGGTCGATTGCAGTTACCGCGCGGGTCTACTGCACGCCGATCACAAGCCGAGGTATGTTCCCGAGACGCGGGACTATGTTGAATTCATGCGCGAGCGCTATGGCTATCGCACGCTCCACTTTTTGGATCGGGAGCAACTTGCGGAAGTACTCTCCAGTCCGGGCTATCACGGCGGCAGTTACGATCAATACAGTGGGCACCTGCATGCGTTGGATTGGGCCCGCGGAATTGCCCGAGCGGCCGGTTCTCTCGGCGCACAACTGCATGAGGGGGTTGAAGTCACTGGCATTCGGCGGGATGGGTCGGACTTCCTTGTGTCCACCTCCCAGGGTGCGTTGACGGCAAAACGCGTTGTCATCGCGTGTAATGGCTATTTGCGTCGCATTGCGCCCGGTGTGCAGAGCCGGGTCATGCCGATAAATAATTATGTTGCGGTAACGGAGTCGCTTGGAAATCGTGCGCGCGAGTTGATTCGCAATAATGCAGCGGTCTCCGATTCCCGGTTTGTCGTCAATTACTTCCGGCTAACGCCCGATGACCGTTTGCTGTTCGGGGGTGGCGAAAATTACAGCTATCGTTTCCCGTCGGACATCAGCGCTTTTGTCCGCCCACACGTAGAGGGCGTCTTTCCGCAGTTGCGGGGCGTGCAGTTTGACTACGCGTGGGGGGGGACGCTCGGCATTACCGCGACGCGGATGCCGTATGTGCGAGAACTCGAACCGGGCATGCTGAATCTCAGCGGATTCTCCGGGTTGGGCGTCGTGCTCGCCCCGTATATCGGCAAAGTGGTGGCCGATGCGTTGGCGGGTGAGCGCTCGTCTTTTGAGTTGCTATCGAATTTATCGGTGCCGCCATTTCCTGGCGGTCCGTTGCTGCGTTGGCCGACGTTGGTAGCGGCCATGCTGTATTACGCGCTCAGGGATCGTCTCTGAGCTCATTTCGAGTAGAGGGCATCATGCATGAACGGAAACACGGAACATATGCGTCGATAAGTGAGTGGGACAGTTTTTTTGCTGCCAACCCAGACATCGAGGCGATAGACGCATTCGTCATCGATTCAAATGGGATGTTGCAGGGCAAGCGGCTCGAAGCTGCGGATGGATCGACCCTGTTCAAAAGCGGGGTCCTGTTTTCGGCCTCTGCCTTGGTCGCAGATGTGCGTGGCTACGGGATAGAAGGTCACGGCTACGGCAGCACAGACGGTGATCCGGACGGCGCCGCGATGCCGCTACCCGGAACTTTGGTTCGCGCGCCGTGGACGCGCAAGCCTACCGCACAAGTCTTGTGCGAGATGACCCATGTTAAGACCGGTCGGCCGTACTGGTATGACCCGCGGCACATACTCGCCGATGTGGTGGCCTTATGCCGAGCCGACGGCATCCATCCGGTCGTGGCGTGTGAACTCGAGTTTTACCTGATTGATCCCAAGCGTAATGACGACGGGACGATTCGCCTCGGTGCGCACGCGGACCGCTCTCCTCCCCGTCGCGGCGCCAATCTGTCCATGGAAGCGGTCGATGACTACGGCGAGTTTCTGGACCGCGTCAACACGGCCGCCAAGGTTCAGGGCCTGCCGGTCGCGGGCTGTGTCTCGGAGTACGGCGTCGGCCAATTCGAAGTCAATCTGAGTCATATCGCCGATCCGGTGGTGTCTGCTGATCAGGCGGTACTGCTGAAGCGACTTGTCAAAGGCGTTGCTCGATCGATGGGCATGGAAGCCACCTTTATGGCGAAGCCGTTCGTCGCTGAGGCCGGTAGTGGTTTGCATATCCACGCGAGCATCGTCGATGAAGCGGGCGACAATCGCTTCGGCGCTGCCGGCGGAGAGGAGTTGCTACGACACGCCATCGGCGGCATGCAGGCGCTGCTCTACGATTCGTTCGGCTTCTTCGCCCCAAATTTCAATTCGCAGCGTCGCTACTTAGGCTCGTTCGTGCCGACCTCCCGGGCTTGGGCCGAGAACAATCGCAGCGTCGCTTTTCGTATTCCGGCGCAACAGGGGGCCGCGCGCCGCATAGAGCATCGCGTCGCCGGCGCCGACGCCAGCCCTCACTTGGTGATGGCCGCGATGCTCGCAGGCCTTCTGCACGGTATCCGCCACAAAATAGATCCCGGTCCGCCGGCCGTGGGTAAGAGTGTTGGTGGCGATCCCGAATTTCCTGGGGATCTCGTCGTCGGGCTGGATCGACTGGCGAACGCGACGCTACTCAGCCAATACATACCCAAAGAATATTTGGAGGTCTTTGCGATCACCAAGAAAGGCGAGTACCTCGACCTGATCGAGCACATTTTTTCGCGGGAGCACGATTTCTATGTCTGATCGCCTCCGCGGCGTGGAGCGTGACCGTCTTGACGCGTTTGTTCGCGCCGAGACGGAAACGTTTATTGCTCGTCACCCCTTGTCGGCAGCGGCAGCCCAGCAGGCTCGCGGGTTTTACGCGGGTGTCCCGATGCATTGGATGCTCGACTGGCCATCTCCATTTCCTTTGGCGGTTGCCGAAGCCCGCGGTGCGACGTTGCGTACGGTCGATGGCGACCTACTCAACGACTTTTGTCTCGGTGACACGGGATCGATGTTTGGCCATTCGCCAGAGCCGGTACTACGAACTCTCGCGAATCAGGCGGCGCGCGGTTTTACGTACATGTTGCCGACGACGGACGCCTACGCCGTGGGTGAGATATTGGCTGAGCGCTTCGGCTTGCCGCATTGGCAAGTGGCGACCACGGCGTCGGACGCCAATCGCTTCGCGCTGCGGGTCGCCCGTGCGGTGACCGGGCGTTCGCGCGTGTTGGTGATGAATGGCTGCTACCACGGTGCCGTCGACGAGACCTACGTGGGTCTTTATGACGGAGTCCCTCGGAACCGACCTGGCCTTATCGGGCAAGTCATCGATTTAACCGAGCAGACCCGCGTGGTCGAGTTCAACGACCTGGCGGCGTTGGAATCCGCCTTAGCGGACCGGTCGGTGGCGGTGGTCTTGGCGGAACCCGTCATGACCAATTGTTGTATGGTTTTGCCGGACCCGGGCTACCACGAGGCACTGCGCGAGATCACTCGACGTACCGGTACGCTGCTGTTAATCGATGAGACGCACACGATCTCCAGCGGTTGGGGCGGCTATACCCGCAAACACGGTCTCGAGCCGGATCTGTTTGTCCTGGGTAAGCCGATTGCCGGCGGTACACCGGCGAGTGTGTGGGGTTTCAGTGACGCGATCGCCGCGCGCTGGGACGACATACGCCGTACGAAAGAGGCTGGGCACTCGGGTCTTGGTACGACGCTGTCCGCTAATGCGCTCGCAATGGCCTTAATGCGAACGACGTTGTCCGAGGTGATGACGGAATCCGCGTATGCGCACATGGAGTCTCAAGCGGGGCGTCTGGCGGCAGGACTGTCGGAGACGATAGTTCGCTACGGACTGCCGTGGCACGTTGTACGGGTCGGTGCGAGGGTGGAGTTCATTTGTGCACCGGGACCACTTCGTAACGGCACCGCGGCAGTGGCGGCGCACTGTGGTGCATTGGAGGCGGCAGTCCACGTGGGGCTCGTCAATCGAGGCTGCCTGATCGCGCCCTTTCACAACATGATGCTGGTGTGTCCGTCGACGGGTCCACAGCAGATTGACCAACTCGTCCACGCCTTTGACGAGGTACTCCACGCACTGGCGGACTAACCGCCAGTGCCTATTCCGCTTCCCTCGGTTAGGCGTCGCGCTTATTCCGGCGCATTAAACTGAGGGCTAGGACGGCGGACGCGAGCATGAGGAACAGGCTGACGGCATTCAACACGGGGGTCGCGCCCTCGCGCATTCGGCCGTACATCAAAATGGTCAGGGGCGTATCGGCGCCGACGAGCATCAGCGTGGTGTTGAAGTTCTCGAATGACATCAGGAACGCGATCACCGCAGACCCGATCATGGCGGGTCGCAGGTACGGCAGGGTAATGTGCCAAAGCACAGCCCATCGAGTGGCCCCGAGGTTCAACGCGGCTTCCTCCAGCGTGCGGTCGAACCGCTTCAGGCGGGCGCTGATCGTCAGCGTCGCGATGGCCGCGATATAAGAGAACTGACCGACGATGACCAGTGGTAATCCCGGGCGCAGGAATTCGAGATCCATACCCCAGACGGTGTCGGCGAAGTCAGCCAGTCGACTCGCGAATGCCAGGATCGAAATACCGAGAATGACGCCCGGAATGACGAGTGGTACCAGCATCAGCATGGATAGAGCCTGTTGGCCGCGGAATTTTGCCCGCTCCATAAGAAAGGCGTTGGTGGTTCCGACGAGAACGGAAAGGCCGGTCACCCATACGGCCACGAGCGCGCTGGTCAGGATGCCGCTCAGTAATTCGTCATCATGGAACAGTCCCACGCGGCCCGAACTCTCGTCACCGAAGAACCAGTCCCACGTGAATCCATGCCACGGTGGCGCCGGGTATGGCGCGTCATTGAACGCGAATACCGCCACAGTGACCAATGGCAAAAACAAGAACACCAAAAACACTGCGATATAGATCGCATTGGCGGCTCGTAACCAGGTCGGTCTGGGCAATGAAGGAATCATGCGCGCTGCATCACGTCAGCAAACCGCTGACCACTTGCTTTCAAGCCTAGCCAGACCATGAAGGTCGACAGGCCAAGGAGCAGAAACCCAAATGCAGCGCCTTGCTCCCAATTAAAGCGAGTAATGAACTGGTTATAGATTTGTTCGGTAAACCACTGCGAACTCGTTCCACCCAACAGATTGGGTGTCAGGTAGTTCCCCAGCGTGAGCATGAATACGACGATACATCCCGCGGTAATGCCTGGGGCCGCGTGCGGGATGACGATACGCTGCAAGACAGCGAAACCGTTGGCGCCGAGATCGTAGGCGGCCTCAATCAGCGCATTGTCGAGACTCTCTAAGCTGTTCACTAACGGGACGACCATGAACAGTAGCGACGTGTAGACCAGACCCACGAGTATCGTCGCGTCGTGATACAGCAGTTCCGGCGGTTCGGCGGCGAGACCTAGCTTGACCAATAAGGAGGGCAGCACCCCGGACTCGCGCAGCAAGATCATCCAACCGAGGGTCCGAACGGTTTCACTGACCCAGAAAGGGATGAGACAGACCATGAACAGCAGCGTTGCCTGCCGACCCTTCGCGATCTTCGCGATCGTCCAGGCGACAGGAAATGCCACGAGCAGCGTTATCCCGGTCGCAATCGCCGAGAGAATGGCGGTGCGTACGAACACGTTCCAGTACAGCGGTTCGGTAAAAAATGTCGTGTATTGCGCAACGCTCGCGACGTACTCGCGCGGCGCGACTCGCTCGCGAAAGGACACCAGTGCGAGATCGACGTGGGGCAATACGATGAGCAGTAGTAGCCACAGTAACGCGGGCGCCAACAGGAGCGCCAAGAACAGTCGGCGTTGCCACAGGGGGCCGTTGTCGGTCACGAGGCAACTCCGTCGGCGAAACACAGGGCCCGATCCGGGTCAAAGGCGAAATGAATGTGCTCGCCGGTCACGAGATCCGAGAACTGCCCCGTTTGGGGGAGTGCGATACGGAACTCGACCCGAGACTGTGTCTCGCGCACCAGGATCGCCGAGTTCGCACCGTCAAACAGGAGGCTTTCAACGCAACCGGTGTGCGGGCGTAACGCTGCCGGGAGACTCTGCGCATTGCGCGCTAAGACGGCGGCCTCGGGCCGCACGAAGGCGGTTGCGGCAGCGCCTAGGGTCAGGTTCCCCTGAGGGCGCGCCTCAATCAACCAACCGTCCGCCGTTTCGAGGGTCGCGAGGCCTCCGTTCAGGGCCTGTATACGTCCCGTAATGCGGTTGTTAGATCCCACAAACCCAGCGACGAAGGGTGTGGCGGGCTCGTAATAGAGCGCTTGGGGTGTTCCCAATTGCTCAAAGCGCCCGTGGTTCATGACGCCGATGTGGTCGGAAAGCACCAAGGCTTCCGATTGATCGTGTGTGATGTAGACGAAGGTCGTCCCGAAAGCAGCCTGCAACTGCTTCAATTCGATCTTCATGTGCTCGCGCAACTTCAGATCCAGTGCGCCCAGCGGCTCGTCCAGCAGCAACAGCGTAGGCTCGAGCACCATGCTGCGTGCGATGGCGACGCGTTGGCGTTGTCCGCCCGACAATTCGTCAACCCGCTTCGCGGCGGATCCGGTCAGCCCCACACGCTCGAGCATCGCGTGTGCTTTACGGGTTCGCTCGGCCTTGCCTATCCCACGACGGGCAAGTCCAAAGGCTACGTTTTCACCGACGCTCATCATCGGGAACAGCGCCAGTTGTTGGAACACCATGTTGACCGGGCGCTGATTAGGGGCGACACCCCTCATCGAGCGGCCACCGATGCGAATATCACCGGCATCCGGCTGGATAAACCCGGCGATCATGCGCAACAGCGTTGTCTTGCCGCAGCCCGAGGGACCGAGTATCGAAAAGAAGCTGCAATGCGGAACACTGAACGACAGCCGATCCACAGCCGTGTGGTTGCCGAAGGTTTTTTGGACGGCATCAACCTCGAGGTCTGCCGTCGGCGTTACGGCGGAGGTGTTCAATTGGCCGCCTTAATGCGATCGAGGACCTTGCCTTCGATCTCTTCGAGGCCCGGCGGAATCGCAGGATACCAGCGGACATTCTTCAGACCGTCGGGAAAGGTGGTTGCGAATTGGGCCTTTAGTTTTGGATCCATCAGCGCATCAGCACCCTTCGACGCGGTGAAATTGCCGATCTGCTTCGCAATCCGAGCGGCGATGGCCGGGCGCATGGTGAAATTGATCCAAGCATAGGCGCCGGCGTCGTTCTTGCCGCGGGCAGGTAACGCGAAGGTATCCAGCCATGCGATCGCTCCGGACTTTGGATTGATGAAGCGGATATCCGGGTTTTCACGACCCAGATTCCAACCGCCCGAATCCCACATCATGGCGGCACTGATTTCGCCCGAGCGCACACCGTTCAGTAGTTGATCCTTGTTGTCGTAGAAGAACCGGAAGTTTGATTTACAGGCAGAGAGGGTCTTACCCACCTCATCCATCAGTGCCGAATATGCCTTCGTGTTTCCGTATAAGGCGAACGGGTCCTTGCCAGACGCGAAGGCAAACGCCATGAGCGTGGGTCGCTTGAGCCGAACGGCGACTTTTCCCTTGAGGTCTGCGCGACACAGATCCGTGTAATCCGCAATCTTGGTCTTCTTGCTGTTGTACACCAGACCTTCAGTGCCCCAGACATAGGGCAGCGCGTACAACTTTCCGTCAATGGATGCATTCTTGCGAACGGTCTCCATCAGATCGGGAATGAATTCACTGACCTGCACTTTGGCGAGATCGATAGGTTTGTAGATTCGAAATTCCTGCTGCGCGCCGACGATGCGATCTTGCGACGGTTGTGCAAGATCAAATCCCGCCCCACCGGTCGCCCGCAGCTTGGAGATCATTTCTTCGTTATTGGAGAGTGTGACTTCGACCTTGATGCCCGTTTCCTTCTGGAAGTCGGCCATCACATCCGCCGGTACATAGTCGGCCCAGCTGATAATGCGTAGGCGCTTCGCGTCGTCGGCCAGCGCTGGGGCATGGACCGCGATTCCGACGGACAAGCAAAGCAGGAGCGGGGCAAAGCGTTTCATACAATCTCCAAGGCCGGGACCAGGTCGGCGGGCCGTCTGGAAGGTTAGCGGGAGCCTGCCGATTCGTCACCGGGGTGGTTCAGAAGCAGGTCCGTGGACGATGGCAGCCTACCGGTTCTCAGCCGCCATCCGGTCACCGCGGCGCCCAATACGCCAACGGCTGCGAAAATGAGGGATATCTCCACATTGTTCCAGACGATGGCAACCAGTGCAGTCACCGCAATCGCGACGGCAATCCAGGGGAAGATCGGATAGGCGGGCGTTTTGTACGGTCGATCGAGGTTAGGTTCGGTTCGCCTCAGGCGGAACAGCGACGCCAGACTCGTCAGATACATGACGATCGCCCCTAATGCGGACATCGTCACAATGCTCGCGGTGAGGGGCTGTCCGGCGATCACAATCCAAGAGTCAGAATAAATCGCCGCGATTCCAATCGCACCGCCAGCCAAAATCGCCCAATGCGGCGTCCGACGCTTCGCGTCGACGCGTGCCAAGACCGCCGGTAGAAAACCGGCACGCGCCAGCGCATAGATCTGACGCGAGTAGCCCATGATGATCCCGTGAAACGAGGCAATCAGGCCGAGCAGTCCAATCCACACCAACAGGTGTAGCCAGCCGGAGGCGCCACCGACGACGACCTTCATGGCTTGTGGAAGGGGGGCATTGATATTCGCGATGGCACGCCAATCGCCTACGCCGCCTGCAAACACCATCGTGCCGAAGGCGAGCAGGACCAGCGTCGTGATCCCGCCGATGTAGGCGCGCGGAATCGTACGCTTGGGATCACGGGCTTCCTCGGCCGCCATGGCGGCGCCCTCAATGGCCAGAAAGAACCAAATCGCAAACGGGATCGCGCTGAAAATACCCGGGAGCGCATGGAGCGTAAACGTATCCGTGCCGGCCCATCCGTGCGCGAGGTAGTGGCTGACGGAAAATCCGGGTGAGACGACACCCATGAAGATCAAGAGCTCTATGATCGCCAGCACGGTCACGACCAATTCGAACGTCGCCGCAATCGTGACTCCCGCGATGTTGAGCGCCATAAAGAGTCCATAGGCGCCCACGGCAGCTGTCCGTGCGGAGAGACCGGGGAACTGAACGTTCAGATAGGCGCCGATCGCAAGGGCGATCGCCGGTGGCGCGAACACGAATTCGACGAGCGTCGCAAAACCCGCGATATAGCCGCCCATCGGCCCGTAGGCGCGATAACTGTACGCAAACGGACCGCCCGCATGCGGTATCGCCGTGGTGAGTTCGGTGTAACTAAAAATGAACGTGGTGTACATGACGGCAATGACCGCCGTGGTCACCAAGAAACCCAACGTGCCCGCCTGGGCCCAACCATAACTCCAACCGAAGTACTCGCCGGAGATCACCAGACCAACAGCGATTCCCCAGAGGTGCCATCCACCGAGGGTTCGGGCCAGTTCCGGGGGCTTACGCATGCCGTTGTGCCCGCGGCATGACCACACTGCGCAGCCAGTTGCTGATCTCGAGACGTCGCAGTGTTTCGTCAGTCATGGCGGGCCCCAATCCGTAGCGAAAAACTAACGAGCGATTCGTCGGATCATTTTGGAGCTGCTCCAAATCCGACGCATAGCGATCAATGGCGGATTCATCGGCGAACGTGCCATCACCAATCAGAGCGGCGGCGTAACGTCGCGAGACCGCGGCGATGTCGATATGGTCGTATTCGGGGTGATATTGGACGCCCCAAACCGTGCCTTTGCCGAAGTCGAAGCTCGCAGCCTGCAGGCCCATTTCATTGCTGGCCAAGCAAGTGGCTCCCGGGGGCAGGGCCGTCACGACGTCCCGATGAATGGTCGGGGCCTCGAAGACCTCTGGCTTGCCGGCAAACATCGGATGACGGCGACCCTCTGGGGTCAAAGCGATACGTCGCCCATACCCAAATTCGCGCCCGAGAGGATTCGCTTCGACCCGGCCACCCGCGGCCACCGCAGCGACTTGCAGTCCCCAGCAACTGCCGAAGAACGGCAGACCGGCCGCGAGAGTGGCGGTGACCAACTGAATTTGCCGATCTATCGCCGGTCCGCCGTCGTACACATTGAGCGCCGATCCGGTCATCACGCAGCCGTCGTAGTCGGGCAGTGCCGTGCCGCTCGGCAATGCGACGGGGCCGTCTGCAGCGCGCACGATCTCGCATTCAATATTCGGCACCAAGCGCTGCAACATGCGCGCGTAGCCGGCACCCGAGTCGTATCCGACGGCAGCCTTGAGTTTGGCCCTGACAGCGGCCGTGTTGCCGTCAAGGATCAGTATGCGTGGCGCAGTCATGTATTAGGCCGAGGTAGGCAGTACGCCGACGATTGCACTGCGGAAGATCGCCTCGTACCCGGCTGCATCAATCGCAATGGGATTGCCACCGGCCGAGGGGTCGAGCGCCGACTCGCGACCGATGACGTCGGCATTGCGGTCGTCAACGCCGATCGCGGCTAACGTATGGGGAATGTCGAGGCGTTGCCGCAGTTCCAGAACCCAGGTCAATAATCCATCAAAGCTCGCGTCGGCCAGTCCGAGCACTCGTGCGATACGCGCGCAGCGCTCCGCAATGGCGTGCCGGTTGTAACTCATCACATACGGCAATAAGACCGCATTCGTGAGGCCATGATGGGTGTTGAACCACGAACCCACCGGGTGCGCGATCGCATGCACGCCGCCCAGCCCTTTTTGGAACGCGGTGGCTCCCATAGACGCTGCTGCAAGCATTTGCGCACGCGCTTCGATGTCCGTGCCATTCGCGCAGGCACGTGGCAGGTACTCGGCGACGAGGCGCATGCCTTCAAGGGCAATGCCCTCTGCCATGGGGTGGAACCCCGGTGCGCAATACGCTTCGAAACAATGGACGAAGGCGTCGAGTCCCGTGGCCGCTGTGACGTGGCGCGGTAAGCCCACGGTTAATTCAGGGTCGAGGATGACGACCTTGGGCATCATTAAGGGATGAAAAATGATTTTTTTCTGATGGGTATCCTCGTTGAGGATCACACCCGCCCGGCCAACCTCCGAACCGGTACCCGCCGTGGTCGGAATCGCGACGACAGGCGCGATCCCGGCTGGATTGGCGCGGGTCCACCAGTCTCCGATGTCTTCGAAATCCCACAGCGGCCGGCTCTGGCCGGCCATGAACGCGACGACTTTGCCGGTATCCAATGCCGCACCGCCGCCGAGGGCAACCACACCGTCGTGATTGCCGGCACGGTAGGCCGACAGACCGTTCTCCACGTGGGCGGCCGATGGATTGCCCGCCACATTGGAGAATACGGCCGCGCCGTTCAGTAGCGCACTGGCCCGCGCGGTCATGGGGTGTTGAGCGAGGCCAGCGTCGGTGACGATGAGCGGACGCTCAATGCCGGCGCGGGCGCAGGCAGCGGCTACTTCCTCCAAGCGCCCGGGTCCCGCCCAAACGGTCGTAGGGTAGTTCCAATTGCCGCGAATAGTCGTCATACGGAAATCCTGCTATTGAATGACTTGGGTCGGGTGAGTTGTTCATAACCGACGCGCGATAAGGTGCAACCGCGGCCGGAATTCTTTACGCCGGTCCATGCCAGTGCAGGATCCAGATAGTCGCATCGATTGAGGAAGACGGTGCCGGTCTCAAGGGCGTCGCCGATCCGCTCGGCCGCTTCCGCGTCACTCGAATAGACGGCTGCAGTGAGGCCGTAGTCGCTATCGTTCATCCAGCGGATCGCATCTTCATCCGAATGGACACGGACAATGCCGACCGCCGGTCCGAAGCTCTCTTCACGCATAAACGGCATGCTGTGATCGACGTCGACCAACACTTGTGGCGCCAAGTACGGTGTTCCCGGCTGATTCAGGGCGAAGCGGCTCTCGTCCACCAATTGACGCGCGCCGAGGCGCTGGGCTTGCGCCACTTGCCCGCGAATCCAGTCGGCCGCACTGGCCCGAACCACGGGGCCGAGGGTGGTGGCCGGATCGATCGGGGAACCGAGGGTGTAGGCCTGCGCGAAGGCGACGACACCCTCGACGAAGGCATCATAGAGCGCGTCGGCGACGTAGATGCGCTTGATGCCGCAGCACGACTGACCGGCATTGAAAAATGCGCCGTCCGCTAACGAATCGATTGCGTGCTCTAATTTGGCGTCGGCACGCACGTATGCAGGATCCTTGCCACCCAACTCCAAGCCTGCCGTCGCGAAGCCGCGTGCGGTGGCTGCGACAACTGCGCGACCGCCGTCGACGGAGCCGGTAAAGCAGACGTGCGCAACGCGCGCATCCGCCATCAGGGTCGATGTATCGGCGTGCGACAGATGCAGGTGCGTGAATACCCCGGCCGGCAACCCAGCCGCGGCAAAGGCCGCGGCGAATCGCTCCGCACAGAGGGGCGTTTGATGCGAATGCTTCAATACGACCGCATTACCGGCGGCCAGCGCCGGAATGACGGCGTTGACCGCGGTCAGATACGGGAAGTTCCACGGCGCGACGACAGCCACCACACCGAGCGGTACGCGTTTGATGCGCCGATCGAATCCTTCCTTCGGCGCGGCGACGACTGGCGCTAGGGTCTCCTCGGCGATTGCGAGCATGTGCCGCGCACGTTCCTCGAAGCCGCGCACTTCGCCCGGTGAATGGGCGATAGGGCGTCCCATTTGCCAGCTGATCTCAAGCGCGATGGCGGTGGCCTCGGCGACGAAGGCATCAACCGCCTTGCTGAGCAGCGCGACCCGTTCGCGCAGGGGCGTGGCAGCCCAGGTGCGCTGACTCAGCACCGCCGCATCGAGCGCAGCATTGATCTCGCTCGGCGTTGCCAGCGCACGTTCCACGTAGACGGAGCCGTCTACGGGCGTAATGGTTCGTTGTATCGCAGTCATGTCGTGTCTCAAATGATTTCGAAATAGCGGGCGAGTTCCCAATTGGTAATCGCCTTACGGAATTCGCGCTCTTCCCATTGACGTGTTGCTGCGTGATGCTCAACGAACTCGTTGCCGAACAGTGCTCGAGCCGATTTGGATGCGAGCAGTCGTTCGGACGCCTCCCACAACGTGCCCGGCAGGCGTCTCTTCTTGGGATGCTCGCGGTCGTACGCGTTGCCGACAATGGCGGCATCCGGCTCGATACGGTGTTCGATACCCCACAGACCCGACCCAATTGCCGCCGCTAGCGCGAGGTACGGGTTGATGTCGGCCGCAGCGATCCGATACTCGACGCGTTGGCTGTAAGGACCGCCCTTGATCACACGCAGCGCGGTTGTCCGATTCTCGACACCCCAGGTGGCTGACGTCGGTGCCCAGTAGCCCGGCACGAGGCGCGAGTAACTGTTAACGGTCGAGGCGACCATCGACAGCAATTCGGGCATCAGCGCCTGCTGACCGCCGATGAACCAACGCATCTCGTCGCTCATCTCATCGGGCTTCGACGGGTCATGAAAGACCGAACCGCCGTCGTGGCGCTTCAGCGAGACGTGCAGATGGCCGCTTTGCCCGGGGACCTCGTTGGACCATTTGGCCATGAACGTCGCCATTAGACCGTGGCGCTGTGCCAATACTTTTGCAAAGGTCTTAAACAAGGCGGCGCGATCGGCCGCTTCCAACGCATCCGTGTAGACCAGAGCGGCTTCCAGAACGCCGGGGCCGGTCTCCGTGTGCAGACCCTCGATGGGGAAGCGCATATCCCGACCGAGATCCAGCAACTCTTGGTACAGCTCGGCATGAACGGAATTGCGAAGGACCGAGTAGCCGAAATTGCCCGGCGTCAGTGGCTTCAGATTGCGATACCCCTTCTCGCGAACGGTATCCGGCGTTTCCTCGAACACGAAGAATTCAAATTCCGCCGATGCATTGACGCCGAAGCCCATGTCCTTGGCCCGGTCGAGGACGCGCCGCAGCGTGCCACGGGGGCAGACGGCCTCGGCGCGGCCGGCAAATTCACCCAATACCAATGCCGTTCGTGGCTCGAAAGGGATGTCTCGGTAGGTTTCCGGCACCACCCGTATCGGGGCGTCCGGATAGGCGGTATGCCAGCCGGTGTACTTCACGTTGTCGAACAGTTGGTCGTTTGAGTCCCAACCCAAGACGACATCGCAAAAACCGAGACCCTTGTCTAACGAGCTCAGGAATTTGTCGCGGGAGACGTACTTGCCACGCAGGACGGCGTCACCGTCGAAGACCCCAAGCTTGACGTGCTCAATGTCCCGTTCGATCAGAAGGGCGCGCAACTGATTGGCATCAGTCGTATTTGCGGCAGTCATGGCGGTCTCGCTGTGGCCTAAGAGTAATCCCCGATCATAGCCCGAGGACCCTCTGGGTTCATCAAGCGCGCTAAACTATTCGTGTCCGCTGGTTGCTGGAGCTCCACTGATGCGTATTGCCAAGCCGCTGCTGCTCGTCACCACGCCCATTGGGGTGTTGGCGGGACTACGGGAAGCGTGGCGTTTCCACTGGTGGCTTGCGATTTTGATGGGGCTCTTACTGACCGTCATCAGCCTGTTCATTGGCATGACGGTCCGCGTCGGTCGCCGCGAAGCCCGACGCGACACCGCTCGCTAAAGGATTTCCTCGCGCACCGCGTCCGGATTGGCTGGATCGTGGGTTTCGGTATTGATGCCGACCAAGACCATGATCCCGTCACCGGTATTCTTGAAGGCATGCGCGACGCCCGGCGGGATCGTAAAGCGCCACGTTTCGCCGGCAGGGATGACCACATCGTGGTCCACCCCGTCTTCTCGGAGTCGCGCTAACGCGGGTCCCGTGACGACGGTGATTTCCGTGCCCACCCCGTGCTTGTGATTACCCCGGACAAAGCCGGGTTGAGTCAGCACAACATGTAGGTTGCGCTTCCCGGCCAAGTGCGACTCGTCACCCGGCTCGAATAGGGAGCCGCGGTGGTCGTGGTGGGTGCGTAAGGTTTCGATCAGCGTCTTCACAGCAACGGTCTCCGGGTGGCCACCCACCCGGAGAATACCAACATTCGATCAGCGCGGTTGTTCGCGCCGCTCGTCCTTCTTTTCCGGTCGGGCGGCCGCAGGATGCGGGGCAGGGGCCGCCGGTGGTGCTGCGGGTGGGCGGGGCGCCTCGCGCGGCATGGGCGGTGGTGCCATCGGTCGATATTCCTGCGGTCGCGGCGCTTCCTGATGGGATTCCACCGGCTCTGCGGGCTGAGGCGATGCCGGTCGCCATTCGTTCATGACCGGCCGCTCCTGCCGATACTCCGGTGCGGCGGCCGGCGCTTGCGGCGGACTCGCGTTCGGCGTCGCAGGGCGGTACGCGGGTGTGCGCTCGATCGAGGGCCGCGGTTCCGGTGCGACGGGGTTCGTCGGCCCACTGGGCGGTGTCGTCGGGCGCCACTGGTTTCGGCTTTGATCTGCCGGCATCGGCGGTGCCACGACGGGGCGTGTCGCGGGGCGGTAATCCGGACCGCGAGGCGCTTCAAAGCGAGTCTCCGGACGAGTGCCGCCCGGCCCCGTCGGCGCAGGTATGCCCGTGGGAGCCGGGTGACTGAAGATCTCCTGGCGTGGGGTGACCACCGCGGGGCGCCCAAAACTGACGGTTGACGGTGTCATCGCCGGCGCCGCCGAATTGATGCGGAGATGATCGTAGTGCGGCACCTCGGACGGGTGGGCATGCACGGCCTGACCGGCGATGAAGGCGTCCCGGGTGGTTGCTACGACCGATCCCTTAATCCCGAAATTGCGGTATTCCTGCGGCGTACCCTCACGGCCGCCGCCATGGGCGCGATCGTAGTACTCGTTGACGTTAATGTTGGTGACATGAATGTTGGTCACGTTGACGTTCTGAATATACGTACGCGATGCGCGGTACGACGGCACGTAGACTTCATTCCACCCGAGCGGGAACCACGCCACTGGCGCGACCCCGACGGCGACGCCAACACCGAAGCCACCGACCCAGCCGACGAGTGCCGGGGCGTAGTACGGCGTGCCGTGTCGCGGTCCCGGTGCCCAGCCCCAGACGCCGCGGACATTGACCCATCGGCCGTAGTGGAACGGCGCAAATCCCCACGGCGCATCATCCACCCAGGTCCAGCCCCACGGCGAAACAAAGACCCAGTGTCCGTACCGGTAGGGGCTCCAGTCTGCCGCGACGGTGGGGTACCAGACGGGTCCGTAGTCGTCGACGACCTGCCAATTGCCATAGGTGTCGAGATCTTCGTAGCCGGTCATTTCGCGTGAAACATAGCGTGTCGACACGGCGCGATCCTCGCGGCGATCGCGTTCGTCCGCCCAGCGGTCAAACTCGTCCGGCCCCGCCCAGCGGTCGAACTCCGCTGCCGCGACGGCGCCGTGGAACCGGGCTTGGCGTCCCGAGTCGACCGTGACGGCGCCACTGCCGTCGGTCACCGCAATCTGCCCTAAGGAGGTTGCGACGCGTAATTCATCGCCGCGCGGGCTGACATCCACGCGGTAAGTGCCCGGCGTCAGGACGGCGAGGTGTGCAAACGGGGTCACCACTTCAAAAGTCTCATCGGCGCCGAGCGCGCGAACCCGAAACTGCAGCGAGCCCGCGCTGAGCTGTAAGCGAACGGTGCGGTCGTCGACCGTGCCGAGTGTGATCCCCGTTTCGGCCCCGAGACGGACGGCCGTCGAGCCCACGTGGACTTCTACCCGGGCATTTTGATCGGCCCAGACTCGATCGCCGGTGGTCAGCGGCCAGTTGGCCACATCGCTGGTCCACGTGGTGCTACCGCTGGGCTCGATCGAGACGGGGCCCTCGGCGAGGTTGATGCGGGCGACGCGCCCCGGCGGATCCATATCCGGATCTGCCACGGCCGTGGCGGCGACAAGCAGTCCGCTGAGGCAGAGCCCTAGGAACCAGCGTGCGTTAAGTTTGACCATTAGAATTCCTCCACAGCCGGTCTATCGTCCGGCACAGTGCCACGTTGCGCCGGAATCGAGACGTTGGCACAAACGTTGCGCCAACTTAACCTACCCGTCACCCAGTCGAAGGGTTTATCCCGTCGGAAACGGAGCATCGCATGACGACAGAGACTTTAGGCTTGTTGGATATTCTGTACCGACTGGGCGCGGCCGGGGTCGCCGGAGGCGCGATCGGTCTGAATCGGAATTTGCACCACCAGGGCGCGGGTCTACGCACCTACGGCCTCGTCGCACTGTCCACGGCGGGTCTCACCGTCGGCATCCTGTTGGCCGGGGGTGGCTCCGAAACGCTCTCCCGGGTGGTGCAGGGCATCATGGCGGGCGTCGGATTTCTCGGCGGCGGCGTGATTCTGCGCCGCTCCGACGGCGCCCGGATCACGGGCCTCACCTCCGCAGCCGCCGTCTGGTTCGTCGCCGGCATTGCGGTCATCTGCGGGCTTGGATTGTGGCTGTTGACCGCGGTTCTGCTGGCCTTTGCCCTCGGCCTGCTGATGTTCGGTCGATCCATCGAACGGATCACCGAGCGAATTTTCGGGGCCGGCCCGGAAGACGACGAGGCGCATGACGGGCTGTAACGTCGCTCAGCGGGCCCAGTGTAACGAGCGCTCCACCGCGCGTGCCCATTGCGCTCGGCGCGCTTGTGCTGCGTCGCGGCCCGGGCCGGGGCGATAGCGGCGGCCGACCTGCCAGTTTGCGGCGACTTCCGCGTCGCTACTCCAATAGCCCGCGCCGATGCCGGCTAAATACGCCGCGCCCAACGCGGTCGTCTCCGACACGGCAGGGCGGACCACGCCCACACCCAGCACGTCGGCCTGAAATTGCATCAGCAGATCGTTCATGGTGGCGCCGCCATCCACGCGCAATTCAACGAGTTCGCGCCCGGAATCGGCCTGCATCGCGTCCAGGACGTCCGCACTTTGAAAGGCGATGGCTTCCAGCGCCGCTCGTGCCAAGTGGGCGGCAGTGGTGCCGCGCGTTAATCCCACGATGGTGCCTCGCGCATCGGGATCCCAGTGCGGCGAACCCAACCCAGCAAAGGCGGGGACGAAATAGACATCCCCGGAATCCGGCACGCGAGCGGCTAAGGACTCGACGTCGGCAGACGAGCGGATGATGCCGAGCCCATCGCGCAGCCATTGCACGACGGCGCCGCCAATGAACACGCTCCCTTCGAGCGCGTAATGACGCCCACCGTGGTCCCACGCCATTGTGGAGAGTAATTGGTGCTCCGATCGCTGCGGCGTCTGACCGGTGTTCATCAACATGAAACACCCGGTGCCGTAGGTATTCTTGGCCATACCGGGTTGAAAACAGGCTTGTCCAAATAAAGCGGCCTGCTGGTCCCCCGCGATCCCCGTGATGGGGATTCGGGTGTTACCCAGATACGCGTGCGGCGCATGGTGTGGCGACAGTGATGACGCCACGACAGTGGGGAGGCACGCGGCCGGAATCCGCAGCAAATCGAGCATCTCGGCCGACCAGGTACCGCTGGCTAGATCGAGCAGTAGCGTGCGACTGGCATTGGTTCCATCGGTCATGTGCGCTTCGCCGCGCGTCAAATTCCAGATGAGCCAACTGTCGATCGTGCCGAATAAGAGTTCGCCCCGCATCGCGCGAGCGCGCCCGTCGCTCACGCTATCGAGCAGCCACGCCAGTTTGGTGGCGGAGAAATAAGGGTCCAGCGTCAGGCCGGTGATCGCGCGCACTCGATCCTCGTGGCCAGCCCTTCGAAGGGCTTCACAACGATCCGTGGTGCGACGATCTTGCCAGACGATCGCGGGTGCGACCGGGCGACCTGTCGCGCGATCCCACAGTACGGTGGTTTCCCGTTGGTTGGTAATGCCGATGGCCGCAATGTCATGTGCGGTCGCGTTGGCATTAGCGAGCGCCGCCTCAATGGTGGCCGCTTGCGTGGCCCAAATCTCAAGGGCGTCGTGTTCCACGAGGCCCGGCGACGGAAAATGCTGCGTAAACTCGCGCTGAGCCTGCGCGACGATACGTCCGTCACGATCGAAAAGTATGGAGCGGGAACTGGTCGTGCCTTGATCTAGGGCGAGCACATAACGTGACATCCGGCCTCCGTATACTCAAGACTGGCGTGCGATCCAGTCATCCACGAGGCGCTCTGCGTCGGGTGGCAGATGCAGCGCCAATTTACTACGCCGACGCAAGACGTCTGAGCCGGTGCAGGCCCATTCTTCGGTCAGTAGGTAGCGTAATTCAGCTTCATACAGGCCGGACACGATCTCAACGCCGAGTGTCGTGGCCGCGCCGTCGCCCAACCAGCGGACCGCGCGTGTGCCGTAGGCGCGCACGATGCGATCCATCAGTCGCGCTGGGAGGTGAGGGTAGCGCGCATGGAGCTCTTTTCGGTACGCGCCGATATCGCCGTGCGGGATGTCCCCGCCCGGCAGCGGCACGCGCGCCGTCCACGGTTCGTGCCGATCCCCGAGTGCGCTGGCGAGTCTCCCCAACGCCTCTTCTGCAAGACGGCGATAGGTCGTGATCTTGCCGCCGAAAACCGACAGCAGTGGGGCGCCTTCGCCCGCCAGTTCAAGGGTGTAATCGCGTGTCACTGCGGAGGGGTCGGAGGACTCGTCCTCCAGTAGCGGGCGTACCCCGGAATACGTGTGCACGACGTCGGCTGGGGAGACTTCACGCCGGAAGTACTCGCTCGCGAGGCGACACAGATACCGCGTCTCCTCCTCATCAATGGCCACGGTGGCTGGATCGCCGTGGTACTCCACGTCCGTCGTGCCGATCAGGGTGTAATCGTGCTCGTAGGGGATCGCAAAGACGATGCGGCGGTCGGCATTCTGGAAAATATAGGCGTATTCGTGCTCGAACAGGCGGGGCACGATGATATGACTGCCCTTGACCAAGCGAACGCCGCGCTGCGGGCGGACCGGTGTTGCCTGCTCGAGAAAACGATCGGCCCACGGTCCCGCGGCGTTGACCACGGCACGCGCGCGCACCGTGCGCGCGTGCCGACCACTCAACGTGGCGAGCCATCCATCGCCATCGCGGGTGAGGTGCGTGCACGCCGTGCGCGTCAAAATCTCGGCGCCCCGTTCGCGCGCATCCATGGCATTGAGGACGACCAGTCGAGCGTCATCCACCCACATATCGGAGTAGACGAAACCCTTGCGGTGAGACTGCCGCAACGCAGCCCCAGCGATGTGACGCTGTAGATTGATGCCCTCTGAACCGGCGAGTCGCCGGCGTCGGGCTAAATGGTCGTAGAGAAACAGTCCCGCCCGAATTAATAGTGCCGGCCGTAAATGCGGCTCGTGCGGCAGCACAAATTGCAACGGCCATGTAATGTGCGGTGCGGCGGCAAGGAGGACCTCGCGTTCCGCAAGCGCTTTACGCACGAGCGAGAATTCGTAGTGCTCGAGGTAGCGCAACCCGCCGTGGATCAACTTGGTGCTGGCGGACGACGTGTGTGACGCCAGATCGTCCCGTTCGGTCAAGATGACGGAGTAGCCACTGCCCGCGGCATCGCGAGCAATACCCGCGCCGTTAATGCCGCCACCGACAACTAAAACGTCACAGCGAACGGCGGGCGGTTGTGCATGAGGGGTGGGCATCTGGGCCTCCGGAACGGCCCCGATGGTGCCATTCTGGAGCGACAATCGTGTTCTAAAAGCGACCTCCAGCGCTTTATCGCGCATCGAGATGGCTTTTGTGTACTGGATGAGTTACCTTAATCGCAGGTTCGTGTCTCTTTCTCGTTTTCTGTCCTAGGCCGTCCGGGTTCTCCGTAACGGCGCAGTCACTGAAGCGAAGGGTGGTCCGA
>Ga0214202_1000157_pt1 | contig 31858 bp, 27 predicted proteins | sample TroBogEpilimnion_9_FD_153040 | JGI IMG/M metagenome (GOLD analysis project Ga0214202, IMG submission 153040) | Freshwater microbial communities from Trout Bog Lake, WI - 03JUN2009 epilimnion | ecosystem: Environmental > Aquatic > Freshwater > Lake > Epilimnion/Euphotic zone | place: Trout Bog...
CCCGCGAAACGTTTGCAAAATCACCGTATTTTTCGCATAATTTTTCAAACGCATCGGCACAAGTCGATGCGATGACAACAACGCTGGACGCAACACGATGTCCAACGACTTTCGGCTCGAGGGGTTTCTGCGGCATTGCTGTTGAACTTATCGGTCCAACCGGACAACGCGAAAGCGTGGTTCCGGTTTTTGTTTTGTGTGGATTTTTTTGTTTAGGCTCAGTCCTTTTCTTTTGGGAGGCTCAACGCTCATGTCGACGCTGAATCTGCGTTCCCGTATCGCACTCACTCTGCGCGCCGCTTCGCCGGTCGCTGCAGGCTCCGCGCTCTTGGCGCTTTCGTTCGCTGCGACGGCGCAGCAGGCGCCTGCTCAGTCGGGCGGGCTCGAAGAGGTTGTCGTCACCGGCATCCGTAAGTCGATCGAAGAATCGATCACCATCAAGCGCGACCAAGACGTCATTGTCGAAGCCATCACGGCTGAAGACATCGGCAAGTTGCCGGACACGACGATCGCCGAGTCGCTGGCTCGCCTCCCGGGCGTGACCACGCAGCGTGACCGCTTCGGTAACGCCACCAACGTGTCGATCCGCGGCTTCGGCCCGGACTTCAACGGCTACCTGCTGAACGGCCGCGAGCAGACCTCGACGGACAGCAGCCGCGCTGTGGACCTCAGCATCTACCCGGCCGAGTTGATCGCCGGCGCGACCGTGTACAAGTCGGGCGACGCCTCGTTGATGACCGCCGGTCTCGCCGGCACGATCGACAGCCGTCTGATCGAGCCGCTCGCGTACAAGGGCATGATCGTCGACGCGAAGGCCGAAGACACCAAGAATGGCGTTGGCCTGCCGGTGCAGGGCAAGGGCAAGCGCTACACCCTGTCGTTCATCGACCAGTTCGCGGACCACAAGATCGGTATCGCGCTCGGTTACGTCCATTCGTCGTCGAACAGCGCGCAGCTGTCGAACGGCAGCTGGGGCGGCAACCTGAATGCGGTGGACGCCAACGGCAACTCGCTGGGCTCCGTCTACTCGCCGTTCGGCGGCGGTATGACCTTCGAAACCGACTTCAACACCGACAAGCGTGACAGCGGCGTCGCGATTCTCGAGTTCAAGCCGAACGAGAACTTCACCAGCGAAATCGACGGCTACTACGCGCGTCGTAACATCGGCACCTTGAAGGTCGAGTTGGGCCGCGGCACGGGCTACGGCAGTGACTTGGTCACCAACGCCGTGGTCGCCAACAACGTCCTGCAGTCGGGCACGATTCAGGAAGGCGCGTGGGATCTGATCGATCGCAACGAGAATCTGTACGACAAGGACACGATTCAGTCGATCGGTTGGAAGAACACGCTGAACCTGGCGAACGACTGGACGGCGACCCTGGACTTGAACCACAACCAGGCGCAGCGCGTTGAGCGCGACATCGAAACGTACGCCGGCATTGCCTCGCCGACGACGTTGTCGTTCACCAACGGCGGCGCCGCGATCCCGAGCCTGACGCTGGGTTCGCCGAGCAGCTTCACCGATCCGTCGGTTATTGCCGTGCACGACGTGTCCGGCTGGTCGGGCGTGTCCTACCCGTCGGGTCCGTACGCGGGCCAGACCGTGCCGCAGGCCGGCTACAGCAAGGGTCCGACGATCACCGACAAGCTCACGTCGGTGCGCCTCGACTTCTCGCACAAGCTGTCGGGCAGCATGTTCCGCGCGATTGAGTTCGGCGCGAACTACACCGATCGTGAAAAGGACCGCATCACCGACGAAGGTCTCGTGATCTCCGCCAACAACGGCGGCTACGATCCGATTCCGTTCCCGGCCGGCAGCGGCGTCGTCTCGAACGTTGGCGGCACGGGCGTCAGCGTCCTGTCGTTCACGCCGACCGCCGGCCTGTGGCCGGGCGCCGTGATTCTGCGCAAGTACAACGACGACATCCTCTCGAAGACCTGGACGGTCGAAGAGAAGGTGAACACCGAGTACATCAAGTTCGACATCGACACGCACTGGGGCGATGTCCCGGTCCGCGGCAACGTCGGTACGCAGTTGGTTCGCACCGAGCAGTCGTCGGGCGGTTACCGCGCGGACGTCAGCTCTAACGTGACGCTGACCAACCCGGCCGGCACGCTGACGAGCTCGGGCGCGACGTACAACAACGTGTTGCCGTCGTTGAACTTGGTAGCGGATTTCAGCGAGGGCAAGTACTTGCGCTTCGCGGCTGCGAAGGAAATGGCCCGTCCGAACATGACCGACATGCGTAACTCGCTGGCTGCTTCGTTGCAGACCACGGGCCCGCTCGCCGGCACCATCGTCGGCTCGGCCGGTAACCCGCAGATCAAGCCGTTCTTGGCCGATGCGTTCGACCTGTCGTTCGAAAAGTACTTCCAGTCGAAGGCGTACGTCAGCGCGGCCGGCTTCTACAAGAAGCTCGACAGCTACATCACTCAGGCGACGAACTACGGTGGCTATGACTTCACCACGATCGCGCCGCAGGTGGGTCTGACGATTCCGCCGGCCGGTCCGCTCGGCACCTTCACCCAGACGGTCAACGGCTCGGGTGGCAGCATCAAGGGTCTCGAGCTGTCGGCCTCGTTGCCGCTCAGCATGATCGGCTCTTGGCTGGAAGGCTTCGGCTTGATGGCGAACTTCGCGTCGACCACGAGCTCGGTCAACTTGCCGAACTTGATCGGCTTGAACCCGTCGCAGCAGGTGCCGACGAACTTGGGTTCGATCTCGCTGCCGGGCCTCTCGCACATCAACGAGAAGGTGGTGTTCTACTACGAGCGCGGTGGCTTCAGCGCGTTCGTGGCGGATAACAGCCGCTCGACCTATGTCGCGAGCGTCTCGAACACGACGGTCGGTGGATACCCGTCGCTGATCAACGTCGATGCCCAGAAGTGGGTCTCGGCGCAGATGGGCTACGAGTTCCAGGGCGGCGCGTTCAAGGGCCTCGGCTTCCGCTTCGAGGGTAATAACCTGAACAAGCCGTACTACACCGAGCGTAAGAGTGACGGTTCCGTCAACTTCTCGACGCAGACCGGTGCCACCTATGCGTTCAAGATCAGCTACCGGTTCGCCCAGTAATCTGATTTAGCGCAAGAAAAAGGCCCTTGCCGCGGTAACGCGGCAAGGGTTTTTTTTGCCGCGCGCAGGCGCAAAGTATCGTTTCTGCGCAGGAGAGAGAGCTATGCAAGAACCGGGCAAATTGGATGTCGTGATCGTCGGCGGAGGCACCTCCGGTTGGATGACGGCAGCGGCCTTATCGAAAGTATTGCGCGGTCGCTATGCCATTACGCTCGTGGAGTCCGACGAGATCGGGACCATCGGCGTCGGCGAGGCGACGATCCCGATGATCCAGCTCTTCAATCGGCTGCTGGAGATCGACGAAGACGATTTCATGCGCGCCACGCAAGCCTCGTTCAAGCTCGGTATCGAGTTCGTGAACTGGGGACGCCTCGGCGACCGCTATATCCACGGTTTCGGAACCATCGGACAGGACACCTGGACGGTCGATTTTCACCACTACTGGCTGAAACAGTACCTCGCCGGTAAGGCCAAGGAGTTGGAGTACTACTCCATCAACACGTTAGCGTGCCTGCGTGATCGGTTTATGCGCCCGCGCCTCGATATGCCGAAGTCGCCGTTGTCGCAGATTGCTTATGCGTTCCATTTCGACGCCTCGCTGTATGCAAAATTTTTGCGCGGCTACTCGGAAACCCGCGGCATCAAGCGCGTCGAAGGCAAAATTACCGAGGTTGAGAAGACCGCCGACGGTTCGAAAGTCGCCGCGGTCCGCCTGCAGTCCGGCGAGCGGATCGCGGGTGATTTATTTATCGATTGCTCGGGCATCCGCGCCCTATTGATTGAAGGTGCGATGCAGTCGGGCTACGAAGATTGGTCGCATTGGTTGCCGTGTGATCGCGCGGTCGCCGTCCCGTGTACGTCGATCCCCGAATTGCACCCGTACACCCGCTCAACCGCGCGGCAAGCGGGATGGCAGTGGCGGATACCGTTGCAACATCGAACGGGCAACGGTCACGTGTTCTCGAGCCGTCACATCAGTGTCGATGAGGCGACGGCGCAGTTGCTGGGTAACCTCGACGGTCAGCCCTTGGCCGATCCGCGCGTCGTGACCTTCCGTCCGGGTCGGCGACTCGACGTCTGGAAGGGGAATGTGATTTCCATCGGGCTTGCCAGCGGCTTCCTTGAGCCCCTCGAGTCGACGAGCATTCATCTTGTGCAGATGGGCATCGCGCATCTGTTGACGTATTTCCCGGATAACGGCTTCGAAGCGGCAGAAATCGCGGCCTACAACCGGGCGATGAAGCAAGAATACGATTGGGTTCGCGACTTCATCATCTTGCATTACAAGGCGACGGAACGAACCGATTCGCCGTTCTGGAACTACTGCCGTACCATGGAGGTTCCGGAGTCGCTCGAGCATCGGATGGAGCTGTTCCGGAATCACGGTCGCGTGTTCCGCGAAGGCAACGAGTTGTTCACGAAAGTGAGCTGGCTGCAGGTGCTGCACGGGCAACGGATTCGAGCCCAGTCGTATCACCCGCTCACCAACGTCTTGGGTGATGAGGAGATCGCGAAGTATCTTGAGGACGTTGAGAACGTGATGTCTGCGTGCGCGGACGTGATGCCGTCACACGCGCGGTTTATTGCCGAGCATTGCGCGGCGAACAAAGTGTCTGGATGAAGGTGTCAGTATGAAATTCTCAGTTCTCCCCCTGCTGGCGAGCGCGCTGCTGCTGGCCGGATGCCAGACGACGCCGATGACGACGGCGACGTTGACCTACGAGACGACGCCGGGCGGCGCGGAACTCTTTGAGGGCGAAAAGTCGATCGGTCTGGCGCCGGTCACCCGCACCTATACCGGGGATCCCAAGACCGGTCAGGTCACCACTCCGGACGTGAAGGCGGTTTGGCCCAGTGGGGCGTCGGTGACGTACTTCACCATTATTCCGGTGGGCTCGGACCGTCAGGCGACTCTGGAGCGGCCGGCCAAAGCGCCGGGCCTAGACCAGGATCTTGCGAACGCGAAGAAGGTTGCGGCGGCCCAGGCGATGGAAGCGGCGCGCAACAAGGCGCTGCAGCACAGCGACCTCGCGCGCGCCTCCGCACGGTGTCAGGCCCAAATGCAGGGCGGTAATCGCGGGCTGACCGACGACTGCAACTAAGTCGTCAGCGGTCGGGTGCAGGTGTAAAACCCGTTCAGCGTGAGTCGGCCCGTACGGGGATCGGCGCTGAGCGGTTGTGCGGTGTTCACGTCGGCGCTGTGGAAAATGCTGCCGTCGTAGCAAATCATGCGGTTCCACGCCGCCGGCACACTCGCGATACGCTCGAAATAGGCGTTGCTGCCGTTCATATAGCCGGCGTTGAGGCCGTATCGGCTGCCGTAGTCTTCCGCGCTCAACACGTGGCTGTCAGCCACCAAGCGATCGGTGTCCGCTGGCGACACGAGGGATCGGTAAAAACTCGTGCCGCCGAGGTCCGGATTCTCAAACAGATACAAAACCGACGCAGCGAATAGGGTACGTGTGGGATCGGCGGCGATGCGGTCGCGATGGCATTGCCACTGAATGGGGTGGAGCTGTTGCGGTGGCGTGCAGATCACCGAGAGTCGCATGTTGGCGTCGACCGTGCGGCGACCCCCTAAGTGTGCGCGGACCCTCTGGTCAAAATGATCGCGGACGCGCGACGCCAGCGGATCGGGCAGACCGGCGACAACGCCGGGGTACGGGTAGTGGGGCGTCGCCTGATACGCAAGACCGGTAGCCCACCCGGCGAAGGCCTCCGGATCGCTCAGCACGTCATCCAAAACGAGGCAGCTCTGGCCGTTTCCCAACGGCACACGACTCAACCGAGGCGAGGGGTTAAACAACGGTAGGGCGGTGCGATCGGCAGACATAACAGGGTTCCACGGGGATCGGTGTCTGCCGTGCTCGGCAGTGTGGAGTCAGTGCGCACAGCATAGCGCACGCCGTGGCATTGGATGGAGAGGTCGTCTCGCGAAGCCGCTACAATTCGGCGTGCGATTTTTTCCTCCAACTCGGGGTGCTTCCGGTATGTCCCATTCGTCCTGGTGGTCTCGGTGTGCGTGCGTTCTGTGGCTGTCTCTGAGTGCGTTGGCGAGTGCCGACCCGGCAGTGACGGCGGCGGATCACACGGCGGTGCAGCACGTGCCCTGGTCACGCAATGCCGTGATCTACGAGTTGAACGTGCGGCAGTACACGCCGGAAGGCACGCTGAAGGCCGTTATTCCGGAATTGCCGAAGATCCGGGCGTTGGGCACTGACATCCTCTGGGTCATGCCCATCCAGCCCATCGGCGTGAAGGAGCGCAAGGGCACGCTCGGCAGCTATTACTCGGTCCGCGACTACACCGCGGTGAATCCTGAGTTTGGCACCTTGGTGGATTTCAAAGCGTTGGTGGATGCCGCGCACGGCCTCGGCATGAAGGTCATTCTCGACTGGGTGGCCAATCACACCGCATTGGATCACCCGTGGGTGACAGAGCACCCGGACTGGTACCAAAAAGACAAGGCGGGTCAGATCACCGGCTATCACTACGTCGGCGACGACGGCAGCGAGGAAAATTGGTCGGATGTGGCGGGTCTGGATTACCGCTCGCCGGCATTGCGCAAGGCCATGATCGATGCGTTGCGGTTCTGGGTGGCCGACGTGGGTCTCGATGGATTCCGCTGCGACGTGGCGATGCGCGTGCCCGAGGACTTTTGGTTTACGGCGCGCACCCAACTGGATCAGATCAAGCCGCTGTTCTGGCTCGCCGAGGCGGAGACGCCTGCGCTCATGCAGCGTGCGTTCGACATGGGGTATGACTGGGAGCTCGGTAATGCGTTCACGGCCATCGGACGAGGCCGACGTTCGGCGGCCTCGCTGGGGGCGCTGCTCACGCATCCGCCGAAGGCCTTCCCGGCCGATGCCTACCAAATGCTGTTCGTCTCCAACCACGACTTCAACTCATGGCACGGCAGTGACGTGGAGCTGTACGGTCCGTTCGTCGACGCGCTGACGGTGCTCACGTACACCTTGCCGGGGATGCCGCTGATCTACAGCGGTCAGGAAGCGATCAATACGCGGCGCCTCGAGTTCTTCGAGCGCGATCCGATCCGTTTCAAGGATCGCTCTCGCGCGCCGTTGTACACGAAGCTGTCCGCATTCAAGCACGCACACCCCGCCTTAGCGGCCGGGGACGCCGGCGGTACGCTTGAGATCCTCGCGACCAAGAACGATGACCTCTTCGCCTTCCGCCGTGTCAAAGGGAACGATGTCATCACGGTCGTGGTGAATCTGTCGTATCACGCAGTGAGCGTGCCCTCGACAGCGGGGCTCGGTGGCGGGCGACTCGCGCCGGGCGGCTGGCGCGTCCTCAGTCGGGGCACACCGCTTTAAGGGGCCGTCGCGCGTTCCAGTGCCGTGAGGTAGCGCAGCGCATCCTCACGGCACGTGCCGCACATCGTCGGGTGCGGCTGGAGTGAGGCACAGACGGCCGGACGGCGAGGATCGCCGAACAATCGGCAACGCTCGGCATGGTCCAGTTGGACGCACCGGACACCGGCCGGCTTGCCGTCGGGCATACCCGGAATAGGGCTCGTGATGGAGGGGGCTGTGCAGCAGGCCCCGCAGTGGCTGCGGCAGAGCGTCATGGCGGCATTCGACGCGGTACCGTGCGCCGCGTCAATCCCGGCGTGATGCGTCGCCCTAGCCGATGGTGACGGCTTCGGCGCGTTGAACGAAGCGTCCTTGGATGGACTCCACCCCGAGCGCGAAGAGGACCGCCATCGTGTTCGCGTCTTCGACGCGCTCCGCGATGGTCGCTGCGCCAGCGTCGTGGGCATGGCCGACGAGGTCACGCACCGCGCTCTGCAGTTCGGGATGGAGGGCCAGCCCTTGCATCAGTTTGCCGTCGATTTTGACGAATTCCGGCTGCAGCGTACGGATCAGGCCGGCCGAGTCCGCCCCAAAGCCGCAATGCTCAATCGCCACGCGCACCCCGAGCTCGCGCATCGCCTGCCGTAACGCCAACGATGCGGTGACCTGCCGTTCGAGGTCCGCTTCGGGCACTTGGACGACGATTCGGCTGGGCTCGATGCCCGTGGCGGCGAACTGTACTTTCAGCCAACTGGGCAAGGTCGGGTCGGTTAACGAGTCGGCCGACAGGCGGACGAAGAACCCGCGTCCGTTGCGCTCAGCGGCCATCGCGAGGCACGCCGCCAGCACCCAGCGATCGAGGGCGCGCAGCAGGTCGTGCCGTTGCGCGGCCGCGAGGAATTCGGAGGGCAAGACGTCGTGACCGGCATCGTCCTGGAGGCGCACCAGCAGGTCATAGCATTGCGCAGGTCCCCCACGCAGATTGGCGATGGGTTGCTGCGTCAGACGGAACCGGTTGTCCATCAGCGCCGTCTTGATGCGTTGCGCCCAGAGTCGATCGGACTCGTCGCTGACCACGGTGGGCATCGGATCGGCGTTGCGCAGGTCGTCGCTGCGGTTGGCGTCGGCGTGGGGCAGGGCAGCCCGTGCCCGCGCGATCGCCGGCTGGGGATCGGGGCCGGCGACTCGGGCCAGCCCGATCGATAGGGTCAGCGGCTCGGTCGGGTCGCTGAGCAGACCGTCGGTGGCGTGCGCGGCGTCCAGCAGTTGGCCGGCCCAACGTTCCACGTCGGCGATCGTGCCGCGCTCGATCACCACGACGAGGCAGCGATCGCTCAGTCGTCCGAGCGGGTCGCTGGGCAACGCGTGGCAGCGCAGCAGGTCCGCCATGCGCGCCAGGCGCGATTCGTAGGCGGTGAGGTCCAAGCGCTCCATCAGCGACTCGGCGCCGTCCAGTTGCAACACGGCGAGATAGCGCACACCGCCGCCGATGGGCGTCGCGCAGTGGGTGCGTAAGGACGCGAGGAGCGCGGTGCGATGGTCAAGTCCGGTACTCGGATCCGCGCGACGCGCGACATCGAGTTGCTGCTGTAACTCGGCGAGTTGCACGTGCACGTCGGCATTCGGCGTTGGGTTCCCGTTGGGCGCGCGCAGGGTGATGACGGCTTCGCCATCGGTTGCGGCGCCGAGCGACAGCGCAATGTCCACGGGTCGGATCGCGTCATCGCCGCGGCGCATTTGCAAGCGTAAGGGCGCGGAGGGCCAACGACCCTCTTGGCACGCCAGTAAGGCGCCACGTAGGGCGGCGTGAGACGCCGCCTCGAAACAATCCATGATCGGCAGCCCGTCCAAGCGGCCGAGTTCACTGTAGCCGGTGAGCGCGAGCCAGGCGGGATTGCAGGCGATCACGATACCTTCCGCGACTTCGGCGATGGCGTCGCTGGAGGTGTCGCGCAACGTGTTCAGGGCCCGTTGGACCTCCGACTGCTGTGCGCGGGCCGCACTCAAGGCGCGCGCATTCCGTTGCGCGAGGAGTTCGCGCTGGGTGACGAGCACGAGTCGGCGCGGCGACTGCAGACTGGCGATGTCCTGCGCGCCCGCACTCAAGGCGGTCTCGGACGCCGCATCGGTGCATTCGCTCAGCAGCAAAATGAAGGACGGCGCCGGGTGCAGACCCGCGCGCAGCGCGGCGAGGGCCGCGAGGGGCAGTAAGCGCTCGTCGGTCGCCACGTAGACGAGTTCCGGATGCTGCGTCTGCAGGGCGCTCTCGAGGTCAGCCCGGGTCGCGACCGAAAGACAGCGGGCCGTCAGCCCGGACTGTCGCAGGAGCCGATTGATGGCCTCCTTGGTTTCCGGGGAACGCGACAACACCACGGCCGTGACGACGTCCGGTCCGGCGTCGCGTGGCGGTGTGGCTTTGGGGATCGCGTTCATCGCTCCGGATCGTAGGCGCTCTGAAGGGCCGTCAACCGGACCCGGTTAACACTTTTATCCGATCGCCCGCGGCCCGGTTTTTGGGCGTGTCTGGCCGTCTGGGCGCCGGAGCGATACACTAGGGAACTTTTGGTGGGCCGGATGGCCCCCCGCGACTGGCGGCTTTCCGGAGAGTTTCATGTCCTCGTACAGCACTAACGAATTTAAGACGGGCCTCAAGATTTTGATCGATGGGGACCCGTTCTCGATCGTCGAGAACGAAATGGTCAAGCCCGGCAAGGGCCAGGCCTTCAACCGCGTTAAGGTCCGCAACCTGCGTACCGGTCGCGTCGTTGAAAAGACGTGGAAGAGCGGTGACTCGGTGGATGCGGCCGACGTGGTCGACGCCGACATGCAGTACCTCTACACGGACGGCGATTTCTGGACGTTCATGAATCCGGACACCTTCGACCAATACACCGCGGGCAAGTCCGCGATGGGCGACTCGGCGCAGTGGCTCAAGGACGGTGTGCAGTGCATTGTGACGTTGTGGAACGGCGAGCCGTTGACCGTGACGGCGCCGTCGCACGTTGAGCTCAAGATCGTCGAGACGGATCCGGGCGTGCGTGGCGACACGGCCACGGGCGGTCAGAAGCCGGCCAAGTTGGAGACCGGCGCGGTCGTTCGCGTTCCGCTGTTCATCAGCGAAGGCGAAGTGATCCGCGTCGACACGCGCACCGGCGAGTACATTTCGCGCGCGAAGTAAGGGTCAGACGTCGCAGCCCGCCACGAGGCGGGCTGCGAACATCTCGAGCGCCGCGGCATCCGCCGCATCAAAACGCGCCGGTTCTGGACTGTCTAAGTCCATGACGCCCAAGAGTCGTCCGTCTGCGGCGATCAGGGGCACCACCACTTCCGATCGACTGGCCGAGTCACAGGCGATGTGACCGGGAAAGGCGTGCACGTCGGGCACGACGAGCGTCTGCCGTGCGGTGGCCGCCGCGCCGCACACGCCACGGTCCAGCGCAATGCGCACACAGGCCGGCTTGCCCTGAAACGGACCCACCACGAGTTCGCCCTGCTTGTAGAGGTAGAACCCGGCCCAGTTCAGGTTCGGCAGGACCCCCATCAGCAACGCCGAGGCGTTCGACAGGTTCGCGATCCAGTCGCGTTCGCCCACGAGCATCCCCTCCAGCGCCTGGAGCAACGTAGCGTGCACCTCGGCCGGTGTGGCGTTCGCATCCATCCACGGTAGTGATTCGCTCATCGGTTACGCCTCCGCAATCGTAAAGGCGAGCACCTCGGCGATCGAGGTGGCGCCGGTCGCAATCATCAGCACTCGGTCGAGACCCACGGCCACGCCGGCGCAGTCCGGCAGTCCCTCGGCGAGAGCGGCCAAAAACCGTTCGTCGATCGGGGGCAGCGGCCAGCCCCGATCGTGACGCGCGCGCAGATCCGCCTCGAAGCGCCGACGTTGTTCGTTGGCATCGACGAGCTCATGGAAGCCGTTGCAGAGCTCGAGGCCGCGCGCGTACGCCTCAAAGCGCGCCGCGCGCGGCGGCAGGCCCGGCAGGACCCGCGCCAAGGCCGCTTGCGAGGCCGGATAATCGTGAATGAACGTGAGTCGGTCCGCGCCGAGGGTCGGGCCGATGACCACGCCCATCAACACGTCGAGCAGGGTATCGCGATCCGCGTCCGGCAGATCGGCGTCGGCGCGGGCTGCGGCTAACGCGCGCAACTCCGCCGTCGGCACGGCGAAGGGGTCGATGCCGAGCGCCTGTTCGAACACGGCCTGGTAACTGAGGCGGTGCGCCGGTTCGGCATAGCTCGGGCCTAACAGCGGGACCAGTAGCGCTTCGACCTCATCCATCAGCGCGTGGTGGTCGATGCCGAGCCGATACCATTCCAGCATCGAAAACTCGGGGTTGTGATAGCGCCCCGTTTCGCCGTCGCGAAACACTTTACAGATTTGATAGCAGTCGCCGGACCCGGCCGCTAAGAGCCGCTTCATCGGGTATTCGGGCGAGGTTTGCAGGTAGTAGCGGGGTGCAAGGCCCGCGATGCGCGTCTCGAGCGACGCGAGGTGCACGTCGGTCACCGCCCCTTGCGACAGCACCGGGGTTTCGACCTCCAGCACGCCGCGCGCGGCAAAAAAAGCGCGACAGCGCGCCAGCAACGCCGCGCGTGCCTGCAGACGGGCGCGCATCACGGCGCGGTGCGCCGGGCGAGCCGTTGACCCATCTGCACCACCGTGCCGTGGCCGATCCCATCGACGAAGTCGATCGCGCCCGGCGAGAAGATCAACACCACGGTCGAGCCCATGTTGAACCAGCCCAATTTGTCGCCGCGTCGATAGGTGCGTTGTGAGGGCAGCGGCAGTGGACCGGCGCGGCGATCGGCCCGTGGCAACACTTCCCCAAGCCCGGTGAGGCTCACGCTACCGACGTTCAGTGCGCCGACGAACACGAGCACGTACGGACCCAGCGGTGAGTCGAAATGACAGACCAATCGCTCATTCTTGACGTAGAGCGCATCGACCCACGCGGCGGTGGTCATGTTGACGCTGTACAGCAGGCCGGGCTCGTAATGCAGTGCCGTTAGGGTGCCCTCGAGCGGCACGTGAACCCGGTGATAGTTGTACGGCGCCAAATAGATCGTCGCGAAACGGCCGCCGATAAAGGGTTGAGCGCGGTCCTCGTCACCCAAAAAGGCCCCTAATGCGTACGTCCGCCGCTTGGCCACCAGCTGCGCTTGCAGAATGCGATCGCGGTCGAGGTCGCCACACTCCGCGACCGTCCCATCGCTCGGGCTCGTCACGGTGGTGGGATCCGTATCCAGCGGTCGCGCGCCCGGGCGCAGCGCGCGGGTAAAAAAGGCATTAAACGACCGATAACCCCCGGGGGGCACCAGGGCTTCCTCGAGATTGACGCGATAGGCGCGGGCGAACACTCGGATCAGTACGGTCTTCACGGCCGCGGATTCGATGCGGGCGATGCGATAGACCAGCGCTGTAATGAGCCGCTTCGGCAGCAGGTGTTGCAGCAGGATAAAAGCCCGATCGGCCAACGTCATGAGCGGTCTCCGACCAGAGTGAGGATGCGCCGAACGTCCGTCGCGATCGCGGCGGGCTCGTGTGGGGGTGAGAACACGGCGACCAGTTGGCCGGCGCGGTTTAAGAGATACACCTGACCGGAGTGTAGGACGGCATAGCCCCGTGTCGGGTCCGCGTCCGCGGGTCGTTCAAAGGTGGCGCCGACCGCGCTCGCCAGGCGATGCAGGGTGGCCTCGTCTGCAGTGCCGCCGAGTATCCGATCGCCAAAATGCTGCACGTAGGTGGCAATGGCCGGCGGCGTGTCGCGCGCGGGGTCGACCGAGACGAAGAGAACCTGCGGCTGTGCGCTCGCCGGGAGGTCCTGCAAGCGCCGCGTGGCCGCCGCCAACGCCGTCAACGTGGTGGGGCAGACGTCCGGGCAACTCGTAAAGCCGAAGAACAGCAGGGTCGGGTGGCCGTGCACACGCTCCAGAGGCAGCGGCAGTCCGTCGCTCCCCGTGAGCGTGATCGCCGGCAGCGGTCGCGCCTCGGGCAACAACGTGGCCACTTCCGGCAGCTCGGCCGGACGGTGGCAGGCGGACAAGAGGCCGATCAGACCCAGACTGAGGAGGTATCGCCAATGGCGGGGGGGTGTCGTACGCATTCCCCATTATCCCATGACTTGCGCGGCGTCCCGTTCCTTTAGACTGTGCGTCATGACTGCACACCGACTGCCACCCGCCCGCGTGGGGGATGCCATTGCCTCGATCGCCCGCCGCCTGGGGCGCGCGGACCTGACCTATGGCCACGGGACGGACAACCCCACGGACGACGCCGCCGCGCTCGTGTTTCACGCCGGTGGCCTGCGGCACGCCGACGCGCCGGCTGCCTATGACGTCCGGCTGGATGTGGCGGCGCGCCGCGTCCTGCGCGACCTCGTGCGCCGCCGGATCGAGGAGCGCGTGCCGTCGGCCTATCTGACCGGTGTGACCTGGTTCGCGGGGCATGAGATGCGCGTGGACTCGCGCGTGTTGGTGCCGCGGTCGCCGATCGCGGAACTGATCGCGGCCCGCTTTCAGCCCTTTATCGACACCGCCCGCGTGCGGCGCATCCTGGATATCGGGACGGGCTCGGGATGCATCGCGATCGCCTGTGCGCACGCGTTTCCCAACGCTTGGGTCGATGCGGCGGATATTTCGGCGGCGGCGCTTGAGGTGGCGCGTGACAACATCGCCCACCACGCCCTGACCGCGCGGGTCCGACCAGTGCTCGCCGATGTGTACGACGGATTGCCGGAGGGCCGCTACGATATCATCGTCTCCAACCCGCCCTACGTGCCGACCGACGTCGTCGCGTCGCTGCCGGCGGAATATCGCCACGAACCCGCGTTGGGTCTCGATTCGGGGCCGCAGGGCTTAGACCATGTCCGGCGGATCTTGGACGGCATGCGAGCGCGCCTCGCGCCGGGCGGTATCTTGGTGGTGGAAGTCGGTGATACGGACGAGGCGGTCGCGGCAGCGTGGCCGCAAATGCCGTTCCTGTGGCTCGAATTCGAGCACGGTGGCGGTGGTGTGTTCTTGTTGAGGATGGACTAGGCATGTCGGGCAATACGATCGGACAGCTCTTCACGGTCACGACCTTTGGCGAAAGCCACGGGCCGGCGCTCGGCGCTATTGTCGATGGATGCCCGCCGGGACTGGCGCTCACGGCGGCGGACCTGATGACCGACGTCGAACGACGCCGCTCGGGGACCTCGCATCACACCAGTCAACGCAAAGAACCCGATCAGGTGACGATCCTCTCGGGCGTCTTTGAGGGCCGCACGACCGGAACGCCCATCGGACTGTTGGTGGAGAACACCGACCAGCGCTCCCGCGACTACGAAAAGATTAAAGACCGCTTCCGGCCGGGCCACGCCGATTACACCTATCAGCAGAAGTACGGCTTTCGGGACTATCGCGGCGGCGGTCGGTCGTCGGCGCGCGAGACGGTGATGCGGGTGGCGGCCGGTGGGATCGCGCGCAAGTATTTAGCCGAGCGACTTGGCGTACAGATCCACGGCTACCTGACCGAGATCGGGCCGTTCACCCTGGATCCCGTCGACCCGATGTCGGCGTACGACAATCCCTTCTTTTGTCCGGACCCCGCGCGCGTGCCCGAGCTCGAAGAGTACTTGTGGAAGATCCGTGGCGAAGGAGAGTCAGTCGGTGCGCGGTTGACCGTGGTGGCACACGGCGTGCCCGTCGGTTTGGGCGAGCCGGTGTTCGATCGACTCGACGCCGATATCGCGCACGCGATGATGAGCATCAATGCGGTCAAAGGCGTTGAGATCGGCGACGGTTTCGCGGTGGCGCGCCAAAAGGGCAGCGAAGGACGCGACGTGATGACGCCGAACGGGTTCGCCTCCAATCACGCCGGTGGCATTTTGGGCGGCATTTCCTCGGGCCAAGACATCGTTGTGTCGATCGCGTTGAAACCGACCTCCAGCATTCAGGTGCCCGGCGAGACGATCAACGTCGCCGGTGAGACGGTGGATGTGGTGACGACCGGGCGCCACGATCCGTGCGTCGGGCTGCGCGCAACGCCGATTGCCGAGGCCATGCTCGCGATCGTTCTGATGGATCATTACCTGCGGCACCGCGGCCAGAATGCGGACGTCGCGTGCAGCACGCCGGTGATTCCAGGCCACGTGTGATTCGCCGCAGCGATATCCCGTTTGCCGCCGGATACCTCACGTATTACACCGCTTTCGGTGTCTTTGTGCCGTATTGGTCGGCGCACTTGGCGGGGCAGGGGCTCGCCGCGACGGCCATTGGCGGGGTGCTGGCGATCTTCAATACCGTTCGTATCGTCGCGCCGCTGATTGGGGGATGGTGGATCGATCGCGCCGCGGAGCGTAAGTGGGTCTTGGTGGCGGGCGCGGTGTTGGCGGGCCTCACCGCGATGCTTGCCGGTGCTGCACGCACGCCGTGGACGATTGCCGTGTCGATTGCGCTCTACAGTCTGACGTTCACGGCGACGCTGCCGGCACTCGATGCGGTCGTGCTGGAGCGCTTGGGCGCCGATCGGTCGCACTACGGCCGATTACGGCTGTGGGGATCCATCGGCTTCGTCCTCATGGTCTTGACGGTGGGTGCGCTGATTGCGCGGGTTGGGGATCGGATAATCCCGGTGGCGCTGGTGCTCGGGCATGCCTTGGCCGTGGCGACCTTCGTCCGGTTGCCGAAGGTTGGCGGGCATCACGGGCCGCGGGTTCGGACCGGCGGCGGATTCGCGCGGATCCTGGCGGATGGCCCCACCCGGGTGCTGCTGACGATCGCGTTCCTGCAGATTGCGAGCTTTGGCGCCTTCAACGGCTTCTACACCATTTTCCTGCGCCATTACGGCTACTCGGAAGGGTTGATCAGCCTGTTTTGGGCGGCCGGGGTCCTCGCCGAAGTCGGGATGTTCTGGCTGTCACCGCGCATTTTGGCCCGGGTGCCGATCGATCGTTTACTGGTGCTGTCGGTCGGCCTCACCGTCGTGCGTTGGGCGGTGGTCGCGGCGCTGCCGGCGTCCGTGTGGTGGAACGCGGTGGCGCAACTGAGCCACGCGGCCTGTTTTGGCCTGTTTCAGGCCTGTAGCGTCATGTTGGCCGCGCGCTTTGCGCCGCCGGGTACCGCCGGTCGCTCGCAGGCGCTGCTGGCCGCGGCGGGCTCCGGCGTCGGCGGGATCGTCGGCAGTCTGGTCGCCGGCGCACTCTACGAGCGCATCGCCCCGACGGCGGCGTTTCTCGGCGGGGCGGTCTTTGCCGTGGCGGCACTGCTCGCCTGCTATTGGCCGTCCTTTGTGCAACGCTGTGACGCAGATCGTGTTCGCGAGTCGGCCGATCGGCTACGGTCGCGTACACCGGTCCTGTGATCGAATCGTATTTTTGATGGTCTCGCCTGCGCTACGCTATATTCCGTTAAATGGCAGGCCGAGCGCGCGCCATTGGAATCCGTGGGTTGTCGTTTTTGCTGCGAGGCGTTGCCGACGGCGTATCCGAACCCGACACAGGGGATCGGTTGTGCTGGCGACGCGGGGTATCTGATGGTCGTTAATAAGCGTCTGGCCGTGATCCTTGCTGCACTGCTGCCTGCGGCCGCCGGCGCGTTGGGCCTCGGTGAAGCCGACGTCAGTTCCCGCCTGAACCAGCCGCTCAATGCGCACATTCAGATCCTGGCGGCCGGGGCGGATGACCTCAAAGACCTGACGGTGAGTCTGGCGCCGCGTGAGGCCTTCGAGCGCCAGGGCCTCGACCGCCCGGCGTTTCTCAACGCGCTGAGTTTTCGGGTCTCGCGCGATGCCGCGGGCCACGTGCAAGTGGACGTTCGTTCGACGCAACCGGTCACCGAACCCTTCCTGACCTTCCTCGTCGCCGTGGACTGGCCCCGCGGCCATCTGGTCCGCGAATACACCTTGCTGATCGATCCCCCCGTGTTCGAGGCCCAGCCGAGCACGCCGACGCCTCTGATGGCACCCGCCAGCGGCGGGAGTGCCGCGCCGGCCGGCGCCATCGACCGCGCACCGGCGGCTCCCGCGACGACGGCGGCGCCGGCGTCCGGTCCGTTGGAACATCGCGTCCAGGCAGGGGAGACCCTCTCCTCGGTGGTGCGCTCGCAGGGGTATTCCGCCGCCGCGGACGTGAACCGCGCCCTGGTGGCGACGTTCCGCGCCAACCCGTCTGCGTTTGACGGCAATATCAATCGCTTGCACCGCGGCGCGCTGTTGCGACTGCCGCCAAAATCCGAATGGTCTCAACTGGGCGTCGATGAGGCGACGGCAGAAGTCCATCGTCAGGTGGGCGCCTGGAAGGGCGGCCACAGCGAGGCCCGCCTGCGCTTAGTGGTGCCGAAAAACCCGCCGACGGCGGCACGGGCGGCCGCGCCGAGCCCCGCCGCGTCGGCACCGGGAGCGTCCTCGGCCGAGGTGGCCGAGGTGCGCCGGCTGTTGGAACTCAAGAACGCCGAACTCGCGCGCCTGCAAGCCGAATTGGCACAACGCAAAGCCCCGACACCGCCGCCGGCCCAGCCCGTGCCGGCGCCCGCTGCGGCCAGCCCGACGGCGGCGGCACCTCTGCCGACGGCCCCCTCGGCCGCGGCGACGGCACCGAAGACCGATGCTCCGGCCCGCAAACTGACGAGCACCCCGGTGCCGCCGGTGAGCGAACCGGGCGTGCTCGACGTGCTGATGGACAATGCGTTGACCCTGATCGGTGGCACCCTCGGCGTGTTGGTGTTGGTGCTCGTCGGTTTGAAATGGCGCGCGCGCCAGCGCCGTGAGGCCACCGAGGTCGAGCCCGAGTCGGTGACCGGTGGTGATTGGGGCGCGGCGCGTTCCCTCGACGGGGACCCGCTGCAGACGCACCCGCGGCTGTCGGCCACGCCACGCTCCGAATTCGAGGCGCGGCAGCGCATCGAGGTCAGTGAGCACGAGGACGAGTCCGACGAGTTCCAGCCCCCGCCGTTCAATGCGCTCAGCACTCAAGCCATCCCGCATTCGGCAACCCCGGGCAGTCCGCCGCTCGACAGCCGACTCGGCGCCGAGTCGTCGATCACGCTGCACCACATGGATCCGCTGGCCGAGGCCGATTTCCACATCGCTTACGGGCTGTACACCCAAGCCGCGGACATCCTCAAGTTGGCGATGGAGCTGGACCCGTCGCGCAGTGACCTGACGCTGAAGCTGCTGGAAGTGTATTTCGTGGCCGGCGACACGGCGTCCTTCCTCAGCACCGCGCGGCTGCTCGATCGCAGCACACTGGACGCGGCGTCGTGGGATCGTGTGGCGGTGATGGGGCGACAGATCGCCCCGAGCGATCCGCTGTTTGCCGGCCGGCTGCAGTCCGACGTGCCGATGGATTTGGATTTAGACGGGGGGCTCGCGCTCGGGGGCCTGGATCTCGAGATCGCCGGTGGCGATACGTTGGTGCCGGACGTGCCGAGCGAACCGGCCGACGCGTCGGATTTCCACCTGCAACTGGAGCGCGACCTGCTCGATCTGTCCGCCACGCTCGATCCGGGTGCGGGCCTGTACGCGAACGAGGCGACCCAGCCGCCGACGGTCCACGGGGCCGCGCCGGCGGCTGAGACGACCTCGGAGATTGATCTTGAGGATCTCGGCATACCGGATGACGTCCTGAAGGGCTTGCCCGTCGACGAGACCGGGCGCACCGATACCGTGCTCGCGCCGCGTCCGGACGAGCACACGCGACGGATGCCGTCGTTGCGCGACGAGGACTCGCTGACCGTGCGCATGCCCTCGATCGCCGATCTGCCGGCGGCGGCGGAGGGCGAGGACTCCGCGGAGGATCTCCTCGCGGAGGCCTCGCGACTGCTCGAACAGCATTGGTCGGCCCCCGCGCCGAGCGCGGATGGGGCTCCCATGGCGACCGACACGGCAGCGCCCGTGCCGGCGGCGGAGGAGGAGGAGATCGTCCTCTCGCAGGACAACGACGATTCGATCCACCCGACCGCGGCGGTGCCGATTGTGCCGCCGACGGCGCTGGCGGATCAGGATCACCGTGCCTCTATCGCCGGCTTGCGCATGGACGAGTTGAATCTCGGCGATGAGCCTTTGGAATTTGATCTCGACGATCTGGCGCGTGCACTCCAGGATGACACCCTGGCCCAGCCAGGCCTTGATCGCAGCCGGTTCGCCTCGGACCTCGTTGCGACGGGCCTTCACGTCCAACCACCCGCGGTGCACGCGGATGCGGACGACTATCTGCCGGAAGATGACGTGAGCCGTTCCCGTATCCACGATCTCGATTTGCCCGACCTCGACCCTGTCACCCTCTCCGAGGTGGGCACCAAGCTCGACTTGGCCCGTGCGTACCTCGACATGGGCGATCCCGACGGTGCCCGCGCCATCCTTGACGAAGTGATGAGTGAGGGCAGCCCCTCGCAAAAGAGCGAGGCGCAGCGGATTCTTGAGACGCTGCCGGGCTGAGCCCCGGCGTGCGTATTGCGGTTGGACTCGAATACCTCGGCACGGCCTATGCCGGCTGGCAGCGGCAGCTCGCCCTGCCGTCGGTTCAAGCGGAGGTTGAACGCGCGCTGTCGCTGGTGGCCGACCACCCGGTGGTGACCGCCTGCGCGGGGCGCACCGACACCGGCGTACACGCCACCGGCCAGGTCATCCACTTCGATACCCCCGCGGTCCGTTCGGAGCGCGGCTGGGTGCTCGGTGCCAATCGGTACCTGCCGCCCGATATCTCGATCAATTGGGCCCGAGCGGTCGCCGACGGGTTTCACGCGCGTTACGCGGCGATGACCCGCTCGTACCGTTACCTGATCCTCAACGCCCCGGTGCGATCGGCGCTCTGGGCTGGGCGCGCCTGCATCCGCCATGCGCCGTTGAATGCCGAGCGGATGCACGAGAGTCTGCAGTGTCTGGTCGGTCGCCACGATTTTTCATCGTTTCGAGCGGCCGAATGTCAGTCGGTCTCCACCGTCCGCCTGCTCGAATCGATCCGGGTGGTCCGGCAAGGGCCGCTGATCGTCCTCGACATCACCGCGAACGCCTTCCTCCATCACATGGTCCGTAACATCGTCGGGGCGGCCTTGGTGGTGGGCGAGGGCAGCGAACCGCCCGGCTGGGTGGCCGCGTTGTTGGCCGCACGGGATCGGACGCAGGCCGGTATTACCGCGCCGGCGGCCGGGTTGTACTTCCAATCGGTCCGATATTCCTACGGCGCGGGTGTGCCGGAGGGGGCGGGCGCCGGCCAATCGGCTATCATCAGTGCTTTACCGCCTCGTGAAGGTGAGCGATGACCTGGTTCGAGAAGATCATCCCGTCCCGCATTACGACCGAACGTCGTACGCGGTCGGTTCCGGAAGGCCTGTGGATCAAGTGCCCGGCGTGCGATGCGGTGCTGTACCGCGCGGAGCTCGAGCGCAATCTGTCGGTCTGCCCGAAATGCGCGCACCACATGCGGATCGACGCCCGCGAGCGTCTCAAGCGGTTCTTGGATCAGGGTTCCGCCAGTGAATTGGCCGCCACGATCCAGCCGGAAGACCCGCTCAAGTTCCGCGACAGCAAGCGCTATAAAGACCGTTTGATCGCCGCACAGAAGGCCACCGGCGAGAAAGACGCCCTGATCGTCATGGCCGGCACGCTCACCGGGCTTGAGGTCGTCGCCGCCGCGTTCGAGTTCCGCTTCATGGGCGGCTCGATGGGTAGCGTCGTCGGCGAGAAGTTCGTGCGCGCGGTGGAACACTGCCGCACGTTTCGCATGCCGTTTATCTGCTTCTCGTCGAGTGGCGGCGCGCGCATGCAGGAAGGGCTCTATTCGCTGATGCAGATGGGCAAGACAAGCGCGGCGCTGGCGCGCCTTGCCGAAGATGGGTTGCCCTTCGTGTCGGTGCTGACCGATCCCACCACGGGTGGTGTGTCGGCCAGTTTGGCGATGCTGGGGGATATCAACGTCGGCGAGCCGCGTGCGCTCATCGGCTTTGCCGGCCCCCGAGTGATCCAGCAGACGGTCCGTGAGACCCTGCCGGAAGGGTTCCAGCGCTCCGAGTTCTTGTTGGAGCACGGCTCGGTCGACGTGATTATTGATCGCCGCGACCAGCGGGACCGGATCTCTAACCTGCTGCGGTTGTTCATGAAGGCGCCGTCGCGCGCCCCGGGCGCGTGACACCCCGCTCGTTGGATCAATGGCTCGACTATCAGTTGAGCCTGCATCCGTCGGTCATGGACTTTGGTCTCGGTCGCATGACCGAGATGCTCTCGCGGCTCGGTCTGTCTCGGGGCCGTGAGCAGGTCATCACGGTCGGCGGCACCAACGGCAAGGGCTCGGTCACCGCAACGGTGGCGGCGCTCGGCCTCGCCGCCGGTCGCCGCGTGGGGCTGTATCAGTCGCCCCACCTCGTCCGATACACCGAACGGATCCGCATCAACGGTCGTGAGATCGAGGACGCGTTTCTCTGCGAGGTCTTTGAGCGCATCGAAGCGGTGCGTGGCGATATCCGCCTGACCTTCTTCGAGTACGGCACGCTGGCGGCGCTCTTGGCCTTTCGCTTGCAGGATCTCGATCTGTGGGTGCTGGAGGTCGGCTTAGGCGGTCGCTTGGACGCGATCAATGCCTGGGATCCGGATTGCGCGGTGGTCGTCTCGATCAGTCTCGATCACGTCGAGTATCTGGGCTCGGATCTTGAGGGCATCGGCCGCGAGAAGGCCGGCATTTTCCGCACCGGTTGCCCCGCCGTACTCGGTAGCGCCGACATGCCCGCGTCGGTTGCGGCCGAAGCGCAGCAGCGGGGTGCACGCCTGTACCGCTACGGCAGCGAGTTTCGCGCGCAGCGCTATGCCGGCGGCTTCGATTACGTCGGACTTACCCAGACGCTGACCGGCCTGCCGGCCCCGCGCTTGGCGGGTAACGCGCAGTACGGCAATACCGCGACCGCGTTGGCGGCGCTCGAGTCATTAGACGCGTTGCCGTCCGCGTCCCAGGTCGCGGAGGGTCTGGCGCGGGTGGAACTGACGGGTCGGTATCAGGTCATCGAGGGACCCGTGGAGTGGGTCTTTGACGTGGCGCATAACGAGGGCAGTGCGGCGGTACTCGCCGACACCCTCAATGAGCGGCGTGGCGCGGGGCGTACGCTCTACATTGCCGGCATGCTCATCGACAAAGACGCCGCGCTCGTAGCGCGCGTTCTGGCGCCGGCCGTGCGACCCGAAGACACCGTGCTGACCGTGACGCTCGAGGGCGAGCGCGGCCGGACGGCGCGCGATTTGGCGGCCCTGTGGTCACCGGTTCTGTCGGCTACCGTTGAGGCCGCCGAGGCCATCGAACAGGCGTGCGCGTGGGCTGAAGCGCGTGCGCAACCGGGCGATCGCGTGGTGGTGTTCGGATCGTTTCATACCGTCGCGCCGGCTTTGCAGTGGCGACGTGGCCGCCCGTAAGCGGGCACCCGTCTATACTCGACCGTCGTCTCAAGAAGGATCGGCGCGATGGACGCACAGTTAAAAGAACGTTTACTCGGCGCCGTGGTGCTCGTGGCCCTCGTCGTGCTCGTGGTCCCGTCCGTGTTGACCGGGGCGGGCAAGACCGCGCCGGCGGCACCCGCGGACTCCGCGGTCACGGTCGGTCACATCGATCTGACCCAGCCGCCAGGCGCCACGGTCGCCCCGGCCGAGCCGTCGGCCGCGGCCAGTGCGACCGAGGCCAGCGCGGCGCCGCCGGACCCATCGCCCGACGCTTCGTCGCCGAGCCCGGTGCGGGTGGCGCCGACCGTCTTGCCGGCGCCCGCCTTAACCCACACGGACCGACCGTCGGCCGCCGCTGCGTCGCCCGCGTCGACCAGCGCCCCTGCGACCGCGCCGTCGGCCGCGCCCCCCGTGTCGACCGCGACGCCCAGTCCTGCCGCGCCCCCGACGGTGGCACCGACCGTCAGTGCGGCGAAGACGGAGCACCCGGCGCCGGCGCCCGTCGTCCCCGCAAGCGGGAGCAGTGGGACGAACGCCGCCAAGCCCGTCGCCAAGGAGTCGGCGGCCGCCGTCGCGTCCAAGGCGGCGCCGACCGCCGCAAAATCGGCGGCGCCGACGGTCGCGGCAACCGAGCCTAAGAAGACCGCAACCCCCGTCGCCCAGGCCGCACCACCGCCGCCGCCGAAGGCGAAGCCGCTGCCGAAGCCCGCGCCGGCGTCCACGCCGGTGGACGCCAGCGGCGGTTGGGTGGTCCAGTTGGGCAGTTTCGCGGCCAAGGACAACGCCGAAAAGTTGGCGCACGATCTGAACGCGCATAAGTACAAGGCCTTCGTGTCGCAGTATCGTGGCGGCGGCAAGGTGCTTTGGCGGGTGCGTGTGGGCCCCGAGCAGGATCACGACCGTGTCGAACGGATCGCCGAGCGCTTGGCGGCGGATGGCCATAAAGGCACGGTCGCGCCGGCGCAATGACCGACGGCGCTGTGACCGTCGACGCTTTCGGATAAAATCAGCGCATCGCCCACTACGGGCCGGCCTGCGGATACCCCGATGCAAGGTGTCGACTACATCCTCTTCGCCGTACTGCTGCTGTCGATCGTCATCGGCACCATTCGCGGGTTGGTTCGCGAGGTCGTGGCCTTGGTGACGTGGCTCTTGGCCGTGATCGTGGCCTGGCGATTCTCCGGCTTTCTGCACCCCTATCTCGGCGGCATCCTTGAGACGCCGCTGGAAAAGGCCTGGGTGGCCCGAGCCATCGTATTCGTCGTCGTACTGCTGATCGGTGCCTTGGCCGGTCACGTACTCGCGTGGATCACCCACACCGCCGGCGGGCAGAGCGTGGTGGATCGCATTTTCGGTTTCTTGTTTGGCCTCGTGCGCGGCCTCGTCATCTGTGGTTTTGGTGCATTGCTGGGCTTGCACTTGAGACTCGACGGCGAGCCGTGGTGGCGGCAGTCGCATTACGTCGGTTACGCGGTCCACGTGGCCGGGTGGCTGGAAAGTATGGGCGGCGAGTCGCGCGAACTGGCGCGACGAGCGCTGGCCGAACCGGACACCGATACCCACTTTTAAGACGACGCGCCGCGTCGGCGCATCCAGCGGAGATCAACACACTCATGTGCGGCATTGTCGGCATCGTCGGCCATTCCCCTGTCAATCAGCGCATCTACGATGCGCTCACGGTGCTCCAGCACCGCGGCCAGGACGCCGCCGGCATCATGACGTGCGACCAGGGCAACCTGGTCCTACGCAAGGATTCTGGCCTCGTTCGGGACGTCTTCCAGCAGCGCCACATGCTGCAGTTGGTGGGCAACATCGGCATCGGGCATGTGCGTTACCCCACCGCCGGCAATGACGGCTCGGCGGAGGCTCAGCCGTTCTACGTGAACGCGCCCTACGGCATCGGACTTGCGCACAACGGCAACCTCACGAACACGAACGAATTGGTGGACGCGCTCTGGCGTGGCGAAAAGCGGCATCTCAATACGAGTTCCGACTCGGAGGCGCTGCTGAACATTCTCGCCAGTGAGTTGCAGCGAGAAGAGGGCGCGCACCTCGCGCCCGAGCAAATATTCGCCGCGATGGGCCGGGTATTCGCCCGGGTGCGTGGTGCGTACGCGGTGGTGACCTTGCTGATGGGCCACGGTGTCTTTGGCTTTCGCGATCCGAACGGTATCCGACCGCTGGTGCTCGGCCGTCGTCTGACGTCGCTGGGCACCGAATGGATGCTCGCGTCGGAGTCCGTGGCGCTGGATCTTGCCGGCTTTCAGTTGGTGCGCGACGTCGAACCCGGTGAAGTCGTGTACATCGAAGAGGGCGGCGGATTGCACAGCGCCCGCTGTGCGCCGAGTCTGCCGCACACGCCGTGCGTCTTTGAGTACGTGTATTTTGCGCGTCCCGACTCGATCATCGACAACATCTCGGTGCACAAGGCGCGCATGCGCATGGGCGAAAAGCTCGCCGAGAAAATCCGACGCTTGAAACCCGATCACGACATTGACGTCGTGATTCCGATTCCGGATACGAGCCGCACCAGTGCGATGCAGTTGGCACTGGAGTTGGGCATCGAGTTTCGCGAAGGGTTCGTCAAGAATCGCTATATCGGCCGCACCTTCATCATGCCCGGTCAGGAGCAGCGTAAGAAATCCGTACGCTCGAAACTGAACCCGATTCCGCTCGAGTTCCGCGGTCGTAATGTGCTGCTCGTCGACGATTCGATCGTGCGCGGCACGACCTCGGCGCAGATCATCGAATTGGCGCGCGAAGCCGGTGCGGCCAAAGTGTATTTCGCCTCGGCCGCGCCGCCGGTGCGCTACCCGAACGTGTACGGCATCGACATGGCGGCCGAGAGCGAATTGGTCGCCTCGGGTCGCACCGAGGCCGAGGTGGCCGCTGCGATCGGCGCGGATTGGCTCGTGTATCAGGACCTCGAAGATCTGGTCGCGGCCGTGCGGCATGACAAAGCCCGAATCGGCCAGTTCGATACCTCCTGCTTCTCGGGTCATTACGTGACCGGCGACGTGGGGCCGGAGTATTTTGCGCGCTTGGCGACCGAGCGTTCGGACGATGCCAAGGCGCGTCGTCGCGACGAGGGGCGCGCCGATTCCGCGGCGCACGCCGGTGTTACGGCCTGAGACCCCGGAGCCGGGCGGGACGGATCCCGGCCGCGCCCTGCTGCTGGATCTCTATCACACGGCGATCCGCGCCGTTGACGGGCGCGCCGCGATGGCACGCGCGGCCGCCGAGCGCGCGATCGTCGACACCGCGGTGATCGCGGTTGGTAAAGCGGCGTTGCCGATGCTCGCGGGCGTGAAAGACGTGCTGGGCGCGCACTGCGTGCGCGCGTTCGTCGTCACGACTGCGGCGGCCGAAGTACCGCCGCCCGATCCGTACACTCACGTCTGCATCGGGGATCACCCGGTGCCCGGTCCGCGCAGTCTCGCGGCAGGCGACGCCCTCAACACCTTCCTGGACGCGTTGCCGCCCGGCCTGCCCGTCTGGGTGCTCGTCTCGGGCGGCGCATCGAGCCTGTTGGAACGCCTGTTGCCCGGTGTGACCTTGGGCGATGTGCGGGCGTTGAACGAATGGGCGCTCGCCCGTGATGTGCCGATCGCCACGTTGAATGCGCTGCGCCGACGGCTGTCGGCCTACAAGGACGGTCGTTTGGCGGCGCGGCTCGCGGATCGGCCGGCGCTGGCCTTTGTGGTGTCGGACGTGCCGGGCGATGACCCGGCGGTCGTCGGGTCTGGCGTCGTGGCCGCGTGGCCGGGCGACCCACTGTCGCTGCCGGCGGCCTTGCCGGATGCCTTGCGGCGTTGTTTCGAACGCGTAGTCCCTCCGCGCGGCGCCACGCTGCCGACGGTGCTGGTCGGTTCGCTCGCCCAGGCGTTGGACGCCATCGACGCACACGCGCGTGCCCTGGGCTACACGGTGGAGCGTTGGCCCACGCGCGTTGAGGGGCCGGCGGTGGAGGCCGGTCAGGCGATCGCACGGCGCCTCGAACGCCTGACGGTCGATCTGCTCGTAGCCGGTGGCGAGACCACCGTGCAGTTGCCGCCCGCGCCGGGTGTCGGCGGACGGTGTCAGCAGTTGGCGCTCGCCGCCGCGCTGGCCGTGGCGGGCCAGGACGGCGTGGTCTTGCTCGCGGCGGGCACCGACGGCATCGACGGGGCGAGCGCGGATGCCGGTGCGGTGATCGACGGAGGCACTGTCGCGCGGGCCGCCGCCGACGGTATCGACGCCCAAGCGAGTCTCGACGCCGCGGACGCCGGGTCGTGTCTTGCGGCGAGCGGCGACCTCGTACACACCGGACCGACCGCGACGAACGTCGGTGACATTATTCTCGGTTGGCGTGTGCGGGCCGGTGCCCGCGAGCGGAGCGCCGCATGAGGGTCCTACTGATTGCGGATGACGCGCAGGAACGGGCGCTGCTGACGCATCACCTGGCTATCGGCGACGATCAACTCGAGGTGATCGCGCACGTGGCGGCCGAGCAGGGGCCGCTCGCGCGGGAATTTCATGCGGCCGGATACGACGTCGTGTTGATGGACGATCGACCCGGTGGCGAGGATGCGCTCGAGTGGATCCGCGAGTGCCGGCAGCGGGTGTTGTTTCCGCCGATTATTCACCTGATTGCCGCCACGGATCCGGAGCGCGCGCAGGCTGCCATCGAAGCCGGTGCATACGGGTCTATCGTCAAGCGCAAAATTGGCAATCGCGCGTTCGTCAATCTGATCAAAGACGCCGCGCGCCTGCAGCAGCGCGTGCGCACGGCGTTCCGCGCCAGTCCCGAAGCGCAGTCCGCGTATCGTTTCGGAACGACCGTCATCAAGGGGCTGCGTTGTGTCCGTCCGCTCGCGCAGAGCACGCTCTCCACGGTGTATCTCGCCGAGAGTGAACGGGAAGGGCGCATTGTGGTGCTCAAACTCCTGCGCCATATCCCGGACTTGGGGGACAAGCCCGGCACCTTCGATCGCTTTCTGCAGGAATACGACATTATTCGTCGGATCAATCATCCGAACGTCGTCAAGATCTACGCGTTGGGGGTCGCGGACGACCACGCGTATCTGCAGATGGAGTATTTCCCGGCCGGGGATATGCGCTCGCGCCTGCGCCGCGGCCGTATCGCGGAGCACGCGCCGCGGTTACTGCGGCAGATGGCCGAAGCACTCGGCGCGATTCATCGCGTCGGCGTGCTGCACCGAGACTTGAAGCCCGGCAACGTGATGTTGCGAGAGGACGGGTCACTCGCCTTGATTGACTTTGGCTTGGCCAAGCAACTCGCGCTGGAATCGGAAATCACCGGCTCCGGCGAAATCTTCGGCACGCCGTACTACATGAGCCCTGAGCAGGGGCACGGCCGACCGACCGACGCGCGCTCGGATCTGTACAGCATCGGGATCATGTTCTACGAACTGCTCACGGGGCGTAAGCCGTACTTGGCCGCGACGCCGATGGCCGTGATTTGGCAACATACGCACGCGCCGATCCCGGCGCTGCCCGTGGAGCATGCGCGCTGGAGCCCGCTTTGGGAGCGCCTCGTGGCCAAAAAGCCCGAGGACCGTTACCCGACGGCAGAGGCTCTGCTCGAGGCGATGGATCGATTGGAAGGAGGGTTCTGATGTTGCTCGCCGCGACGCCGGCAGGATGGTTTGATGAAGCCGAGCGCTCGTTGGAGAGTTTGCTGGTCGATCATGCGAACTGCGAAAAAAAGGCCGCGTCGACGGCCTTGGGTCTGATGTTTGCCTACGCCGACGACACGGGTCTCGGTCTGTCGCTGGCACGCCTCGCGCGGGAGGAGTTGCGGCATTACGAGCAGGTGCTTGCCTTAATGAAGCGCCGTGGCGTTGTGTACGCGCGGATGGCGCCGGGGCGCTATGCCGGCGAGTTGCGCCGTGCGCTCAGTTCCAATGAACCGGCGCGCAAACTGGATCTGTTGATTTGCGGGCAGTTGATCGAGGGCCGTTCCTCGGAGCGATTCGCAGGGTTGATTCCCCGCTTGCCGGAGGACGTGGCGACGTTCTACCACGGGCTTGAGGCGGCAGAGGCGCGCCACACGCAGTTGTACGCCCAGATGGCGACGGCCCATGCCGAACAGCACGGGTTGGATCTGGCCGCCCATGTGCAGCGACTGGCCGAAGTCGAAGCGGACCTGTGCACGCGGCCCGACCCGAATTTTCGCTTTCATTCGGGTCCGCCGCCGTCGGCGTTCTAACGACCGGCCGGTTGCGAGGCGCTAGGCGCGGGGGCGCGATTCGAGTCGCAGACCGTCGGTGTCCCAGACCACCACACTGCCGTCGTGGGTCCAATCGCCGGTGACGATACGCCGGCGAGGCCGCCCGTCGATCCGCAGGTCGTGCAGACCCGGCCGATGGGTATGGCCGTGAAGGATCGTATCGACGTCCGCCGCCCGAAACACAGCGGTCACCGCATCGGGATTCACGTCCATCAGCATCTGCGATTGTTGGGCGGTGTGTTGCTTGCTGCCCGTTCGGGCCGCCTCCGCGAGGGCCTCACGGGTGGCGCGCGGTAGCCGCAAAAAGACGCGTTGCCATTCGGGGTCGCGCACCATCGCGCGCAGGCGCTGGTAGGGCGCGTCGTCGGTGCACAGGGCATCGCCGTGCGTGACGAGGACGGTTCGGCCGTAGCGGGTGACGAGCGTGGGATCCGTCAACACCGTCGCACCCGTCGCGGTCTCGAAGTCGCGTCCGTACAGAAAGTCGCGGTTGCCCGCCATCACGTACAGTTCTACGCCGCTCGCGGAGAGTCGCTTGAGCGCGGCGATGACCTCCTGCCGATGCGGGTCGCGATCGTCATCGCCGATCCAGGTCTCGAATAAGTCGCCGAGGATGTACAGCGCGTCGGCGGCGCGCGCTTCGCCATCGAGAAACGCCACGAACTGCCGGCCGATGGCCGCGTGCGTGGCGTCGATGTGCAGGTCCGAGACGACGAGCGCGTGCAAAGCCGGATCAGGGAATCGGAGTGACCGATTCGATCACCACCGGATCGAGGGGCACATCCTTCGGGAACGAGCCGCTGGCACCGGTCGGGACTTTGCCAATCTTATCGACCACGTCCATCCCGTCGATCACCTTGCCGAACACGGCGTAGCCCCACCGCAGCGGGGTCGGATCGAGTTCTTCGTTGTCGGTCAGGTTGACGTAGAACTGGGCGTTGCCCGAATGCGGGGCATCCGTCCGGGCGAGGCCGACGGTGCCGCGCTTGTTGGACAGGCCGTTACCGGACTCGTTGGCGACGGTCCGTACGGCGGAGCGCAACGTCATGGTCTTGTCGTAGCCACCGGCCTGAACGATGAAGTTCGAGACGACGCGGTGGAAGATGATCCCGTTGTACTGACCGTCGCGGACGTAACCGATGAAGTTCGAGACCGTGAGCGGGGCGCGGGCCAGTTCCAGTTGAATCGTGAAACTGCCGAGGTTCGTGTCGACACGGACCTTGGTCGGCATCGGTTCAGCGGGCTTCTCCGCAGCGGCCGTGACGGCGGCTTTGTCCGTGGCCTTGTCGGCGGCCTTGGTGTCCGCCGGCTTGCCGGCATAGGCCAAGGTAGCCGCGAGGGCCGCCACGAGGGCGATACAGGTGCTGAGGAGGCGACGTGACATGGGGTAACCGCATGGAAGAAGGGGGGAGCATTATATACTGCTACCCATGATCAATCCGGTTGCTTCCCGCTTTGCCCCCAGCCCCACGGGCTCCCTCCACCTCGGTAACCTGCGTACCGCGCTGTACGCGTGGTTGTATGCGCGCCGCTTGGGGGGGCGGTTTGTGTTGCGCATCGAGGATACGGACCGCGAGCGCTCCGACGACGCCAAGATCGCGGAGCTCGTCGAGGACCTGCGCTGGCTGGGGCTCGACTGGGACGGCGGCCCGGGTCGCGAGGACGGCACAGGTCCCTACCGTCAGACCGAGCGCGCCGATCGGCATGCCGCGGCGTTCGCGCGGCTGGAGGCCTCCGGGCACGCCTATCCGTGCTTCTGTACCGAAGCCGAGCTCGAGGCGGAACGGCAGTTGGCGATACGCCAGAAGCGCCCGCCGCGGTATTCGGGGCGCTGCGCTCACCTGGACGACGCCGGTCGGGAAGCGCGCCGCGCAGAGGGCCGGTCCGCCTCACTGCGGTTCCGGATGCCGGTCGGCGCACGCCTGCAGTGGACCGACCTCGTGCGCGGGCCGCAGAGTTTCCGCTCGGACGACTTGGGCGACTTCGTCATGCGCCGGGCCGACGGCACCGCGTCGTTTCTCTCCTCGAACGCGATCGATGACGCCGAGATGGGCATCACCCTCGTCCTGCGCGGCGAAGACCACGTGGCCAACACCCCGCGGCAGCGGGCGCTGATCGAAGCGCTGGGGTTGACGCCCCCCGAGTACGGGCATCTGCCCTTGCTGGTGGGCCCGAATAACGCGCCATTGTCCAAACGCGACGGCGCCATGAGCGTGCGCGGGTTGAAGGAGCGCGGGTATCTGCCCGGCGCGGTCGCGAACTTGTTGCTGCGCCTCGGGCACTCCGGTGCGGCTGACGGTTACCACGACGTCGCGGCGATGCCGGCGCAGTTTGATGTCGGGGCACTCGGCCATGCGCCGGCGCATGTCGACGAGCACCAGTTGAACCATTGGCAGCACGAAGCTCTGGCGCGGACCCCGGACAGCGCGCTCGAGTCGTGGGTTCGGGGTCGCACACCGCCCGGCCTCGAGGCGGCCACCGTCGCGGCGATCCGCAAGAACGTGCTCTTGATCGCCGATGCCGAACGCTGGTGCGAACGCGTGTACGGCACCTTACCGCCCTGGACGGCGTCCGACGCGGCGATCGTGGCCGCAGCCGGCGTCCCCTTTTGGGACGCGCTGCTGGCGGTCGGCGAGGCGGGCTACGACGCTCTGATCGAGGCCGGTAAAGGCGCGGGCGCGAAAGGGAAAGCGCTCTTCCAACCGCTGCGCCTGGCGCTGACCGGAACGCTCGAGGGGCCGGAATTGCGACCGGTACTCGCGTTGCTCCACCCGATGACACTGCGGTCACGGCTCGAGGCTGCGAGAGCCTTGGCCGCGAGCGCCTCTTGAGGACATGCC
>Ga0214202_1000159_pt1 | contig 31380 bp, 31 predicted proteins | sample TroBogEpilimnion_9_FD_153040 | JGI IMG/M metagenome (GOLD analysis project Ga0214202, IMG submission 153040) | Freshwater microbial communities from Trout Bog Lake, WI - 03JUN2009 epilimnion | ecosystem: Environmental > Aquatic > Freshwater > Lake > Epilimnion/Euphotic zone | place: Trout Bog...
CTGGCGGAGACGAGAGGATTCGAACCTCCGATCAGAGTTTTAGCCCCGATGCTCCCTTAGCAGGGGAGTGCCTTCGACCAGCTCGGCCACGTCTCCGTACTTCTTGCATATACAACGCCCCACAGTTTAACGGATAACCGCTTCTGAGGGGTTTATTACGCTTTTTGCTTACTTTTGATCCAACTCAAATGCCTTGTGTAGGGCACGAACAGCCAATTCCATGTATTTCTCATCAATGACTACTGAGATCTTGATTTCGCTAGTGGAGATCATCAAGATATTGATGCCCTCTTCCGATAAAGTGCGAAACATCTTGCTAGCGATACCAACGTGAGAACGCATACCTACACCAACAACTGAAACTTTTGAAACTTTTGGATCACCAGAAATTTCTTTTGCTTCGATGTGCGCTTGCACAGTGTTCTTCAGCAAGTCCAATGCTTTTTGATAGTCAGCGCGCGGCACTGTAAAGGTAAAGTCCGTCTTTCCATCAACTGATTGGTTCTGAATAATCATATCAACATCAATATTGGCATCTGCAATCGGTCCCAGAATTTGATATGCAATACCTGGGCGATCAGGGACTCCAAGAACGGTAATCTTCGCTTCATCACGCGCAAAAGCGATGCCGGAAATAACTGCGGCTTCCATAGTGCTGTCCTCTTCAAATGTAATCAAGGTGCCCGACTTCATCTCGATGTCTAAAGGCATTAATGGGTCTGTCAATGATGACAAAACCCGGGTTTTAACTTTGTACTTACCGGCAAACTCAACTGAACGAATCTGCAATACCTTTGATCCTAAGCTAGCCATTTCTAGCATCTCTTCAAAAGTAATCTTATCTAGACGGCGCGCATCTTCACACACACGTGGGTCAGTTGTATAAACGCCATCGACATCTGTGTAAATGAGGCACTCATCTGCCTTTAGTGCTGCTGCCATTGCCACCGCTGATGTATCGGAACCACCACGGCCTAATGTGGTGATATTGCCATTCGGATCAACGCCCTGGAATCCAGTAACGACTACTGCACGACCAGCATTGAGGTCTTTCAGAATTTTGTCGCTCTCGATACTTTTGATGCGTGCCTTGGTAAATGAAGAGTCAGTATGGACTGTAACTTGCCAACCGGCATAGCTCACCGCGTCAATTCCTTCACGCATCAATGCCAGAGCCAATAGGCCAGAGCTAACCTGTTCACCAGTTGAGGCAATTTGATCTAATTCACGTGGGTTTGCATCTGGATTAATTTCTTTTGCAAGGCCTAGCAAGCGATTGGTTTCGCCAGACATAGCTGATGGCACAACTACCACTTGGTGGCCAGCACGCATCCATTTAGCTACGCGTTTAGCAACATTGGCAATACGCTCTGTAGAGCCCATGGAGGTGCCGCCATATTTGTGAACGATGAGAGCCATAAAAACCGTCTATTTAACTATCAGTAACAAGGAAATCAATCCTTGGAGGTCTAAAAAGGGCTCATTTTACAGGGTTTTGCACCCATTCCGGGAGTACACGTCTTCCCGTGGATCTAAGGTGTGGGTAACTCAACCCAATCCCCGCCACTGCAATCAATTCATCGCCGATATAGAGTAAGGGCGCTTGACGCTCCCAAGGTGGCACATCAGCCTCTTGATAGAGATTTTTGAGGGTTTTGCGAGGGGCCCTGGGCTTAATCTGAATCTTCTCAGAACCTAGCCGCTCTCTGAGAGTGATTTGATTATTCTCTTGGGCATTTTTTACCCAATCAGCCGGCAATCCCAATTGTTTAGAATTTACAGGCAAGGTTTTGAGAACCCAACTGCCTTCTTTAGTGCTGGCCACCTGGAGGGCTCCACGCCATAGATAGATTTTTACCTCGTCATGTAGCCACTCAAGTTTGCTATCTGCTTTGACTTTAGCAAGATCACGCCACCATGACTGAAGACGCTCTTGAGATGGCATCGCTAACTGCAGTGTTTGCAGCCAAAATCTCAAGACATTATTTGCTGCAGGTAAATCATCTTTAGCTAAAGCCATTAGTGGCAGCAATCTCAGCTGACCTTTGATGAGAATATTTTTGCCATCTTGCTGCGCCAGGCGATTTAGCAAAGTTTGCGCTTCACCAAGTAGCTCGGCACTACGCGCCATATTAGCTAACGCTTCTGGCTGAATTTTCTCTAATTTGGGAATGATATCTTTGCGAATGGCATTTCGTCTGTATTTACGATCTTGATTACTAGGATCTTCAATCCATTTCAGCTTATGTTCTTTGGCATAAGCCTCTAGCTCCTGTCTACTTTGATTTAAGAGTGGTCGCCACAGGGTGAGGTTATGCTTGGTGAAGAGCCCTCTAGCTTGAGGCATAGCGGAGAGGCCAGCCACACCCGAGCCCCGCATGAGCTGAAGTAACACTGTTTCGGCTTGATCGTTCTGATGGTGTGCTAAGAGCAAGTCCTCAATGCCATATTCTTCGCAAAGGTCAGCGAGAGCTTCGTATCGCCCTGCTCTTGCTCTAGCCTCGATATTTCCCCTTGCTTCGGTGTTGAGATGAAGCAACCTAAAATCAAAATGAATCTTGTATTTTTTAGCGAGCTTTTCACAAAAGATCAACCATTCGTCTGCCTGTTTTTGCAAACCATGATGAATATGAAAGGCGTAAATCTGATTTTTTGTTTGACTTTGTTTTTGATGATTACTCTTAGCGTGTACTTTGCAAATGGTGTCGAGCAATACAACCGAATCGAGGCCGCCACTAAGGGCAACCGCAATTCGTTTTCCTGAATTAGGACTTTGCTGTAATTTCCTTGAACTTGCCATAGCTCATCAAACGCTCGTGACGACGGTCAAGCAATGCATCTACTTTCATGCCATCAAAAGTTTTCAAGGATTCAGCAAGTGCTTTGCGCATATTGCTCATCATATTGTCGTAATCACGATGTGCGCCACCGATAGGCTCTGCCACAATCTTGTCAATCAAACCCAAAGCTTTTAAGCGCTGGGCTGTAAGGCCCAACTGCTCTGCTGCCTCCGGAGCCTTATCGGCCGTCTTCCACAGAATGGAGGCGCAGCCTTCAGGCGAGATCACTGAGTAAGTCGAGTTTTGCAGCATCAAGACCACGTCACCCATTGCAATTGCCAACGCACCGCCCGAGCCACCCTCGCCAATAATCGTAGCAATGATGGGAACTTCAAGTTCTGCTTGTACATATAAATTTCGGCCAATCGCCTCAGACTGATTGCGCTCTTCAGCGTCAATACCTGGAAATGCACCTGGTGTGTCTACAAATGTAAAAACAGGTATGCCAAACTTTTCTGCGAGGCGCATAAGACGCATTGCCTTGCGATAACCTTCTGGACGACTCATGCCAAAGTTTCGTAATGCACGCTCTTTGGTATCACGTCCTTTTTGATGGCCAATCACCATACAAGGCTGACCCTCAAAACGCGCTAGGCCTGCAATAATGGATTGATCGTCAGCAAAAGTACGGTCGCCATGCAATTCGTGGAAGTCGGTAAATAAGGCGCCAACATAATCTAGGGTGTATGGGCGCTGCGGGTGACGCGCTACTTGAGAAACTTGCCAAGGAGTGAGATTGGCATAAACATCTTTTGTAAGTTGCTGACTTTTTTCAGAAAGCGTTTTAATCTCATCGGAGATATCTACCGATGACTCATCTTGCACGAAGCGCAGCTCTTCGATCTTTGACTCTAATTCAGCGATTTGCTGCTCAAAATCCAGGAAAGTCGTTTTCATAAGCTGATTTTAATATTCAACTGGCATTGGGTCGATACTTCTCCACATATACCAGGTTGCAACAGTACGCCATGGGGCCCAATTTGCGGCCACCTCACGGGCTTCATGGCGACTGACAGGCTCTCCGCTGAAGTAATTAAGGGAAATAGCCTTAATCAAGCCTACGTCGTCCAGGGGCAGGATATCAGGGCGAATCATATTGAAAATGAGGAACATCTCAGCCGTCCAGCGGCCAATCCCCCGAATCGAGCTCAACTCTTTAATAACGCTCTCATCATCCATATCTTTCCACTGATTCTCATGCAGACGACCAGAATGGAAGTGATCCGCTAAATCACGAATGTATTCAACCTTGCGTCCAGACAAACCAGCGGCGCGTAACTCCTCTACAGAGAGTGCTAGGATGTTTTTGGGGGTCACTTTCTTTTTGCTAGCAGCAAGCACTTTGTTCCAAACGGACTGTGCTGCTGCTACTGAAATCTGTTGCCCAACAATCGCTCTTGCCAAAGTATTAAATGGATCACCACGAGTTACTAAAAAACCTGAGCCATATTTTGGTATTAGTTTTTTTAGGATGCGATCATGCTTCATTAATTCTTTGCAGGCCTGCTCCCAGTAGTCGGGGGCAACTTCCTCAAGAATGAATTCTGTTGCCTTTTTAGCCTGATCAGCCTTAACTAGTTTTATTTCTTTTATTGTCGTCATTAAGCCCTACGCCATTCAGTTAAGCCACCGGGTTTATCTTCCAAAACAATGCCTTGCTCTAGCAATGTTTTACGAATTGAATCCGCTATTGCAAAATCTTTTGCCTGTTTTGCAGCAACACGTGCTGCAATATGTTCTTCAATTTGCTCAGGACTTAAACCATCTTGGTCTTTCGATCCTGCCTGTAAAAATGTGGTTGGATCGCGTTGTAAGAAATTCAATACTTGACCGAGGGACTTCATTACGTTTGCAAGTAATTGTTTTTCATCGCCTTGTGCACGATTCACTTCACTTGCTAAGTCAAATAAGACTGCAATTGCTTCTGGTGTGTTGAAATCATCATTCATAGCATCGGTAAAACGCTTGGCCCATGGATCATTGGAGTCTAGGCTTGTTGATTCAGCCTTTGGCGCCGCAGACAAGGCGGTATATAAGCGAGCCAATCCTGAGCGCGCCTCTTCTATCTGAGCATCACTGTAATTAATTGGACTACGGTAATGGGCCTTTAACATGAAGAATCGCAGTACCTCAGGATCAAAACTTTTCAGGACGTCTCGTATTAAAAAGAAGTTGCCCAAGGATTTGGACATCTTTTCCTCATTCACCCGAATGTGGCCGTTATGCATCCAATAATTAACAAAGGGGGCGTCGTTGTCTTTACGATCTTTACCGTACAAAGCACCCTCACTTTGGGCAATTTCATTCTCATGATGTGGAAATTGCAAATCTGCACCACCACCATGAATATCAAAATGCTCGCCCAATAAATCACAAGACATTGCCGAACATTCGATGTGCCATCCAGGACGCCCCTCACCCCAAGGAGACTTCCAACGAGTATCGGCCGGCTCTTCTGACTTAGCACTCTTCCATAAAACAAAATCCAGTGGATCACGCTTGCCATCACTAATAGCAACCCGCTCACCAGCATGAAGTTCATCCAATGTCTTGCCAGATAGCTGACCGTAGCGTGGCAACGAGCGCACAGCAAAATTAACATCACCGTCATTCGCCTGATAGGCCAATTCGTGCTCTATGAGCTTGCCAATCATGCCCTGCATTTGTTGAATGTAATCGGTTGCGCGCGGCTCTTGATCGGGAGGCATTAAACCCAACTCGTCGGAATCAGCATGCATTGCATCGATAAAACGGTTAGTTAGTACAGAAATCGGCTCGCCATTCTCAATGGCGCGATTGATAATCTTATCGTCGATATCCGTAATGTTGCGCACATAGAGCACTTCATAGCCACTATCCCTGAGCCAACGAACCACCATATCAAAGACAATCATGACCCTCGCATGGCCAATATGACAAAAGTCATAAACCGTCATGCCACAGACGTACATCTTCACCTTGCCAGGAACGATGGGCTTAAAAACCTGTTTTGAACGGCTAAGAGTGTTATAGATTTGCAGCATAGGGCTATAAAGGTGGGGCAAGTAGCGCCAATTTGTTAGACTGAGCGCTGAGTATATCGAATGAGCCCGTTTCACACCCCTTCCCCTATGCCCCATAAAGTTCCAGCGCCGCGCCCAGCCCCCATTATTGCCCTCATGCCAGCTTTTGCTGTCTTTGGCGTTTTTACCATCTTGGCTTTGCTATCAGGCTGCAGTACACCAGCCCAGCAGCGCGCTGATGCGGAAATTTCGGTATTAAATGCTCAGGAAATGAAGTCTAGCCAGTTAGCCCCACAACCTTATCTTGGGGGTTATAGCCCGACTGATCCACCTAGGCTCTCTGCAGATATGGGCTATGACCCGTTAAACCCAGAGTTATCCGAAACTGTTGCTGTTCCATTTCTGTCTTTCCTAATTATTGAACCGGATCCAATAAGTAAAAATGCGGTCCCTTCGGATATTGAAAGACTTATCAAAGCACGTAAATATCAGGATGCTGTAACGCAAATTAATGCTGATTTAAAGCAGACTCCACGCAATGTTCAACTACGTTTTGTAAAAGCACGCTTACAAATTGAGATGCGTCAATTTGATCAAGCCAAAAAGACCTTAATTGAAATAACGCAACAATTTCCTGAGTTACCCGAGCCTTACAACAATCTTGCAGCCATTGCTGCCAACCAAGGCCAATGGATTGAGGCGCGAGATTATCTAGAGCTCGCATTAAAGCTGCGCCCTAGCTATGCCATTGCTTCAGCCAATTTAGGTGAGATTTATATCCGCCTGGGTGCTCAGGTGTATGGAGATGCTGCAAAAAATGGAACTGTGAATCAGCGTCAATACTCTAATCGCGCCAAAGCCCTCTTAGATGTATTAAAGCCTCCTGCAAAGCGTCCTGTGAGTCGCGCCCTTAATCCCACATCGAATCCCGCAGCGAATCCAGCGGGAAGTTCAACTTTGAATACCTCTGACTCCCTGCCAAGCAACAATTCCTCAATCAACCTTCCAGAAAGCAGACCCAATAATGGCGAAAGTACTTCTAAAAACCAATAAGGGTGATATCACCCTCACTCTTGATGCCGCTAAGGCGCCTAAAAGCGTAGCTAACTTTTTACAGTACGTACAAAGTGGTCATTACGATGGCACGATCTTTCATCGCGTCATTAATAATTTCATGATTCAAGGCGGTGGTATGACAGCCGGCATGAAGCAAAAACCTACTGGTGCAGAGATTGAGAACGAAGCTAATAATGGCCTCAAGAACGATCGCTACACTGTTGCGATGGCTCGCACTAGTGAACCACACTCTGCGACTGCGCAATTCTTTATCAATGTGAATGACAATGACTTCCTCAACCATACCGCTCCAAATGCGCAAGGTTGGGGGTATGCCGTTTTCGGCAAAGTAACTGATGGCATGGATATTGTTGACACCATTCGCAAGGTAAAAACCGGTAGCTCTGGTTTTCATCAAGATGTTCCCGCTGAGGATGTTGTTATTGAGAAAGCCACTGTTCTCGAGGAATGATTCCGCAATATACGAGCGCACTGCTCATATCAGATTTACACCTCACGCCGTCAATGCCCTTGACGGCGCAACGCTTTTTTGACTTCTGCGAAAAGGAAGCGCCAAACGTCGAGGCAGTATTTATTTTGGGTGACTTATTCGAATACTGGGTGGGTGATGATGCCGCTGTATCCTCACCTTTTCAGCAAGAAGTTCAGCGCGCCATCACCAGTCTATCCACCAAAGTCAAAACCTATTACCTGCATGGCAATCGAGATTTTTTAATCGGCAACAGTTTTCTCAAAAAAACTGGGTTGACGCTCTTGGCAGATCCAAGCACTGTTGAGATCGCCTCAGAAAAATGGGTGCTTGCCCATGGCGATGCTCTGTGCACTGCAGATATCCCATATCAGGTATTTCGTAGCTGGGTCAGAAAAACGTGGGTTCAAAAAATCTTTTTAAGCCTTCCGCTCAAATGGCGCAGAGGTATTGCACAGCATCTACGTAGCAATAGTCATAACCAATACCAAATGCAGCAGCGTACTGATTCACATCTACTCAAAATGGATGTCACGCCTAAAGCATGTGCGGCTGTATTGAAAGATCAAGCTGGAAACAGATTAATTCATGGGCATACCCACTTACCAGCTCACCATGAAGAATCTCTAGGTACACAAAATTGGCAGCGCTGGGTATTATCTGACTGGGATCTAGATCACCCGGAAAGCCTACGCCCCAGGGCTAGCGCCCTGCTTATCGATGCAACTGGCGCAAGATTTATCGATCTCATTCAATAAAAAATAGACCGATTTTTTGATTAATTTCGCCCAACTAGGAAGCTGAGTATTTAGAAAGCGTCTGTACCATCTGTGCAAAGATACGTGGATTAGCTGCCATCACTTCACCGCTTTTCAGAAAGCCTTCCTCCCCACGGTAGTTGCCGATTAAGCCACCGGCCTCAGTAATGAGCAATGCACCCGCAGCCATATCCCATGGCTTGAGATCGCTCTCAAAAAAACCATCGTAGCGTCCAGCTGCCACGTACGCTAAATCTAAGGAAGCAGCACCAGGACGGCGAAGGCCTGCACATTGACGTGACATGTCGGCAAAGATCTTCAAATACTTCTCTAGGTCTTGATCCTCACGATACGGAAAGCCGGTACCTACTAATGCATTCGTTAAGCGATCTTGCGAAGCAACGCGTAGACGCCGGCGATCTAAATACGCACCAGCACCGCGTGTTGCAGTAAATAATTCATCACGGGTTGGATCGTAGACCACGGCTTGTTGAGTTACCCCATTGACTGCTAATGCAATCGACACTGCATATTGAGGAAAGCCATGAATAAAGTTAGTTGTGCCATCCAATGGATCGATGATCCAAATATTCTCCGCATCCGAATTGCGCTCGCCAGTTTCTTCAGCCAAAAATCCATGGGTTGGATAAGCTTCGCTGAGCGTTTCAATAATGGCCGCCTCTGCGGCTTTGTCCACCTCGGTTACAAAATCATTATGTTGCTTACGGTCTACCTGCAGGCGTTCCAAGTTTAAGGATGCACGATTGATGACTGTTCCAGCGCGACGGGCAGCCTTTACGGCCACATTTAACATGGGATGCATAGTATTGATGGACAAATTAAATAAGAACAAGCTCCTTGTAATGCCAACAACTAAGGTAAATTGCATGACAATACGAAGCTAACAGATTGATTCTAAACGATTAGCATCCTTAACTCCCCATACCTACCCTTACCTAACCCTCTCTTAACCGCTCAAAAGCGCATCAATGGATCTTGATACCCCCACATTATTTCGCTGGGTTTTAGTAGAAACCAGTCACCCCGGCAACGTGGGTTCAGCTGCTCGCGCCCTCAAAACCATGGGCTTTAGCGATCTGCGCCTAATTAAACCCAAGATTAAAGCGGTCGCTGCCCATCCAGAGGCTATGGCGCTTGCTAGTGGCGCGGCTGATATTTTGAAGGGATCTTCTGAAGGCGATTCTTTAGCCCCAGTGGTTGAGGGATGCGCCCTGGTTTTGGGCTTAACAAGCCGCGATCGTGAATTTGGACCGCCCGCCATCAATTGGGAAAGTGCTAGAAGCTTAATTGGAGATGCCGCAGCTTGTGGAAACAAGGTTGCCCTGCTTTTTGGTCCGGAGAGAACAGGCTTAGACAACGATCATTTGGCTTTATGCACCCATCGGGTCTGGCTTGAGGCTAATCCGGCATACCCCTCTCTTAATTTGGCTCAAGCGATCATGGTCTGCGCCTACACCCTCAGAGAAACGCTACTTGGAAGTCACAAAGATCAGAATGCTCTTGGTAGTCGTGAGCAAATGGCTGATTTTGCTGATCCCGCTGCAGTAGCTGCCATGCTGGAGCATTGGCGTGAAGGTCTAGAGGCTATTGGCTATTTAGACCCAGCGAACCCTAAAAAGTTGATGCCCAGGATCCAAGCGCTATTTGCTCGCAGCCGCCTCCATAAAGAAGAGATTGATCTCTTGCGTGGCATTGCCAAACAAATGCTCCTGAGAAAATAAGCACATCCCGTTAAAATCTAGTTATGTCAAATTCACTATTCGACCAAGTCGACTCCATTATTGCCAGAGACCCAGCAGCCCGGAATCGTCTCGAGGTCATTACTTGCTACCAAGGTCTGCATGCAGTTTGGTTGCACCGCATTTCTCATTTTTTATGGAATCTAGGTCTTAAGTGGATTGCTCGCGTGCTGTCAATGTTTGCGCGCTTCCTGACAGGAATAGAAATTCATCCTGGCGCAAAGATTGGTCGCCGAGTATTTTTGGATCACGGGCTTGGCATTGTGATTGGTGAAACTACAGAAATTGGCGATGATTGCACGATTTACCAAGGGGTTACCCTTGGCGGCACATCACTTTACAAAGGGGTTAAGCGTCACCCTACGCTAGGCAAGGGAGTTGTTATTAGCGCAGGCGCTAAAGTGCTGGGTGGTTTTACTGTAGGCGATGGTGCTCGCGTCGGTTCTAACGCAGTTGTACTTAAAGAGATTCCCGCTGGCGCTACTGCAGTTGGTATTCCAGCCCGCATTTTGCATCCCGACTTGCCGCAAAGTCCGGATAGCAAAACAAAAGAATATTTTTCTGCATATGGCGTTACCCCGAACGTAGATGATCCAGTTTCTATGGCACTCAAAGGTTTAATTGATGCCACCATCGAACAAGAAGCTAAGATTGCCGCTCTCGAGAAGGCACTCGGCAAACTGAGCAATGCACCTGCTGGCACAGATGCTGGCGGTTCTAGCGATACCAAGCGCGATCTCGACGCTATTAAGGAATGGCTGCGGGAATAGTGCTGATTTGATGCAAAGAAAAAGGAATAGCACGCTATTCCTTTTTTATTTCCTTTTAATTTAATACTTTGATTAATGTAAGGTGCGAGGTCCTGTGTTGCCAGCATCAATTGCGCCCCCTAAAAATTCATCATCATCACCGTCATCGCCTTCTTCGTTAGGCATGCCAAATGAAAAACTCTCGCCACCCTCTGGATGACGGTTTTCAATTTCATCATCGGTAGCGGCGCGCACATCTTCTACCTGCACCCAAAAACGCAGGGCCATACCTGCTAAAGGATGGTTACCATCCAATACCACTTGATTGTCAGCAACATCAGTAACGGTGTAGATCAAAGGTTCTTCATCTGGATCATCAGCGCTCTCGTCTTCTTCCGCATCAGGCACGCCTTCAAACTGCATACCCACTTCGAGGGGCTCAGGAAAGCGGGTGCGTGGCTCAATCTTTAAAAGCTCTGGGTCGTACTCACCAAAAGCCTCGTTTGGCTCAAGCTGAATCGTTGCTTCATAGCCAATATCTTGACCATCTAATAAGGTCTCGATCTTAGGAAAGGTACCTTCATAGCCACCGTGCAGGTATACCATCGGAGAATCTGGTTCGTCGATGACATTATTTTGAGCATCAGTTAACTTATAGCGAAGGGATACGATAGTATTTTTTTCAATCTTCATGCGAAATTTATCGAACATTTGTTTTTAATCAGTTTCTAAAAAGCTTTTCACTTTTACTTTATGACCCCATTTTACTTGAGCAAACCCTACGAACCACCTCAGGCACCTCCAAAACTCCCTTTAGGCAAGCCCTGGGCCTTATTTGGTGGAATTAGCCCCGAGCAGTTCATGGGGCGCTATTGGCATAAAAAGCCCCTCCTGGTGCGCGGGGCGATTCCAGCCTTTGCGCTTTCTGCCGATCAAGGGAAATTACTCGATAGCCCTATTTCAGCGAAAGATTTACTTAAATACGCCTCACATGACTCAGTGGAAACTCGCCTAGTACAGTCTTCACCCTGGCGTTTAGATCAAGGTCCTTTTTCTAAAAATGCCATTCCTTCTATAAACAAATCTCATTGGACATTGCTTTTACAGGGTATGGAAGCACATCATCCAGCTGCATCCAAAGTCCTCTCGTGGTTTCGCTTTATTCCAGATGCCCGCCTAGATGACTTAATGATTAGTATTGCCGGAGTTGGTGGTGGCGTTGGCCCCCACTTTGACTCATATGACGTGTTCCTCATACAAATGTCAGGTCGAAGACATTGGAAAATTTCAGAGCAAAAAGATCTGAGTCTCAATCCTCAACTTCCATTAAAAATTTTAAAAAACTTTGAAGCACAACAAGAGTGGGTTTTAGAGCCGGGTGATATGCTGTATTTGCCACCTCATGTAGCTCATGACGGTGTCGCTCTTGACCCGGGGTGCCAGACATGGTCCGTAGGATTTCGCTCTCCTAGCTTCAAAGAGTTGCTGCAAGAAGGCTTGTGGCGTCTCGCGGAATCACTCGAGGATATTCCAGCTCTAGAGAGTAAATTTGCCGACCCAAAACAAGGGGCAACCCAACTGGCCGAACAACTTCCCGAAGAGCTGATTAAGCAGCTAAGCTCAAAGCTTAAGGAATTGAAATTGGATCAAATTGATCGCTTTTTACCGGGCATTACCGCCTACTTATCCGAGCCTAAACAAGCGGCCTTGTTTGAGAGCCCTCAAAATCCCCTTAAGCCTCGGGAGCTCAAAAATAAACTAGCCACCAGCGTACTCATCCCTCACCCACAAACCCGTATTTTGAGCCTAGGAAAGCAGGTGTATTGCAATGGGGATGATGTTAGCAAGGGTCAGCCGACCGATATCCTTAAAGCCTGGCATAGCCTCTCTGCTAAAAAGAGCCTCAAAATTACTAAGCTGCAACACCTTGATAAATCGAGTCTTTATGAGGCCTATTTGGCGGGATGGCTTATTTTTGGGAGCTGAATTTCGACATGGATATAATAATTACTGGAAACTACTTAGGGATATTCCCTTGGCAGATCCAAAAAACAATTACCGGTAATTGTTCTTAATTTTTTAAAGGAATTTATATATGAAGAAGTCACTAGTATTCGCTGCTATGTTAGCAATCGCCTTGGCCGCTTGCGGTAAGAAAGAAGAAGCTAAGCCTGTTGAAGCCCCTGCTGCCGCTCCTGCTGCTGCTCCAGCTGCTGAAGCTCCTGCTGCTCCAGCTCCAGCTGCTCCTGCTGCTGACGCTAAGAAGTAATCTTCTTCACGAAGAAAAAAAGCCGCTGAAAAGCGGCTTTTTTATTGCTCTAAAAATCTATCCTACAAACTACTTGCTGGTTTATCAAGTTCAATTACTTAACCAGCTGTTCCGTTAGCAAAGTTAACAACTGGAATCCAGCTGGGGTATTTTCTGGTTTACCTTCTGCATTCTGAACGTAGACATTTGCAGAATTTTCGCCGGTAGCCTTAATCAGCACCTGATACTTTTTAGCCTTCATACCCGAGTCATCTTTACTGCTAAAGAGATTGGAGAAGAAACCTTTGGTATCACCCAAATCCTTGGGATTAACATAACGAACATAGTACACACCAGTGGAGCGATTACGGTCTTCGACAGTGAAGTTTGAACGGTCTAGGGCCAAACCAATGTCACGCCATGAGCGGTCAAAGCCAGTACTCATCTCAATATAGCCTTGGTTATTGCCTTCTTGTATAAACTTCGCTTTTGGTGTTTTAGGACCTAATGGTGCGGCAACCATGGCCTTAGCCTGCTCTTGAGTCATACCCAAGCGCTCCATCAAGCGAGCCAAGAACACTGCTTCTAATTCTGGATCGTTAGGACGAGGTGTCCAGATAGTAGACAGACATGCGCCCGTAGCATCGGTTACACATTTTTCAATAGCACCACGTTGAGTAATATAAATTTCAGTCTCGCCAGGTTTAGAAACTTCAAGGCGTGTTTTATATTTATCACGCTCACCAGTGTCATAGAGTGAATCCAGTGCGCCACCAATAGTAGATCGAATCCAATCCTGAGCAATCTTCGCACGGTTCTCAGCCCAATCAGTCTCCATAATGCCGGTAGATGGAGAATCAACAACTAACAGGAAGCCATTCTCCTGCCAGAAATCTTTTACTTGCGGATAGAGTTCGGGAGCAGGCTTTTCAACAACCAACCAACGACGCTCTCCATCGCGCGCAATACGCATACCAGGAATACCTGTCATCACATTGCTACGCATCTGCGATGATTTTTTCACTGCGGCATTGTATTCAGACATCGTAGCGGTGCCGTCCTGAACGATATAGCGGCGATCAGCTTGAGCTGTAATCAAGTCAGGCGGGTATGACAAATTAGGGCCGCGAACAGCACTAGCACTCTTATAGTCAACGGTATCGTTGCTGGTGACAGACTTACAAGCAGTCAATGTCATAGAGGCAACGCAAATGAGAGCCAAAATCGATAGGTATCGACGTAGCAATTGGAGCAAATTCGTCATAATAAGTTGGCCTGTTTTAACGCTGCCTTTAGTGGCTCACGCAAGGAATTGCTCAAAGGAGTTAGTGGCAAACGGATACCGGAAGCAATCTTACCCATCTCGTGTAACGCCCACTTCACCGGGATTGGATTAGCCTCTGTAAACATGGCTTTATGAACTGCTATCAATTGATACTGAATTTCACGGGTTTTTTTAACATCATCCGACATGGCAGCTACGCAGAGCTCATGCATTAAACGCGGTGCAATATTGGCAGTTACTGAGATATTTCCCTTGCCGCCCATCAACATCAACATAGCAGCAGTGAGATCGTCACCAGAAAATACAGAGAAACTTTGGTGACCAGCACGTTTTAAGTCATTAATCAATAAAGTGCCACGCTCAAGACTACCCGTTGCCTCTTTAATTCCGATAATGCCAGGCACACCCGCTAAACGCACAACAGTATCACCTGATAAATCAGCTACCGTCCTACCTGGGACGTTATACAAAATTACTGGCAACTCAACGGACTCAGCAATTTTTTTGAAATGGGCATACATACCGTCTTGTGTAGGCTTGTTGTAATAAGGAACTACTTGCAAACTGGCATCCGCGCCAACCTGCTTTGCAAATTTAGTTAATTCAATTGCTTCAATTGTGGAATTTCCGCCTGTACCAGCAATCACTGGAATGCGTCCAGCAATCTGCTCCACCGTCACTCGAATCAGTTCGCAATGCTCTTCTACGGAAACAGTAGGAGACTCACCACTCGTTCCGACAATCACAATGCCATCCGTACCTTCATCAACATGCCAATCCAATAATGAGCGTAGGCTAGCAAAATCCAAGCTACCATCCTCGAACATCGGCGTAACAATAGCCGGCATGCTACCAGCGATGGGCTTTTTACTAACTTTGGAATGAGCTGAATTTGTCACCGAATATGCACCAATTTATAGCTGTCTTAACCCTGAAATTGTAACGGAATGCGCTGTTTTAGCTCACCTTTTACAGCACACAGGCGCTGAACCATAGCTGGTTTGGGCTGATCCACATAAATATCCTCATAAGCCAGTACTTTGAGCCCATGGCGGGCAGCAAATGCAAGCAATTCCCCTGGATTTAAGAGGAAATTAGGATTTGATGGTTTCCCAAAAACGCCATTACCTAAGGCAAAGGTTTCATAGATCAAAACGCCCTCTTTTTGCAACATGGTTGGCAATTGATCTAGGTGTGCGCGATAGAGGTAATTGGTAACGATGATGGCGCTAAATTCAGAATCCAAAAGGGGCCACTCATCCCCTTCAAGATTTAGCTGCCTGGCAGTAATTCTAGGATTGTGAATCAACTCTACCGCTACGACGTCCTTATCGACTGCTAAGACTTCATGGCCCATATCCGCAATCAGTTTGGAATGGCGCCCAGATCCACAAGCCAAATCTAAAACCAAACCGCTCTTTGGAATCAACGGAGCAAAGCGCCTCACCCATGGGGAAGCATTCAGAATGACATCATGCGTGCCAATCAAGGTCCAGCCTTAGTCGTAAGCAAGGCCCATTGCCTCGCGAACCTCGCGCATAGTTTCTTGGGCAACCTTACGCGCTTTATCGCAGCCATCGGCAATGATGGAGCGCAATAAACTAGGATCATCCAAATACTTCTGAGCGCGCTCAAACATCGGTTGCTGCTCGGCCAAAATTGCATCAATCACAGGTTGCTTACATTCGAGACAGCCAATACCAGCAGATTTACATCCTTTATCTACCCATTGTTTGATCTCTTCATTGGAATAAACCGTATGCAATTGCCATACTGGGCAACGAGCTGGATCGCCGGCATCCGTTCTGCGAACACGAGCAGGATCGGTTGGCATCGTACGGATCTTTTTAATCACGTCATCTGGGTTTTCGCGAATACTAATCGTATTGCCATACGATTTAGACATTTTCTGTCCGTCAATACCGGGCATACGAGATGCAGTTGTAAGCAAGGCTTGCGGCTCTGGCAAGATAATTTTGCGCGCACCTTCCAAAAATCCAAATAGTCTTTCACGATCAGCCATTGATAGACTTTGCGCCTCTTGCAACAACGCCTTAGCTTGCTCTAATGCTTCATCATCTCCGCGCTCCTGAAAAGCAACACGTAATTCTGCATACATCTTGGCGCGCTTGCTACCTAGCTTCTTTACTGCCTCTAAGGCTTTTTCCTCAAAACCTGGTTCACGACCATATAAATAGTTAAATCGACGTGCTACTTCGCGAGTCATCTCTACGTGGGGAACCTGGTCCTCACCAACAGGAACAAACTGCGCGCGATAAATCAAGATATCTGCGGCTTGTAACAATGGATAACCTAAGAAACCATAGGTTTGGAGATCTTTTTCCTTGAGCCTCTCAATTTGATCTTTATAGGTAGGCACCCGCTCAAGCCAACCCAAAGGGGTTCCCATGGAGAGCAACAGAAATAGCTCAGCATGCTCAGGAACTTTACTTTGAATAAATAGAGTGGCTTGGTTTGGATCAACGCCCGTGGCCAACCAATCAATCACCATATCCCATACAGATTGCTCAATTACATCGGGTGTTTCGTAATGGGTTGTTAAGGCATGCCAATCTGCTACAAAAAAGAAGCAAGGATATTCGGACTGCAGGCGCACCCAGTTTTTAAGAACACCGTGATAGTGACCCAGGTGCAAACTACCAGTTGGTCGCATGCCAGAGAGAACGCGTTCAGCAAACATCTGTTTTCTTCTTTTTAGTGGTTAATGAGTTGGGAGCTTAAGGTCTTAATGAAAAACAGACCAAACTGGTGTCAGATGATCTGGTAAGAGTGGTAGGTTGCCTAAATCAATATGACTTTCATTCGGATCATGAAAATCAGAGCCGCGAGATGCTAAAAATCCATACTGCTGGGCAATCTTTGCAAATATTTTGTATTGATCAGGGGTATGACTGCCTGTAATCACCTCAATTGCCATGCCACCAAGGTCTTTAAAGTGCTTATATAGCTCGTCCATTTGCATCGCATTAAGTCGACTATAGCGGCCGGGATGTGCAATTACCGCCACACCGCCAGCTGCTTTGATCCATTTGACGGCATTATCTAGGCTAGCCCACTGATGAGGAATGTATCCTGGCTTACCCTCAATCAAATAGTTTTTAAATACTTGCTCCGTATTGCGACAGACGCCCTGTTCAACTAGGAACCTAGCAAAGTGGGTTCTAGAAATTAAGTCATGGTTGCCAGCAAAGTGGAGTGCGCCCTCATAGGCTCCCTCAATACCAACCTTAGCCAATTGCTCAGCCATTAACTGCGCACGATTGCCGCGACCTTCTCGTGTAGAGCGTAAGCCCTCAATAATTCCTGCGTTTTCAGCATCAATCCCAAGACCAACGATATGAACTGTTTCGCCCATCCAGGTAACAGAAATTTCTACTCCGGATAAGTAGTCAATCTTTAATGCGCTTGCTGCCTCTCGAGCGCGGCTCTGGCCACCCAATTCATCATGGTCGGTTAGAGCCCATAAATGTACGCCATTCGCTTTAGCACGCTCCGCTAATTTTTCGGGCGTCAAAGTGCCATCAGAAATTACTGAATGGCAATGCAAATCGGCATTTAGGGGTGAAAAGCTACTCATAACCCCTATTTTAGGTCAAGCTGGTATCAATTACCCGGCGCGGTGCATCTAGGTAGTCGCGGGACTGCATCTCGATCAAACGGGACACGGTTCGAGAGAATTCAGCAGTAATTTGGCCCTCGGTATATAGGTCAGGGGCTGGAACCTCAGCCGACATAATTAGCTTGATCTTATGGTCATACAAGACGTCAATTAACCAAATAAAACGACGGGCTTCATTAGTCATCCTTGGAGGCATATAAGGCACCCCAGACAAAATGACGGTGTGAAACTGCTTAGCGATTTCTAAATAATCATTTTGTGAGCGTGGGCCACAGCACAAAGTTTGGAAGTCAAACCACACCACGCCATTAGCCAGATGCAAAGGACGCAACTCTCTAGACTCAATATTCAAAACTGGGTTCCGCGCTTCTTTTTGATTACCAATCAGGGTTTGAAACATCTGTCCAAGGGTAGCCTGAGTCTCTGCATTAACCGGAATGAGATAGGCTTGCACTTGCGCCATTTGAACACGGCGATAATCATTACCAGCGTCGACGTTAAGTACATCTAATTTTTCTTCTAATAATTTAATCGCTGGTATCAATCGATCGCGGTGCAATCCATTGGGATAGAGCTGATCTGGACGATAGTTTGATGTCATTACAAACTGCACCCGGTCTATAAAGAGCGCACTGAGTAAGCGATAAAGAATCATCGCATCGGCGATATCATTAATATGAAACTCATCAAAACAAATTAGTCGGTAGCGATTTGAAATCCGCTTAGCCAGTTCATCAAGTGGATCTGAAAGACCTGAGAGTTCGTGCAACTCTCGATGAACTTCGCGCATGAACTCATGGAAGTGGATGCGGATTTTCTTTTCTAATGGAGAGGCTGCATAAAAGCAGTCCATTAAGAAGGATTTACCGCGACCTACCCCGCCCCATAAATATAAGCCGCGGGGAAGCGATGGTTTGAATATCTTTTTCTTTAAGGTATTACTACGTATTTCTTTATAGGCAATCCATTCGTCTTCGCATTCTTGCAGACGCTCAACAGCACGAAGCTGCGCGGGATCGCTTTGATACCCGCGCGTCTTTAACTCTTGCTGGTAAAGCTCAATGGTTTTCAATTACATATTTAATGCACGTGAATCTGTCGCTAACGCTGCTTCACGCATCACTTCTGACAAACTTGGATGCGGATGACAAATGCGTGCAATGTCTTCGGCTGCCGCTTTAAATTCCATTGCAACCGCTGCTTCAGCAATTAAGTCCGAAGCATTGGCGCCAATAATGTGTACACCAAGAATTTCATCCGTTTTTGCGTCTGCTAATATCTTGATGAAGCCATCAGCACGGCCCATGCCTAAAGCGCGGCCATTAGCTGCAAATGGGAACTGACCTGCTTTATAAGCAACACCAGCCTCCTTGAGTGCCTGCTCAGTTTTGCCAACCCAAGCGATTTCAGGATCTGTATAAATAACCCAAGGAATGCAGTTGTAGTCGATGTGTGGTTTTTGGCCAGCAATCACTTCAGCAACCAAAACACCTTCATCCTCTGCCTTATGAGCCAACATTGGACCACGCACTACGTCACCAACCGCATACACACCTGGCGCTGCAGTTGCACAAGTATGATCGTCAACAGGAATAAAGCCGCGCTCATCAACATTTAGGCCAATCTTGTCTAATCCTAATTTATCGGTGTTTGGCACGCGACCAACAGAAACAATTAAGCGATCACATTCCAACTTAGCAGTTTTACCAGCGCTATCGGTGTAATTCACCACTACACCTTTCTTGTCTGCCTTAACATCGCCAATCTTCACACCAGTATGAATATCTAAGCCTTGTTTAGCAAATAGCTTTTGGGCTTCTTTAGCAATACCAACATCACAGGCACCCAAGAATGATGGCATTGCTTCTAGCACAGTGACTTCAGCACCAAGACGGCGCCATACAGAGCCCAATTCCAAACCAATGACGCCAGCACCGATTACACCAAGCTTTTTAGGAGCGGAGTCGAACTTAAGTGCACCTTCGTTATCGCAGATCAATACGTTGTCTACAGTAATACCTGAAAGGTGACGAGCTTTAGATCCAGTGGCGATGATCACATTCTTTGCCGTTACGGTTTCTTTATCTTTGCCATCAATCTTGACTTGATAACCTTCAGCGCCCTTACCCTCAAAAGAGGCATGCCCTTTTAGCAAAGTGATCTTGTTCTTGCGAAAGAGATATTGAATGCCACCGGTCATTTTGGTAACAATCTCATCTTTACGAGCAATCATCTTTTTAGTGTCAATGCTCACGGAACCCACTTTGATTCCATGATCAGCAGCGTGATGATTGATCTTCTCAAATTCCTCTGAAGAGGCTAACAATGCCTTAGAAGGAATACAACCTACGTTTAAGCATGTACCGCCCAAACGGGGCTCACCTTTAGGATCATCATAGGAACTAGATTCAGCGCACGCAACCTTAAAACCGAGTTGCGCTGCACGAATTGCAGCGATGTAACCACCAGGGCCACCACCAATTACTACCACATCAAAAATTTGACTCATGATCATCCCCTCTTACAAATCAAGGAGAAGACGCGAAGGATCTTCTAAGGCATCCTTCATGGCAACCAAACCAAGCACAGCTTCGCGGCCATCAATAATGCGGTGATCGTATGACAAGGCAAGGTAATTAATTGGACGAACAACTACTTGACCGTTTTCAACAACTGCACGGTCTTTAGTTGCGTGGATACCAAGAATCGCAGATTGCGGTGGGTTGATGATTGGGGTAGAGAGCATGGAGCCAAATACACCGCCGTTAGAGATGGAGAACGTGCCACCTGTTAACTCTTCAATCGATAGCTTGCCTTCGCGAGCCTTATTACCAAACTCAGCAATCTTCTTCTCAATATCAGCCAAATTCATTTGATCTACGTCACGCAGAATAGGAACAACCAATCCACGCGGTGAACTTACAGCAATACCAATATCAAAATAGCCGTGATAAACGATGTCATTACCGTCAACAGAAGCGTTCAAGAGCGGGAATTTCTTTAGTGCATGTGTAGCTGCTTTAACGAAGAAGGACATGAATCCCAATTTGACACCATGGACTTTTTCAAACTGATCTTTGTACTTGTTACGCATAGCGATTACTGGAGCCATGTTGACCTCATTAAATGTAGTCAAGATGGCATTATTAGCTTGGGACTCCAGTAAGCGCTCAGCAATACGAGCACGCAAGCGGCTCATTGGTACACGCTCTTCAGGACGATCACCCATAGGGATCGGCGCCCTTGATAATGCGGCAGACTTAGTGCTGCCAACTGAAGCATTCAATGCATCACCTTTGGTGATACGGCCATCACGACCAGAACCAGCAACTTGACCAGCATCGATATTTTTCTCTGCGAGGATTTTTGCAGCTGAAGGTGCTGCGGCTACCCCCGCTTTAGCGATAGGAGCAGACGTTTTAGCTGGGGCAGACACTGCTGCAGCTGGCGCTGCTACTGCGGGCGCTGCAGCAGGAGCAGCAGCGGTAGCAACGGCAGCGCTATCAATCTTTGCAATCAATTGCTCAGCAACGACAGTACCACCATCAGCAACAGTGATTTCTGTCAAAACACCAGCCGAAGGAGCTGGGACCTCGAGAACTACTTTGTCGGTTTCAATTTCAATCAAGATCTCATCCTGACCTACGGCATCACCTACCTTCTTTTTCCATTGCAATAAAGTTGCTTCAGCAACTGACTCAGAGAGTTGTGGAACTTTAACTTCAAAAATAGCCATGATTAATCCTGTTTATATGTATATATTTATTGAGTGATGAAAACGATTATTTCGTTATTACATAACCTTTGAGTTTGGCAAACGCCGTATTCAGTAATGACTTCTGCTGTTCTTGATGGAGATGCGCATAGCCACAAGCTGGTGATGCTGATGCAGGACGGCCTGCATAAGCAAGCTTCATGCCATCAGACATATTTTCAAGAATGTTGTGTTGTACGAAGAACCAGGCACCTTGGTTTTGCGGCTCATCTTGGCACCAAATAATCTCTTCTAATTTTGGATACTTCTTCAACTCAGCAGTTAATGCCTTGTGCGGAAATGGATATAGTTGCTCAAGGCGAATAATGGCAACATCACCAATCTGCCTCTCGGCGCGTTGTTTAACCAGATCGTAGTAGACCTTGCCAGAACACATTACAAGTCGAGTTACCTGACTAGCGTCAATCGTGTCATCACGCTCTCCCAATACCGTTTTAAATCCACCCTTTGTAAACTCTGACAAAGGAGAGGCAGCCTCTTTATTACGTAGCAGTGATTTTGGAGTCATCAAGATCAGCGGCTTGCGGAACTGACGAATCATCTGACGACGCAAAACATGGAAGATCTGTGAAGCAGTAGTAGGCTGAATCACCTGCATATTGGTATCAGCACACAACTGCATAAAACGCTCAAGACGAGCAGAAGAATGCTCTGGGCCTTGGCCTTCATAACCGTGCGGCAGCATCATTACCAAGCCGTTTGCACGACCCCACTTCACCTCACCAGAGGCGATGAATTGGTCGATAACCACTTGCGCACCGTTAGCAAAGTCGCCAAACTGAGCTTCCCAGATAGTTAAGGTATTTGGTTCAGCAGAAGCATATCCATATTCAAAACCGAGCACAGCCTCTTCTGACAAAATAGAGTCAATCACCAAAAATGGTGCTTGATCTTGGGCCACATGCCTAAGCGGAATATAAATTCCGGTATCCCACTTCTCTCGATTTTGATTATGTAAGACCGCATGGCGATGGGTAAAGGTTCCGCGACCGCTATCTTCACCCGATAGACGAACAGGGTAGCCACTTGCGACCAAGGATGCAAATGCCATGTGCTCACCCATACCCCAGTCGATATTGACCTCACCACGCCCCATAGCAGCACGGTCATTTAAGACCTTCTCTACCAACGGGTGAACTTTAAAGCCCTCACGTGGAGTGGAGATACGTTCAGCTAATCGCTTCCATTCGGTCAAGGGAATTGCTGTATCAGCTTCGTCTGTCCATTTTTTATTTAAGAATGGTGACCAATCAACCGCAAACTTACCCTTGTAGTTACTGAGTACTGGATCTGAGGTCTGTATACCCGCGTCCATCGCCGCTCGGTAGGCCTTTACCATCTCCTCACCTGAGCCAGCAGGCAATGTTCCCTCAGTCTCTAACTTATCCGCATACAGTTTACGAGTACCAGGATGGGCAGCAATGATTTTGTACATCAAAGGCTGAGTCATTGACGGCGTATCTTGCTCGTTATGACCTAGCTTTCTAAAGCAAACAATATCAATTGCTACATCCTTATGAAACTGTGAGCGGAACTCTACCGCTAACTGAGTTGCCAATACAACCGCTTCTGGATCATCACCATTGACGTGCAATACGGGTGCATCGATGATCTTCATGATGTCTGTGCAATACAAGCTTGAGCGCAAGTCACGTGGGTCTGAAGTTGTAAAACCAATTTGGTTATTAATCACAATATGCAATGTGCCGCCAGTTGAGTAACCGCGGACCTCAGCCATTGCTAATGTTTCCTGCATGACGCCCTGACCAGCGATTGCAGCATCACCATGAACTAGTACAGGCAATACCTGCTGACCTAACATATCTCCACGACGATCCATTCGGGCACGCGCAGAGCCCTCAACTACAGGGTTCACAATTTCCAGATGTGATGGATTAAACGCTAAAGATACGTGTACTGGTCCAGTTGGCGTGGAGATATCGCTTGAAAAACCTTGGTGATACTTCACGTCACCAGCCGGCAATGTTTCAGGGCCTTTGTGCTCAAACTCCGCAAATAGATCCTTTGGCATCTTTCCTAAGGTGTTAACCAACACATTCAGACGACCACGGTGGGCCATACCAATCACAATCTCTTGAACACCTTTAGCACCAGCCTCATGAATGACTTCATCCATACAGGCAATGAAACTTTCACCTCCCTCAAGAGAGAAACGTTTTTGACCAACGAATTTAGCTTGAAGGTAACGCTCTAAGCCTTCTGCAGCAGTCACCCGATCGAGGATCTGGCGTTTTTTATCTGCATTAAATGATGGCTTTGAGCGAATGGACTCAAGCTTCTCCTGCCACCACTTCTTAATCTTTTGATCGGCGATGAACATGTATTCAGCGCCAATGGTTCCACAATAGGTTTCACGTAAAGCTTGCAGCAAATCGCGCAAGCTCATTTCTGATTTACCAAAAAAAGTATTACTTGTATTAAAGACGATATCCATATCGCCATCAGTAAATCCATAGAAAGCAGGATCTAACTCAGGAATATCCTGACGCTCTGTTCGCTTTAAAGGATCTGTATTAGCCCAGCGGTTACCTACGTTACGATACGCAGCAATTAACTGCTGTACAGCAACGCGTTTCCGGCCCATCTCTGAATCAGCCGAATCAGAAATCGTTCTGATAGGACCTTGCTTAGCGCGCTCAGCAAATGAAGCAACAATTGGTCCATGCGCAATGTCAGTTCGAGATGAACCATCAGCAGCTGGTACTTGTTTCACATTATCGAAATAATCTCGCCAATGATCAGCAACCGATGCTGGATCGTGCAAGTAGGATTCGTAGAGTTCCTCTACATAGGGTGCGTTTCCGCCGAAGAGATAGGAGCTATCTCTTTGATCCTGCATCATGATGCTCACCTTTCATCGGGTTTCCCGATTAAAAACTGTGGTTAAAACCATCCGCTCAACGGCTCCACCGCTTCACGAATTGATCTGTGCAAATACTGGACTACAACGCTAATTTAACACGAATGGCCATTGATTCTTAAAGGGCTTTCCCTGATTTATGGGGATTTCGTGATATCTCCTTATCTCAAGGAGTTAATAAGAACTTTCCTACTTTGCTTTAAAGATTTCCCGACAGATTCAAATGATTTTGATTTTTATTCTCTAAATCTTCAAACAATTAAATGAATTAAGGGAAATATGAAAACAATAACCCCAGAAACGGAATATCTCAGCACCCGTCAAAGCGCCAAGATTTTGCAGGTTTCATTGGGTACCGTTCAAAAAATGGTTGAATTAGGTGAACTGATTGCTTGGAAAACCCGTGGTGGACATAGGCGAATACTAGCTAGCTCTTTAGAACAACAGTTGCAGCGAAGAAAAAGGGCCATGCGGCAAAAGACAACCCAAAACTGTGTGGCCATGGGGATATTTAGAAGATCTGAAAATGGTCAAGAATTAATAGAATCCATAGCCGATTGGCAGCTCAAAGTGGAAATGGAGATGGCAGTTGATAGCCTGGAAGGTTTAATGAAGGCAGTCTCCATTGCCCCAGATCTCATCTTTTTGGATGCCCTTATTCCACCAGTTGAACAAGTTCACTTAATCCATTATTTGAGTAAAAACAAAGACACGCAGAGGATACCTATTTTAGTGGATGAAGGTTTTATCAAACTTCATCCTGGAGTTGTAGCGCTTGCAGATGAAAACTCTGGGGGCAAGCACCCTTTGAGTGAAAGCATCAAAAAGGAACTGGAAAACGGTCTAATAGACCTTAATCCACTAATTATTGGCTATCCTGCGACCAATCCTGAGGCAGAAGGTTCCTGGTCCCAGGGAAGTAGACATGAGTTACTAGAGCCTTTATTTGTGGAGGCTCTTGCTAGAAAGTGCATTTAAAGAGCATTAAGGTGAGGAAAAGGCCGCTCAATAGCGGCCTTTTTTTGATTTAAATCCTATATAAATCAATTACTTATATTAAGTAATTACTACGATCTCTACCCTCAATCCACTTTGGCGCCTTGCCGCGGCCAGTCCATGTTTCGCCTGTGGATGGATTGCGGTATTTAGGAGCCACCTTGCCACCAGTACTTTTGCCGCCAGCTTTACGGCTAAATAGGTCTGATGCACTTAATCCATACTGCTCAATAATCACCTTTGCCTTAGCAATGCCATCTGCCTTTTCAAGCGCGATTGCTTCTTTAATCTGTTTATCTAATTGCTCACGCTGGGCTAAAAGCTCTTTATAAGATGACATATAGTTTTCACTCTCCGAATAATGGGTTATTTACACGGTATATATAAAATCCGTTTAGCGGTAGATTATATATAAACTATTTAGTTAGCTATATATTATTTAAATTAATTACCTATATTTATTAGTGTTATTTCTATTAAGCCAATTAAAAGAGATAATCTTTATAAATACTAAAATTAATTAAGGTGCATTTGATTTTCTAAGCATAAATGTGCCACTAGATTTGGCGGTTATCTCCCCTGCTTCATTCAAAACAATTGCCTCGCAATAGTTAATTGTTTTACCAGGCTTCAGAATAGTACCCTCAACCGCTATTTTGCCGGTACTTGGGCGCAAGAAGCTAACAGTCATATCAATGGTCATGGCACCAAGAGGCGCATCTATGGTGCTTCTAGCAGCTGCTCCCATTGCAAAATCTAGCAAGGTCATAATGACCCCGCCATGGGCGATACCAAAGCTATTCTCGTACTCGGGTCTGATTTCCAATCTAATGCGGGACTTGCCGTCTTTGGCGTATTCAGGCACCACACCCAAGTGGGCCAGAAAAGGGATCTTAAGACCAAAATATTCGATAGATTTGTCTATGCTTGTCATGAAAGTAGTGATATTACGGAGTGGAAAGGAAGTGAATGGTCGGGGCGAGAGGATTTGAACCTCCGACCACATGCACCCCATGCATGTACGCTACCAGGCTGCGCTACGCCCCGACGAAAGAAGAAATTGTAGCAGTTACTATTTAGAAAGAATCTGGAGAACAGCTTGTAATTCTTCGCGAAGACGTAAGTCACCATGCGCTTCTTCAAGACGATTACGGGCGCCGCTGATCGTAAAGCCTTCTTCATACAGGAGTGAGCGAATCTTCCGAATTAAGACAACCTCGTGGTGTTGGTAATAGCGACGATTACCGCGACGTTTCTGAGGGCTGAGCTGGGTGAATTCTTGCTCCCAATAGCGCAGTACGTGCGAGCGAACACCACAAAGCTCGGCAACCTCACCAATAGTAAAGTAACGCTTTGCAGGGATCGGGGGAAGTTGCGAGCTCAGCAGCGCTGAGTTAGCATCAAACTCGGTTTTCTCGAGCATGTGACTCCACTACATCTTTAAGCTTTTGACTTGCGTGAAAAGTAACTACGCGTCTGGCTGCAATCGGAATCATTTGACCTGTCTTTGGATTTCGGCCAGGACGAGCCGATTTATTACGCAACTGGAAATTACCAAAACCAGAGATCTTGACTTCAACACCTGACTCTAGTGATTGACCAATGCGATCAAAAAAGGCATCGATCATATCTTTTGCTTCACGCTTATTTAGTCCGACTTGGTCAAAAAGAGCTTCAGATAGCTCATTCTTAGTAACGGTATCGTTAGAAATCAATTCGGTCATTATTTATCTCTTAGCTAACTAATTATTTTTGATTTATGTCTAATATTAAACCTAGCGCAAACGGGCTGTGCACTTTTTCTCAACAGCACCCAATAATGCTGCCATGACTGCATCAATTTGGGGATCTTGCAGAGTTTCATTAGGGTTTAACAGGGTTACTCGGAAAGCCAGACTCTTCTCATCATCAGCCATACTGCTCGAACCAGCCTTTGGTTTGAACTCATCAAAGAGTTCAATATTGCGTACAAAATTCTGCTTACTCGTTGTCATTGCATCTAGTAAAGATTGCGCAGAAACGCTTTGCTTCACCACCAAAGCTAAATCACGTTGCACTGCTGGAAATTTACTTAACTCTTCAGGCACGGGCAACCCAAGTTCGCATATGGGATTTATATCTAACTCAAATAACACTGGTGCTTGTGGCAATTCGTAGGTCTGCTGTAAACCAGGATGCAATTCGCCAATCCAACCAATGGAAATAGTATCTTTTCCAAGCCTCAATAACACTTTTGCAGATCGGCCAGGATGTAAAGCTGGATGTTGCGCAGCTTCAGTTACAAAATGTATTGGATCTAAAACGCGCTCAAGATCACCCTTCACATCAAAGAAATCTACCGCACGTGTTACGTTAGCCCATTGCTCAGGTACAAATGAACCGTATGCAAGGCCGCCAATTTTTTGCGGTTGATGAAAGCCAGCTACTTTGCCATCCCCCTCTTGAACAGAAAGATCGCGCTTAAATACTCGGCCAGTCTCGAATAGACGCACACGCCCTGCTCCGCGGTTCAAATTGGCTTTAAGGTTATTTAGTAAACCGCCCCATAGCGTGCTACGCATCACACCAAATTGGCTAGCAATCGGATTTAGTACTGCAATAATGTCCTTTTCAGTAGCGGCTGTTAAACGCTGTTCACTCTCTAAGTCGGTAAACCCAAAGTTCACCGCCTCTTGGTAGCCCTGCAAAGCGAAGCGCTGGCGTACCAAATGCACTCCACGCTTAGCCTCTGCTTTGGCACTCATCTTTAATGAAGCTACAGGGGGTTGATCTGGAATATTTTCAAAGCCATACATCCGTGCGACTTCTTCAATTAAATCTTCTTCGATTTCAATGTCGAAACGATAACTCGGAGGTGTAACTACAAATACATCACCTTCCTGCTTGAATTCAAAACCAAGGCGCTTGAATACCTCCGCGACAAGGTCTTTAGTGAGTGGAATACCGATAACCTTTTCCGCTCTAGCCAAACGCATTTTGACTGGTTTACGCTCTGGCACATTTAACGCTTGATCGTCGACTGGACCTGCCTGGCCACCGCACACTTCAATAATTAAAGCGCTTAAATACTCTAAGCAATGAACGGTGTTTTGCGGATCTACGCCACGCTCAAAACGGTGAGCTGCATCAGTACTGAAATTAAAGCGACGTGCGCGTCCTTGGATGGCGGAAGGCAACCAATAAGCTGCTTCTACATAGATATTCTGGGTGTCATTAGATACAGCGCAGTGGTTACCACCCATAATCCCAGCTAAAGCTACTGGGCCGGATTGATCAGCTACAACACCTGCATCTTGAATCTTCCCAGCAGAGTCTGGGCCCTGCAGGGTTACAGTTTGACCATTCAAGAGTTCGAGAGTCTCACCTGGTTTAGCCCAACGAACAGTGATATCGCCATTTAATTTATCAATATCAAATACGTGGGTAGGCTGTCCCATCTCTAACATCACATAGTTAGATAGATCCACCAATGCAGAAATACTTCTTTGGCCTGCGCGTGATAAACGCTGAACGATCCATTCAGGCGTTTTGGCTTGAGGATTGACACCGCAAATGACGCGGCCTGCAAAACGACCACAGAGCTCTTTACTCTCTACAGTTACTTTGCGTTTGTCTTGAATACTTACAGTAGGTGGAGTCCACTTTGGAGCACAGAGTGCGGCACCAGTAATAGCCGAAACTTCACGTGCCATTCCTATCAATGAGAGACAATCGGCTTTATTAGGTGTTAACTTAATAACAAAGATTTGATCATCCAAATCCAGGTATTCACGAATATCTTTTCCGACAGGAGCATCTGCAGGCAACTCAAGAATGCCCTCGTGATCATCCCCTAAACCAAGTTCACGGCCAGAGCAGAGCATGCCTTGGCTCTCGACACCCCGCAGCTTGCCAACTTTGATCATAAAAGGCTTGCCACCAGCTTCAGCAGGAGGCAACTCAGCGCCTACCATGGCGCACGGAATCTTAATACCAGCACGTGCATTAGGTGCGCCGCATACGATTTGTAATTCCTGGCCAGTACCAGCATCCACTTTACAAACACGTAAACGGTCTGCATCAGGATGCTGTTCAGCAGAAAGAATCTGCGCGATCACAATTTTTGTGAATGCAGGAGCTACCGTATGCTGTTCTTCAACTTCCAAACCAGCCATTGTCATTGCATGGCCAAGCGCATCACTATCGAGTGATGGGTTTACGTACTGACGAAGCCAAGATTCAGAAAATTGCATAGGGCTCTTTATGAATTTGTAAGACTGTTATGCAGGGAATTGCGCCAAGAAACGCAGATCGTTTTCAAAGAAGAGGCGCAAATCATCTACGCCATAACGCAGCATCGTTAAACGCTCAAGACCAGAACCAAAGGCAAATCCCGTATAGCGCTCGGGATCAATACCCATATTGCGCAATACATTAGGATGTACCTGCCCTGCTCCAGAAATCTCTAACCAACGGCCGGCAAGCTTGCCGCTACCAAAGGCCATATCGATTTCAGCAGAAGGCTCTGTGAATGGGAAATATGAAGGACGGAAACGAACTTGCAATTCATTCGTTTCAAAGAATGTTCTTAAAAAATCGGTGTATACACCCTTGAGGTCCGCAAAAGAAACGGATTCCGCAATCCATAAGCCTTCAACCTGATGGAACATTGGTGAATGCGTTGCATCGCTATCCACGCGGTATGTTCTACCAGGCGCAATCACTTTGATTGGTGGCATCACATCGGCATTAGCGTATTTCTTAACATGTTCGCTTGCATAACGAACCTGAATAGGGCTGGTATGCGTACGTAATAACAAAGGCTTCTCATTCGAATCTTTACCATCGATGTAGAAGGTGTCCTGCATTGAGCGGGCAGGATGATTCTCGGGGCTATTTAAGGCGGTGAAATTAAACCAATCAGTTTCAATTTCAGGACCATCAGCTACATCAAAACCAATGGAGCGGAAGATTTCTTCAACGCGCTCCCAAGTACGCATCACCGGATGCAAGCTACCTACCGCTTGACCACGCCCTGGCAAGGACACATCAATAGACTCGGCAGCTAAGCGTTGCAGCAATACGGCATCAGCCAAAGCATGGCGACGCTCTTGTAAAGCAGCCTCTACTTGAGTTTTGATTTGATTAATTTGGGCGCCAGCACTCTTGCGCTCCTCAGGCGACATTCCACCAAGCGCTTTTAAACGCTCAGTGAGGACACCTGACTTACCGAGATACTTGGCTTTCGCGTCCTCAAGAGCCGCCGAATCGGCAGCTCCAGAGAAATCACGTTTAGCATCCTCGACAATGTGGTCGAGAGAAACCATTGCAGCTTAGTTTAGAAAACTAAAATTAAGCTGCAGCGTTTACTACGGATTTGATCCGAGTAACCAAAGCAGCAAAAGCCGCCTTGTCAGCAATGGCCATATCTGAAAGTACTTTGCGATCGAGTTCGATGGCTGCTTTCTTCATACCATTCATGAATACGCTATAGGTCATGTCATGCTGACGAACTGCCGCGTTGATACGAGCAATCCACAAAGCACGGAATACACGTTTCTTATTGCGACGGTCACGATAGGCATATTGACCAGCACGCATAACCGCCTGCTTAGCAATACGGAATACATTCTTACGACGGCCACGGTAACCTGTAGCAGCATCAGTGATTTTCTTATGACGGGCTCTTGCTGTAACCCCACGTTTGACTCTTGGCATTGAATTCTCCTAATCTAGTCTGAGGTTAAGCGTATGGAAGCATAGAGCGAATTGACTTAACGTCAGCTTTCGCAACTTCTGTGGAACCACGGAGGTGACGCTTATTCTTTGTGGTCTTCTTGGTGAGGATGTGGCGTTTGAAAGCCTGACCTCGTTTAATCGTTCCGCCTGCGCGAACCGTAAAGCGCTTTTTAGCGCTACTC
>Ga0214202_1000162_pt1 | contig 30491 bp, 29 predicted proteins | sample TroBogEpilimnion_9_FD_153040 | JGI IMG/M metagenome (GOLD analysis project Ga0214202, IMG submission 153040) | Freshwater microbial communities from Trout Bog Lake, WI - 03JUN2009 epilimnion | ecosystem: Environmental > Aquatic > Freshwater > Lake > Epilimnion/Euphotic zone | place: Trout Bog...
CCCCGTAGCCTTTTGCCCTTAATTGAGTTTCATTCAGGATCTCTACCTTGATTCCTAGACCGGATGAAAGTTTCTTCATACGTTCGGAGAATGTGATTGGGTTCAAATGCGATGGTGGAGTATTTACGAGGTCGCGCACGATAAGAACGTAATTGCTCACAACATCAGCACGAATCAACGACTTCTTGGCGGCCGAAGTTGTGCCAATGCTGGTGATGATCGTCGCGATCTTTAAGGGTGATTTTTGATCGGCTTTTGTAGATCCTCTAAATTCCGTGAAACTGTATGCACCTAAATGGATGCCTTCCGCTATAGCCTCTAAATCTGAAGTGTTCTTGTTGGGAAGAGCAAAATCAACATTGGTGTGTCCGGCCAATTCGCGAGCCGCTGCTCCAGCTGCTCGACGGAGCGTCTCATGTGAAAACGAGGCAGTGGTACTACCAAGCCCCGTGAATATGATCAAGCGAGGAGCAGAGTATGCAACCTTTATAACCTCGTCAGCCGCGCCTGTGGCCCCAAGGTCGGCAAGGATTGAAAGAAGTTTCTTGGAATCTTTAGAGATGGATGGAATATTCGAGACGTTGGGATGAATCGACAACTTTCCATCTGCGGCCGAGAGGCCTAGTACCAAAATATCGTTAAGTGGTTTTGTATGTGTCTTGACTGTGGCCATGAATACATCCTCTCACTTCAGGAGCCATTGCGTGAAGTTGGAGTAGGTTAGAAGGCATGGAATCACCTCTCTTTGGTTGGCATAAGGCGGCTGGTGCAAAACTCGCGGATTTTGGTGGGTGGCAAATGCCCATCGAATATCCGAAGGAGATCGAGGGTTTGAGCGCCGGCGGAGTCCTGGCCGAGCATGCCGCAGTGAGAGAGTCGGTTGGACTATTCGATGTCTCACACCTGGGAAAGATTGAAGTTTCTGGTATCGGTTCCGCTATGTTCCTCAACAGAATTTTCACAAATGATTTAGGCCGCACTGGTCATGGAAGCGCTCAATACAATTTGTTGTGCAATGAGTCAGGTGGGGTCATCGATGATCTTATTGTTTATCGATACAACGAAGATAAATTTTTCTTGATTCCAAACGCCGCAAATTGTGGAGCAGTTTTCGATGTGCTTGTTGCCGCGAATGATTTGGGATTGAAAATTAGCGACGTCCACCACGAATTTGGGGTCTTAGCTCTACAAGGACCCAAGAGTGCAGAAGTGCTTGCTAGGATTGGTCTCGATCTCGATCTTGATTACATGGCATTTGTGGAGATTCAAATCCCTGGTTTCGAATCTTTAGGCACGGTGATTATTTGCCGTACTGGTTACACGGGAGAGATTGGATATGAACTGGTTCCAAAGTGGAACTCGGTCCTGCCACTATGGCATTTGCTGCTCAAAGCGGTGATTGCCGAAGGTGGGCGGGTATGCGGACTCGGATCACGAGACACTCTTCGCACCGAAATGGGATATCCGTTGCACGGCCACGAACTTTCGCTAGATATCTCACCACTTCAAGCTAACGCGGGTTGGGCTGTGGCCTTAGCCAAGGAACATTTTCATGGACGAGAAGCGCTAGCGACCGAAAAGTCGAAAGGCGTTGTTCGGATTTTGCGCGGTCTAATATCACTTGATCGTGGAATTCCGCGAACTGGAATGAACGTACTGGACACAAGAGGAAACGTTGTGGGGATTGTCACCAGCGGAACTTTCTCACCTACTCTCAAAAATGGCATCGCATTGGCGCTTGTTAGGCCAGATATAGAAATTGGATCAGAACTGGCGATTGATGTAAGAGGCCGCACGAGTGCCGTAAAGGTAGCAAGGGTTCCATTCGTCCCTACGCACGTTCGTTAGCGAATATCGTCCTTGCTCGCCACAATAACCGGCCGCCCGGAATCTAGGGTGTAAACATCGATGCGGTTATCAAAGGCAGAACGTAGTTCGGAGGAGTGGATTACTTGATCGGCTCTCCCAGATAGAAGGATTTTCCCTTTTTGCATGACGACAATTCTCTCTGCGTACATCGCTGCCAAAGTGATGTCATGCATTGTCGAAATGATAGTAACTCCGCGCTCTTTGAGAAGTTCAATCTTATTGAGAACTGATATTTGGTGATGTAGGTCAAGGGCACTTGTAGGTTCATCAAGCAGGATTAGATCTGGTTCTTGGGCTAGCGCCCGAGCGATCAACGCACGTTGCATTTCTCCACCAGAGAGTTGGGAAACAAAGCTCTTTTGCATTCCATAAAGGGAAGTTTGAATCAGAATGTCATGAATTATCTGTCGGCTTTTCTGGCTCTCTTTTCCCCATCCATCTCGTTTTGCACGACCTAAGGTGACGTATTCGCTTACGGTCATGCCTTGGGGGATAGCGGGTGACTGTGGTACGAAAGCGATGTTCCTCCGGTGATTTCTAAATACTTCAATTCCGCGATCCTGTAGTGATCCAGAATACGGAGTTATTCCAAGCAAGACATTGAGGAAAGTTGTTTTACCAGCACCATTGGGACCAACTAGGCATGTCCATTGTCCGTGCGGAATTTCTGTGCTGATGTCATCCAAAATAGTTTTATCGCCATAGCGAACCGTTAAATCTGTAACGGAGATAGCCCCTGAAGTCATCATGAAATATTTGCCTTTCTGCGATTACGTAACACAAAGAGAAAAAATGGCGCGCCAACAAAGGCGGTAATAACTCCAATAGGAAGTTCTGCTGGCGAGAGCAAGGTTCGTGCGCCAAGGTCAGCCAGCACCAAGAATGCTGCGCCAACAAGTGCGATACTGACCAGTGATCTATTGGTAACCCTGCGAGTCACACCTCGAACCAAGTGTGGAACGACAATGCCCACGAATCCAATAAGTCCAGAAGCTGAAACAGCGGTAGCAGTTGCAAGAGTTGCTGCGCCAACTGCCAAGATACGGAGTCGATTTGGATTTATACCCAGCGAAAAGGCTTCGCCATCTGTCAGCATTAATCCATCTAGCTGTTTCGCTACTGTGAAGAGAATAATTAGCGCAATAGCAATATAAATGGAAGACCAGGCTACGACGTTCCAGGAAGCTGCGGTTAAGTCGCCCAAAATCCATGAATAAACCGGACGTAATTGTGCCGTATGGCGTTGTTGTAGGTAAGTTTGAATCGCCGTTGCGAAGGAGCCGACTGCGATTCCTGATAGTAATAAGGTATTGGGTTCGGCGAAAAATTTTCCAGATACAAAAAACGAGGTCAGCACAGCCAAAATTCCACCTAAGAATGCGAAGAGTGGGAGCAAGGCGACGACGTTATGGTGAGTACTCGTTAGTGCGATTGTTGCACCGAGTCCGGCGCCGCTGGCAGCACCAAGGAGATAAGGGTCGGCAAGCGGATTATGAAAAACTGTCTGATAGACCGCTCCGCTTGTTGCTAGTGCGGCTCCAACTAAAGCACCAAGAACGACTCGAGGTAGGCGAAGTTGCATAATGACGGTTTGACTTTGGTTAGATAATCCGTCGGGAAAACCCACGAGCGTTTTAAATACTTGGACGAAACCAATATGTATCGGTCCAAAACTAACGGCTGCGATTGCAACGATTGCTAAAAGTAAGCCACAAATAGCGGTTATTCGCCAATTCCAAATTCGCGCTATCACAACGCTACTTGTGTCTTTCATTGTTAGTTCATTCACTTGAAGGATCTTGTTGAATTAGCGATAAACCGAAAGAGATCTATCAAGCGTGGTCCCCAACGATCTGCGATATCCAACGGCATAATCACTACGTTCTTGTTTGAAACTGCAGATATTTTGCTCCAGCCAGGCCGAGATGCAACATCGGAGGTAGTGGCGCCATCGTCAAGAAAAATTACTTTTGGGTTGGCTTTCACGATGTATTCCGGGGTTAGCTGTGGATAGCCGCCGCTGTCGGCTGTATCCGCGGCATCTGCGATATTTGTGTAACCAAAATCCTTGTAAACCTCGCCAATAAAGGAATTAGAGGTGGCGCTGTAGAAAGCCGTTGGATCTAGTTCGTGGAAGATCGAAATGTTGGTATTTTTTTGTGAACGCGAGGTAATCGCAATGATTTGTTGCTTCATAGCTGCAACCAAAGCCGATGCACGGCTTGGATGTCCCGTTAACCTTCCAAGAGCTAAGTACTCAGGGAAAGCTTGGTCAATCGTTGTTGGGGTTGATTCGAGGTAAACGTTAATGTTGAGCTTCTTTAGGCCTGCTTCAACTGCGGATGCATTGTTGGCGGTAGTTTGAAGCACCACCAGATCTGGGTGCATTGCAGCAATCGCTTCAACATTGGGGGAGTAAGAGCTCAACGAAGAGTGTGGAGCATTGGTTGGGTAATCAGAATTATCGTCTACTGCAAGTACTTGTGGACCGGCACCAATTCCGAAAAGAATTTCAGTCGCGCTTGGTGATAATGAAATAATTCTTTGTGGGGCTTTGATTGCGGCTTGCGCCGAAATGTTTGAGAACGCTGCTGTCGCTAGGAGAAGCGTCAGAGCGCCAGATACCACTATCTTGATACGCATAAAAAACTCCCTCGAAGATTGAGGGAGGAAATGGGGGGCGTTCCGAGCCAAAATTAGATTGGGCTTCAAAAGGCCCGACCTTCCTCCGAGGTCGGATACTTCGATAGTAAGAGAGGCGACCTGACTCAGATCCCAAAGATTGAGATCATTACAGTTGCGGGACAGTGCTGGATTCTCACCAGCTTCGCTCCACCTATTACCACCAACCAATCGCTTGGAAGGTGTCTGGAATTTAGCATTATTACCTGCTTAGCGCCAGCGATGTAGTGGCGACACGGCTAAAAAAGAGTACCCTCTTAACCATGGAATATCGTCGCTTGGGTTCATCAGGAATGTACGTCTCAGAAATTTCATATGGCAACTGGATCACGCATGGTAGCCAAGTGGAACAGGATGCTGCTATCAAATGTGTAAAAGCAGCGCTCGGTGAAGGCATAACCACCTTTGACACAGCCGATGTCTATGCCGGAACCCGCGCCGAAGTCGTACTCGGAAAGGCCCTGAAAGGTGTCAAGCGGGAAAGTTACGAACTTTTCACTAAAGTTTATTTTCCAACTGGTACGGGTAAAAACGATCGTGGTCTTTCTCGCAAGCACATTATGGAGTCGGTTCACGCATCTCTGAGGCGTTTGAATACCGATCATATTGATCTGTATCAGATGCACCGATTCGATTTTGAGTCGCCAATGGAAGAGTCACTACAGGCCTTTGAAGATTTGGTGAGGCAGGGCAAGGTAAATTACATCGGTTTCTCCGAGTGGAATGCCAGCCAGATTCAAAGCGCTTTGGGAATTCAAAAGGCTAACGGATGGACTCGATTTGTTTCGAGTCAACCGCAATATTCGATGCTCTGGCGGGTCATTGAAAAAGAGGTTGTGCCGCTCTCTGAAAAAGAAGGAATTGGTCAAATTGTTTGGTCTCCCTTAGCTCAAGGGATTCTTACTGGTAAATACCTGCCCGGAAAGAAGCCGCCTGCAGGATCACGAGCAACGGATAAAAAATCTGGCTCTGACTTTATCTCTCGCTGGATGCAGGATGACATCTTGTCAGCAGTTCAAAAGCTTGCTCCAATTGCTGCAGAGAACGGTTTGACTATGAGCCAGTTGGCACTTGCCTGGGCGCTATCGAACAAAAATGTATCTTCAGTCATCATGGGAGCCACGAAGCCGTCACAAGTTAAAGATAACGTTAAGGCTTCAGGGGTAAAACTAGATGCTTCTACGATGTCCGCGATTGACAAGGCTCTTGGAAAACTTCCCGAGACAGATCCTTCAAAGAATGAAAGTCCGAACCCTCGCGCCTAAAGTCGCGAAGATAAAGAGTTCTAAAAGTTAGACTGAATCTCCGCGCTTAACGCGCGGAGCAGGTGCGCGCATTCTGCGCATCTGAGTCGAGCGAAGCCATCCATACATACCTAAGCCTTTTGTTGGCTCGCCAGGAAAACGTTCCTCCATGACCTTGCGAATCTTGCGCGTGACGAAGAATCCTGAGATCACTGTGTAGAGCATGGCCACATACATAAAGAGAATTGCAATTAGTGAAACAAATTTATTGTGCACGACGCTTAAAACTAAAACTATTGCTACAGCTGGCAGGAAGTATTCTCCAACGTTGCGACGAGAATCGATGTAGTCGCGTACAAAGCGACGAGCAGGACCTCTGTCCCTTGCAGGCAGAGCGCTCTCTTCACCTCGCATATAAGCTTCACGAGCCGCGAGGCGTTGTGCTTTCAGCGCTGACTTGTCGCGAACTTTGGATGCCTTGGTCACTGGCGATGTGATCGCATTAACCTTGTTGAGGGCTTCTTTATCTTTACGTTTTGGAGTGGGTGCGTCTTTGCTCATGTCGTTACGGTAGGGCCAGCATTCGTTCCAATGCAACTCGGGCATGGTGGGCGACGGTTGCTTCTACGGAAATTTGGTTTACAACCCGCCCCTGGATGAGATTCTCCATAGTCCAGACCAGGTGTGGGAGGTCAATTCGATTCATGGTTGAGCAGTAGCAGACGGTTTTGTCGAGAAATACGATCTCTTTGTCAGGGTTCGTGCGGGAGAGTCGCTGGACCAGGTTTAATTCCGTTCCGATAGCCCATTTTGAGCCAGGTGGGGAGGAGTTAACTGTTTTAATAATGGTCTCTGTACTTCCGACCACATCAGCGGCCATCACTACGGGATTCTGGCACTCGGGGTGAACCAATACCTGAACGCCTGGAATTCTCGCTCTGACATCATCTACATTTTGACGAGTAAACCGTCCATGAACAGAACAATGACCACGCCACAAAATAACTTTTGCGTCAATTAGTTCCTTGTCGGACAAGCCCCCCTGCGGCTTCCACGGGTTCCAGATCACACAATCTTTTAACCGGAGTCCTAAAAACTGAACTGCAGTATTTCGCCCCAAATGTTGATCGGGGAGAAAAAATATTTTCTCGCCACGTTCAAAAGCCCAAGTCATAGCCCGTTGTGCGTTTGAGGAGGTACAAACTGCTCCACCATTTAAACCAGTGAAACTCTTTATTGCAGCGCTAGAGTTCATATACGTAATAGGAATAGTTTGTGCCGATATTCCGATCTTCACAAAATGGTTCCATGCAGCGTCAACCTGGTGCGCCGCAGCCATGTCAGCCATTGAGCAACCGGCAGCCAAATCTGGAAGTATCACTTTTTGTTGAGCACTGGTGAGGATGTCCGCGCTTTCAGCCATGAAGTGAACTCCACAGAAAATAATATGCTCGGCGTTTGGATTCTCGGCAGCAGCCTGAGCCAATTTGAAGGAGTCACCGGTGATATCCGCGAATTCAATAACTTCATCACGCTGGTAATGGTGACCCAAGACCATAACTGAATTTCCCAGGGCTGCTCGAGCCACCTTTGCTCGTTCGACAAGGCCTGGTTCTGATGGGGCGGGGAGGGCGCCATCACAGGAAACCCCACGTTCACTAGTCAGATCACTTTCGCGTCCAAGTAGTAGCAAGTCTGCCAAGGCCATAGATTCATTTTAGGGGTATTATTCAGACCATGAGTACTGAAACTGCCCAAGAAGTCACAATTCAGAGTTCGACTGGAATCGCTCTGACAGATGTTGCTGCCGCAAAGGTCAGCTCGTTGATCCAGCAAGAAGGACGCGATGATTTGAGCCTGCGCGTTGCAGTTCAACCAGGCGGATGTTCCGGGCTTCGTTACCAGTTGTATTTCGATGATCGCGCTTTAGAAGGCGACACGATTTCCACATTTGGTTCTGTCAAAGTTGTTACGGACAAGATGAGCACTCCTTATTTGATGGGCGCTTCTATTGATTTCGTGGATACTATTGAAAAGCAAGGCTTTACGATCGATAACCCTAATGCTCAAGGCTCTTGTGCATGCGGCGACTCTTTCAACTAATTTAGTTCGCGAATATGAAAGTAGCCGTAGCAGGCTCTGTTGGTCGCGATCATTTAATGACCTTTCCTGGTCGATTTACCGACTCGCTAGTTGCTGGTTCTCTCTCCAAAGTTTCGCTCTCCTTTCTCGTCGATAAATTAGATATTCATCGCGGCGGTTGTGCTGCAAATATCGCCTTCGGGATGGGCGCTCTGGGATTAAACCCCCTACTTGTGGCGGCGGTTGGTAAAGACTGGGCAGATTATGACGAATGGCTGATGCGTCATGGTGTAAATACAAAATATGTAAAAATTTCTCAGGAGTTGTACACCGCTACTTTCATCGTTACGACAGATGAGGAGCTCAACCAGATCGCATCTTTCTTCCCAGGCGCTATGTCAGAAGCCCGCGAAATAGATATTGAAAAAGTCCTGGCAGCTGAAGGCGCAATTGATCTCTTTTTAATTGGACCTGATGATCCCGAGGCCATGATTCGTCACTCAGAGTCAGCCATACGTTTAGGAATCCCTGTCGCAGCTGACCCATCACAGCAGTTGGCTCGTATGGATGGCCCCTCAGTGAAGAAACTGGTAACTGGTGCTACTTATTTATTTCTCAACGAATACGAACTTGCATTGATGTTACAGAAAACTGGTTGGTCAGATGCCGAACTCTTCGATCAAGTAAAAATCCGAGTTGTGACTCTTGGGGCAAAGGGTGCTCGCATTGAAGAACACGGGAAACCAACTATTACAGTGGGGGCACCGAAAGAGAAAGCAAAGGTCGATCCAACCGGTGTTGGCGACTCGTTTAGATCAGGTTTTATGGCGGGTCTTTCCTGGGGATTAAATCACGAACGTTGCGCGCAGCTTGGTTGTTTGATTGCAACATTTTGTTTAGAGACCAAAGGAACTCAGGAGTACATCTTTGATCGCGAAGAATTCATGTCAAGATTTCAAGTGGCCTACGGAGAATCGGCGGCAGCGGAAGTAGCGGCTCATATTGAGCCCCGAATGGGACTCTAAAATATTAGGATTTTTTCACCACAAATTCAGTCGCGTTAATTTTTTCATAAGAATTTCCGGTCATTCGCGCCCAAGCGCTTAAATCTGCAAGGGTTGCGGGGTCATCACTTAAGAGTCGAATTTCTGGGCAGTTTTTAATTGCTTTGGCTAGGTGAATGATGGGTAGCGGGCAACGCATTCCGAGGCAGTTAAGTTCCATCTAGGCACGAACTCTTTCCACTAAATGCTTCAACTCTTCCAAGAATTTGTCAACGGTTGCTTCAGTTTGCTCTGCTCTTAAAGTCATTCGAATGTTGCCGTGGGTCAGAATACCCATTGCCGCAAGGACATGGCTCGGCTCCATATTTGCCGAACTACATGCCGATCCAGAATCGACTGAAAAACCTGCAGAGTCGAGTTCATTAACCAGCAGTTGCGCATCTGTGTAAAGAATCGAAAAGGAGAGTAGGTGGGGTACTGTTTTATCAACCGAGCCCGCTATATCTACATCACCGATCTCTGTAATCAGGAAATTTCTTATTTTTGCGTTGCGTGCTTGAAGAGTTATCTGATTACGCTCGAAATCTTTCAAGAAATGGTCCAACGCAACTGCGCTAGCGATAGCGAGTGGCACTGAGAAACTATTGGAGGAAATATTGCTGTCATTGTGTGGCAACGGATTTCTCCAAGTGTTTCGATCAGCGAGGGCGAAAACCCCTAGACCAGTCGGTCCTTGCCAGGATCTAGAATCCCAAAGAGCTGTACTCCAATCAATGGGCAGGGGATTGAGGCCAGGATCGGCCGTGCAATCGGCAAAAACTTTTCCAGAAAAATCTACAGGAGGTCTTGCAATAATTCCGGTTTCACCGTTGATCGATTGCCAAGCCAGCAGATCATTGATTCGAGCAGATGGGTAATTGATATATCCATTTAAGTCGACCGGGAGAACTTGGGCGTCATTGACATTAGCTATAGCAAAGACTTCTGATCTATCGGTTGCGCCATAAAAAAGCTTTGTTCCGGAATTAATCATTCCGGAAATTCCCAAGTTGTAGCCCAAAGAGGGATCGGCGAGAAAATTCAGCTGATCCATGCGGATGCGAAGGTGACTGGAGATCAGTTCTTTGGCTTCGTTGAGAAGGAGGGCAGTTTTTCGTGAATCTTGATGAACTTTTGATGGGTCGGCCCAACCCCGTGCGAATGCATCATTTAAGAACTCTGCCGCGGCAGGGTGAAGGGGGGACTCGTTCTGGAAGTTGCCTGTGATTGAACCCACGCTTGGAACGGTACCCGCAAGAGAGGCCGTACGCGAGTGAGACGGGTATTCTTCGTGGATGCGCCGTACACGCCGAATTCCCGCCCTTTTGGCCGTATTAGCCGGATCGTTATTACTGACGTCCTGCTCAAATAAGAATATCTCAGGCCTAGGTTTCGATAAGGGAGTTTCGAGTGTCAACGATACTTCCGGGCCACTTTGGTATTGGTCATGGATAGCTGCTGGAGTAGTCGGTGTATTCACTTTTATCCTGATCATGTGGCCAGTCTTTTTCCATCGGAAAAAGAATGAGGATTTCCCGAAGCAAACCCAATACAACGTGCCGGTCGAAATTGCTTACACAATCATCCCATTCATCATCGTGGCAGTGCTTTTTGGCTATACAGCGCGCGATGAATCGCGTATTACCAAGATAGATACGGCTGCGACTGCCCCTCATACCATTGACGTAAATGCTATGCAATGGTCTTGGCAATTTACCTACAAGGATTCCCCAAGTGCTCCTACCGTTACGGGAACTACAGCCAAACGTCCAACCCTTGTCTTGCCGCTGGGTGAAAAAGTTCTCTTTAATATTACTTCTAGCGACGTCGATCATGGATTTTGGATTCCTGATTTCATGATTCAGATACAGGCGCTCCCTCACGTGCAAAACCATTTAGAGTTTGCTGCTGAAAAGTTGGGTACCTACCCGGGACGTTGCAACATTCTCTGTGGTCGAAACCACTCTGAGATGCTTTTTGAAGTCAAAGTAGTTACACCAGCTGATTATCTGACATACATCAACTCCCTGAAGGTGGCATAAAATGACGACGTTTGCTGAACCATCTACCGTTTCATCATCTAGTTACGGTGTACACCAGCCGAAGGGTTTATCCAGGGGTCGTCTATTCGTAAAATGGATTACCTCTACTGATCATAAAACCATTGGCTACCTGTATCTAATTACTTCATTCGCGTGGTTTTTGGTTGCGGGAATCTTAGCGCTCCTACTTCGCACCGAACTTGCCCGACCTGGACTGCAATTCCTTAGCACAGAGCAGTACAACCAAATTTTTACCATGCACGGAACTATCATGCTCTTGATGTTTGCAACTCCACTTTTTGTCGGTTTTGCGAATGTGATCATGCCGTTGCAGATTGGTGCTGCAGATGTGGCTTTCCCACGTCTCAACATGCTGTCTTACTGGCTCTATCTTTTTGGTGGCCTGATGGCGTTCGGTGGTTTCCTTAGCCCTGGTGGCGCCGCATCCTTCGGATGGACTGCATACGCCCCTCTTGCCAATTCACAATACTCACCTGGAATCGGTGGAGATCTTTGGGTAATTGGTTTAGCTATTTCTGGACTCGGCACGATCATGGGTGGCGTTAATTTTGTGACCACTATCTTCACTATGCGCGCTCCTGGAATGACAATGTTCCGCATGTCTATTTTCAGCTGGAACGTACTCCTAACCTCTATCTTGGTATTGCTCGCATTCCCACCGCTTGCAGCCGCTCTTCTGGGGCTCGAATCAGATCGGTTATTCGGTTCGCATATCTTTGACTCTGCAAATGGTGGAGCCATGTTGTGGCAACATTTATTCTGGTTTTTCGGTCACCCAGAGGTTTATATTTTGGCGCTCCCGTTCTTTGGAATTGCGAGCGAAATACTGCCGGTGTTCAGCCGCAAACCCATCTTCGGATATAAGGGTTTGATCGCTGCCACAATTGGTATTGCCGCGCTTTCTGTTTCGGTATGGGCTCATCATATGTATGCAAGCGGACAAGTCTTGCTACCGTTCTTCTCTTTCATGACTTTCCTTATCGGCGTTCCAACAGGAGTTAAGTTTTTTAACTGGATTGGCACAATATGGCGCGGTTCAGTCACCTTTGAAACTCCGATGCTATTCATAATGGGATTTTTGGTTACATTCTTATTTGGCGGATTAACCGGAATTATTTTGGCTAGCCCGCCAATGGATTTCGCCGTATCTGCGTCATATTTTGTTGTCGCTCACTTCCATTATGTGCTATTTGGGACAGTTGTATTCGCAATGTTTGGTGGCTTTTATTTCTGGTGGCCAAAGATGACCGGCCATATGCTTAACGAGCGTCTAGGGAAGATTCATTTCTGGACACTATTCTTTGGTTTTCATCTAACATTTTTGATTCAACATTGGCTTGGAATCAAGGGGATGCCACGTCGTTACGCCGATTACCTTGCAACTGACGGCTTTACGACAATGAATATGATCTCAACCGTCGGTTCCTTCCTGTTGGCCTTGTCGATGATCCCATTCATGATCAACGTCTGGATCAGTCGCAACTCCCCTAAGGTGACCGTAGATGATCCTTGGGGTTACGGAGCTTCATTGGAATGGGCAACGTCGTGTCCGCCACCACGCCATAACTTCACATCAATACCTCGGATTCGTTCAGAGCGTCCGGCTTTTGATCTTCATTATCCACACATGGCAGTGAAAGAGGGTGGCCATTAAATGAAATCTGGCTATCGACTCTTTACGGGACTCGCTCTTTTTTATGGTCTCCTCGATATTGTCTATTGGAAATTAGGCGGGGATCCACTCGGTATTACTGCAATCGCTCTTAGTACCGGTTTTGCCGGAACCGTGGGTTTTTACTTATGGTTCAACAACAAACGTATGGGTCAACAGCCATCCGATAATGAAGATGGCGAAATATCGGACCTAGCAGGAGAACTTGGCTTCTTCTCACCTCATTCGTGGTGGCCATTGCCCGTTGCATTATCTGCATGCGCAATGGGATTAGGTTTGCTCATTGGTTGGTGGCTCACCGTTATTGCTGTGGGTTCGCTCTTTATAAGCATTATTGGTTTCACACTGGAATATGAAAAACCGGGTGTCGCTGACCATCACTAACTCTTTGCAATAAAAAACCCCCGAACTAATTGCTCGGGGGTTTTTTATTCGGTTAATTAATGGTGACCGTCACCAAGCTCTTTGAACTCGGTCACGGTGGCGGCGGGTACCTGAACAGCGTTTGCTTGATTCATTCGAGTCCGTAGTTTGCCCTTAATGCCTAATTTGGCCGATTCTGGAAGTGGTGCAGGAAGAGCATCAGCAGATTGATGCTGAGTTAAGGTCCATTTCTTTGCATCAGAGATTTGTTCATGTACTTCAATCATCTCTCCGTTTGGCATCATGACGAGTCGTCCGGTCTCACGACCATGAAGAACTAGGTCACGATCCGCTCTTTGGAGAGAGAGACAGATCCGCTTAGTTATAAGAAAGACGATGGGTGGAACGATGAACAATCCAAATCGTGTGAACCACATGATTCCGTTAATAGTCAAGTGGAAGTGCGTCGCGATGACGTCGTTTCCACCATTAGCCAGTGAGATGACCATGAATGCGATTGACATTGCACCTAGCGCAGTGCGATTTGGCGCATTGCGCGGACGGTCGAGCAAGTGATGTTCACGCTTATCTCCAGAGATCCATGATTCAATAAATGGGTAGAGAGCCATTCCTGTAAAGAGAATTCCAGGAAGGATAAGGCCCGGCAGCAGGATATTCCAAGAGATGGTGTGTCCAAAGGCATGCGTTTCAAGTGGTGGAGACATACGGACTAATCCGTCGAGCCACCCCATGTACCAGTCTGGTTGCGAACCGGCAGAAATCTGGCCCGGTGTATATGGACCGTAGAGCCAAATCGGGTTGATAGAAGCTACAGCCCCTAAAAATGCTGTCACTCCAAAAACGATAAAGAAGAAACCGCCAGCTTTCGCCATGTAGACAGGCATCAATGGATATCCGACAACATTCTTCTCTGTGCGTCCCGGTCCTGGGTATTGGGTGTGCTTCTGATACCAGACCAACATTAAGTGGATTGTGATAAGCGCCAAGAATAGGCCTGGCAAGAGCAAAATATGGACCATGTAGATACGTGGAATGAAAGCTGTTCCTGGGAAAGGTCCGCCAAAAGCGAAGAAGGCCAAATAACTTCCTACAACCGGAATAGCTTGAAGGATGGCTTCCGCAATGCGGATTCCTGTTCCGGAGAGCAGATCATCTGGAAGTGAATAGCCCAAGAAGCCTTCAACGATTCCAAATGTCAATAAACCAATACCGATCAGCCAGTTGAACTCACGTGGCTTACGGAAAGCTCCCGTGAAAAATACGCGGAACAAATGGACGACAATCGCCACCATAAATATCAACGCTGCCCAGTGATGTATTTGGCGCATTAAAAGACCGCCGCGAACATCGAAAGAGATGTGTAGCGTGGAAGCATATGCAGCGGACATGCTGACGCCAGAAAGTGGAGCATAAGCACCGTTATAAACGACATCACGTTGTGATGGATCGAACCAGAATGTTAAGAAGGTTCCGGAGAGGAGCAAGATGATGAATGAATAGAGGCAGATTTCACCAAGCATGAATGACCAGTGATCAGGGAATACCTTATTAAGGTTCTTCTTAACCCACTTTGCGGCACCAGTTCGCTCGTCGACATAATTTGCGACGCTGCCACCTATTTTTTGACTCTTCTTCATTTGTGGTCACCCCGTTCTAACGCGTTATCCATTTGCGGAGTTCCGTTCCCAGAAGCTCGGTCCAACCGGGACGGAGAAAGGTTGTTTTGCAGTGAGATATCCATCAGCATTTACCATGAGCGCCAATTGAGGAAGAGGACGGGCTGCAGGTCCGAAGATAACTTTGGCTGCCCGTGTCACATCGAATGTCGATTGGTGACATGGACAGAGAAGATGGTGGGTCTGTTGCTCGTATAACGCAACAGCGCAACCCATATGGGTGCAGATTTTTGAGAATGCGATAATTCCCTGGTAGGTCCATGAAAGACGTTCCGGATCCAAGTTGAAATCTTCTGGACGCAGACGGATTAAAAGAACTGCATCTTTACCAATGTTTTCAAGGGTGCGCGGAGTGCCATCTGGAAGTTCGGGTAAAACTTGTGCAACCGCTCCAACTTCTAAATCTTCAGGCTTAATAGGTGTTCCTGCTGGGTCTAAAACAAGGCGGGTTCCCGCAGCCCAGTTTGTTGTTTCGAAAAATTTGCCAGGCAGAGGCCCTGTGTCGCGTAGTAAAACCAATGGCGAAAGCCCTACTAATCCAACTGCCAGTCCGAGCGTTCTCTTAATGAGCGGGCGGCGACCAATACCTGCTTGAGCAGTACGATCATGGAAGGTCGCAACTAGATCTTCACGATCTACTTCTTCCGACCGAAATTCATGTCGCTCTGCAATTACTTCTTGATCCGGCATTAATTTTTTCGCCCATTGGATTGCGCCTAGACCTATGCAGAGAGTCGCAAGCGTCAGGCCTAAGCCGATGAAGAGTTGTTGCACATTAGTGCTTCCCATAACAGGCAAATAAACGTACTGGTTAGATTTCATGAAAATATAAGACCCGATGGTCAATACAGTTCCAAGTGCGGATAGCAAGAAGAGAATTGCTACCTGCTTTTCGGCTCGTTTTTCTGCTAGCGGATCAACATCTGCATTTCGATGGATATGTTCCGGTAGACCAGGATCTTCAAAGCGTTCTATTTGATTGCTCATGTTTACTTCGCCTTCATTGCGAGCCATACGGCTATACCGATAAGAATTCCGATTCCTAGCGTCCACACGAGGAGACCTTCGGTAACAGGACCAGTTCTACCTAACGAAGCGCCACCCTGATTTGCTTCGTGGTTTGCTTGTTGCAACCACTTAATGATCGATAACTTCTCTTGGGGTGTGATCGTCGTATTGGTAAATTTCGGCATTGATTGAGGTCCAGTGACCATAGCTTCGTAGATGTATTTCGGTTCAACACCCATAAGCGAAGGTGCGTATTTCCCGTTGGTGAGAGCGCCACCTTGCCCTGCAAAGTTGTGACACATTGCGCAATTTGTACGGAAAAGCTGGCCACCTTCTGCCGAATTGCCATCACGTTCAAAATTGAGTGATTCATTTGTTACAGCAGATGGTCCGGGCGCCAATGACGCTACGTAAGACGCTAAAGCAGCTGTTTCATCTGGGTTATATAAAGGTTTCTTCTGCATGGCTTGCTGACTCATATCCGCCATTGGCATACGACCTGTTCCGACTTGGAAATCAACCGCTGCAGCTCCGACACCGATCAGAGAAGGGGCAATTCCTCCACCTTCTGCATTTAGGCCGTGACAGGACGAACAGCCACGCAAAAAGATTGCTTTACCTTCCGAAACCAAGGTCGACGTCCCGCTGCTCATCTCATTTTGTGAACTGGGGAGCGCTGATGCAACACCAAATGCGGTACCAATCGTGAAGAGAGCAGCGACCATAAGTATTGGCCCTGCTATGCGTTTACGACGAAAACCAGAAAGGCGTTTCACGGTTGCTCCTACTTAATGAGATAAATTGTAGAGAAAAGGGCGATCCAAACAATGTCAACGAAGTGCCAGTAGTACGAGACCACGATCGCAGTTGTTGCCTGCGAATGACCGAACTTTCGAGCTTTTGCAACTCTAATCAGCACGATAAGAAAGGCGAGTAAACCTCCTGTTACATGCAATCCATGAAATCCAGTGGTGATGTAAAAAACTGAACCATATGCTCGAGAAGACAACGAGAGACCATCGCGTACAAGATTGGCATACTCATAAATTTGACCACCGATGAAGAAAGCGCCCATCAAGAAGGTGAGAGCGAACCATTCGCGCATTCCCCACCGAGAAAATTTGTATAGGGGACCAGTCCTACGGCCTTGGAATCTTTCAGCAGCGAAGACACCGAATTGACAAGTGACTGATGAGAGAACCAATACGGTTGTATTGATAGCTGCAAATTTAACATTAAGCATTCCGGTAGATTCGAGCCAAATTTTTGGACCTTGTACGGCGCGAGTCGTGAAGTACATCGCAAAGAGGGCCGCGAAGAACATCAGTTCAGAAGAGAGCCAGACGATGGTTCCGACGGCGACCAGGTTCGGACGGTTATTTTTAGATGGCGCTTCAAGTGTGGTCACGGTGGGATTATTCCCGATTTTGGCCGTTTTTCCGCATTGAGAGCCTTTTGGCGAGTGCCAAAATCGGGTGAGTCTAATCACGCGCGATTAGACTCAGAGGATGGATATTTCTGATATTTCGTGGCATCAGATCATTGGCCATCTGGCTGATCGACAGGATCTAGACCCACTGGAGGCTGGTTGGGCTATGTCAGAAATTTTGGGGGATAGGGCGGACAAAGAGACGATCAAATCGTTCCTTCTGGGGGTGCAGGCCAAAGGTGAGACCGCAAGTGAAGTCCAAGCACTGGTCGAAGTAATGCTTAAGGAATGTGCCCCTATATCGATCCCTGAATTGGCGGTCGATCCAGTCGGAACTGGTGGGGACGGGGCAAACACCATCAATATTTCGACGACAGCGGCGATTATCGCCCATGCGGCCGGAGCCAGAGTGGTTAAGCACGGAGCAAGAGCTGCAACATCAAAATCTGGAGCAGCGGACTTGCTGGAAGCTCTGGGCGTAAATATTGATTTAAACGGCGATCAAGTTGCGCAATGCGTAGCAGCTTTAGGAATCGGCTTTTGCTTCGCTCCGAAGTTTCATCCGGCCATGCGCTTCGCCGCGCCTGCCCGCAAAGAACTTGGCCAGGCTTCGGTATTTAATATTTTAGGACCACTAGCCAATCCCGCACGTACAAAGGCGGTGTCGATTGGAGTATCAAAAGAAAGAGTTATACCGATCATGGCGGATGTCTTGTTGGCGCGTGGAGCACAAGGTTTCTTATTCCGTGGCGATGATGGAATAGATGAAATCACGCTGACTACAACCACAAAGGTGATGCAGATACATGACGGTGAAAAAAAGAGCGAAAGTTTTGATCCTCGAGAAATAGGAATCTCTTATTCTCCTATCGAAACCTTAGTGGGAGGGGATGCAGAATTTAATGCTGCCGTGACGCTTCGAATATTTGAAGGGGAGAAGAGTCCTGCGCGAGATGCTGTCTTGCTTAATGCTGCCGCTGCTCTTGCCGCATTTCGAGGAGATTTCAGAAGTTCGATTACAGAACAGTTTGCTAACGGGTATGCCGATGCAGCCCGTGCAGTCGACTCTGGTGCGGCGCTAGAGTCGATAAAAAATTGGGCTTTATATACGCAGAAATTCAGATAAGCCTAGGTTCGCGCTTGATCCTTTTTTTCAGGAAGGTCTCGAGTTCTGCAAAACTATAGATACCGTAGCCACCAAGTCTTTCGAAGAGTGCATGCAAAACTTCGACCGTGGTCTGGGCATCGTCCAACGCGCGATGAGTGGGTGTTACCTGAGTGTTGAAGAAGGCTGCAAGAGTTCCCAATTTGCAATCTAAAACTTCATCTCGGCTAAGAACCATTCGGGCTAGTCGAACGGTGTCTACGACCCTAAAATCCGGCCAGTTGTACTCGAGTTCCTTACTCGCTGCCTTGAGAAAGCCAATATCGAATGGTGCATTATGTGCGACGAGCACAGTTTCTGTTGCGGGGCCACAAAATTCTAGAAAGGTAGGAAAGACTTCATCAATGATCGGCGCTAAACGAACCATCTCATCATCGATACCAGTCAATTCTGTGATGTAAATAGGGATCGGCGCCAGGGGATTGACGAAAGATTTGAACTCAGAAATTACTTCTCCGCCTCTTATTTTTACAGCTCCAATTTCAGTGATGACGGCGCCAGCGTGTGGACTTCCGCCAGTGGTCTCCAGATCTACCACGACAAAGGTTGTTTGGTGCAAAGTAATAGGTGTGACAGCGCTTGTAGGGTCCATATAGAAGTTAAGGATACGCAGAACCGCTGACACAGGACATGACTCTTGATGAATTTGAAGGACTTATCTGGACTGAGCGCCAATAGAGGCCTACATTGTTCTTATGGCTACAACAAACGCACCTGCTGGCTGGCTCCTGGACTACTTTGCCGTTGGGTCCACTAATAAAAGCGTGGGAGTCATCTTTGTGCATGGATTTACGGGATCGCCTGCCTCTATGCGTCCATGGGCTGACTACTTTCAGGAGCGTGGTTATACAGTATCTGTACCACGCCTTCCGGGTCATGCAACGCAGTGGCAGGATTTAAATCGCGTGAAGTGGCAAGAGTGGCCTGCTCGAGTACAAGTTGATCTTGATCGAATGCGAAAGATTTGCGAGAAAATTTTCGTCTTTGGTCTATCCATGGGCGGTGGAACTACGCTTAATATTGCGGAAAATAATATTCTAGATGGAATTTGCCTGGTCAATCCGATGATTCACATACCAGGAGCGCTCATTAAAATTGCGCCTTTAGTAGCTTTGATTCAACCAGGGAGAGCATCTGTTGGGGACGACATAAAAAAGCCGAATATCACCGAATGGGGCTATGACGTCTTGCCAACAAAAGGTGTCATTCAGTTAGATAAAATGTTGAAAGAAACACGCCGGAATCTTGGCAAAGTCACCTGCCCAACCCTGTTGTTTCATAGCGTTGATGATCACGTATTGCCGGTGTCCAACACAGAGATAATTATGGCGGAGATAGAAAGCGACGCTAAACAGCGAATTGAACTAACCAATAGCTATCACGTTGCAACACTAGATAATGAGGCGCCGTTGGTTTTCGCAAATTCCTTGGCGCATGTGCAGCAATACAGCTAATCCCAGATTGTGACGAGATCAGTGACGAACTCCATATGATGATCTCAGAATGAATTCAACGGTGCAGCTTCTAAAAGTACTTCCGGCCTTTGCTTTAACCGCGTTGATTCTAGCAATGGTTCCAGGACAAGGTGTCGCGATGGTTCTTAGACAATCTTTGGTAGGGGGCCGCCGTGCTGCCTTCTTCTCTGTATTTGGAAATTCAACTGGTTTGATTATTTGGGCCTCACTCTCTTCAGTGGGACTATCCGCGATCTTTGCTCGTTCACATTTAGCGTTCAATATTCTCAAATCTATCGGCGTTGCTTTTCTTCTGGGATTGGCGATCCAAACGCTCTTTCAATTGCGCAACGAATATGGGAAGTTTGACATTGACGGGACGGCCCAGGTGCGAAGGTTCGCCGCTTATCGCTTAGGCCTCTTCACTAATCTCACAAATGTGAAGGCGGCAGTATTTGCGGTTGCCTTCATTCCCTCATTCGTTCCGAAAAACTATTCTCTGGGACTTGGAATTTTCATCCTTGGCTTCATTTGGGCATTTGTATCAATGTCTTGGTACACATTTTTGATTATGGCTGTCGATCGTGCGTCAGTGTATTTAGCACGGCCAAAAATACGTCGTTTTCTGACGGGAATGTCGGCTGGTGGGATCATCTTGTTGGCGTTTGGACTTCTTCTCTCACAGCCTCGGTAGCAGATCTAGAAGTCTCAGACACTCCGGAACTTTCGGACAATAAATATTCAACAACTTGACTCGACGTCCAGAAATGATTGTGGATGGCATTTAGCTCCTCAATTCCGGAGAAGTCAGAACCTAGCGTTAAAAGAGCGGGTTCAGAATATGTACCCCAACGTACTTGCCCCAAGCCAATATTTGCCATGAGCGCATTACATAGACAACGAACGTCTTTCGTTGCGTCGATATCTCCGCCCTTAAACACAAAAGTTCTTGTGGGTTCACCACTGCACCTATAACCAATGCCATCATCGGGTCGTTTGTAGGGAATACGGAGGTATCCCAAATCGCATTGACGTGTTCTGCCTTGATATACAGAATCTTCGGAAGCAGTTCCATTAATTTCGATCACCTTAAAGGGAAAGCCAGTAGAAGAGGCATGGGGTTCTGTGCGGACTTCTAAAGTTCCAGATTGCACTCTGGACAGGACCTCGTTTCTTAGATTTTCGGTGATTCCAGATTCGGTAGTCAGCGCAAAGAGCGAACCTACTTGCACCCCGGTAGCTCCCAGACTGATCGCTTCCTTAACTTTTTGCGGAGTTCCATAACCACCCGCCAACCAGAACGGTAAGCCCAAAGCCGCAACTTTGGAGAGATCCGCTTGATCTTTCTCTCCAAAAACACTTTGACCATCTGAACCGACAGATTCTTTGCTACGAGGGGGAGCGTTGTGGCCGCCAGCGGTAGGGCCTTCTATAACAAAGCCATCCGGCATTGTTTCTTCGTCACGCGCAAGATAATTGGCCAGAATGTGAGAGGAAACTATTGCGATAAAAAATGGTTTTTTCAACGATTCGTAGTCAACTCCGTCGATAATGTGCGGATCAAAGATCAATAAGGATGGGTGATCGGCGCCTTCTACCTTAATCTTGAAATGAATTTTCTCTTCGGCTAGAAGATCTCGAATTAGTTGTGGGATATCTGAAGGTATTCCGGCACCCATCAATATGTAATCAACATTGGCAATCATCGCACCGAAGATCGAGGCTGGGGTTGCCAGTTGAATTTTCTCTAAAAAATTCACTCCGATAAGGCCGCTATTTCCCTCTTTCGCAAGTGCCACTTCGACAAAATTTGCCAGGACGACCAACTGAGAAGCGAACTGTGATGGAGTTAAGCTGGGTTTCGGTGTATCAAGGTAACTAGCGTGCTCTGCTTTTCCACCTTCGATAAAATAGCGGCTGAGCACCTCGGTCACACATTTTTGATCCGGAAATTGCTTCAATACTCTCCGAATTTCACCGCTGGGGTCGCCATCTTGCAACCGGCGAGTCATTACGGCATCAACCGCCGTCCCTGAGACAACCCCCAATTGCCCAGTTAGCGAGACGGCTCGAGCCATTCTCGATGAGGAAACTCCTATACCCATACCGCCCTGAATCACGGTGGGCAGTGAGCTCTTCGATTCGATCTTCACGGTTAAATGTAAATCTCTCAGCAAGGAGTACTGATTAGTACGGTCAGAGCCAGCACTCAATGGTCAAGGAGACCAAACGGGAGGAAAAGAGGGTAAAAGAGATCCAGAAAGTCCGATCTCATGGGTCCATACCGGACTGATTTCAACTTACCAATGGTTGAGAAATAGGGCAGAATTTCGCAATGAAATTTCGTCAATCAACTGCCTTGGTAGCGATTGTCGCTATCAGCACACTTGTATTGACGAGTTGTGCAAAACCTTCACAGAACTATGCAATCGACACCAAGGATGGTGTTTATTTTGCGGTTCCCAATTCTTGGCATCTGATCACAACTAAGGAGCTTGCCGCTGAAGAGGCCTTATCGACGCAAGCGGGAGCAGCTGATCGACTTGCCCGAGTGCAATGGCAGATTGCTTACAGTGGTGAAGCGAAGGTGAGTGCGGCACGAGTTTTGAATTTCCAAGCGCCTAATTCGCCGATCGTCTATGCGCGGGTACGAGCGCTAAGCGCTACCGAAATTCAACAAGTCTCATACAACTATTTACGAGATCTGATCGTTCCGCTTTCAGGATGGGAAGATGGAAGTGCTACATCGATTCCAGTGTTTGGTGTAAAAACTGATGAAGAGTTGGTTCAAAAAGGCGCACGTGGAGTTCACGCAGTATTTAATTTCACGAATTATGGAATCAGCCAAACAGTGAACCAGATCGGTTTGCTATCTAATGATCATCGATCCCTTATTCTCTTTGTGATTCGCTGTACGACGGATTGTTATACAAAGAATCTCCCAGTCATCGAAAAAATTGTTGCTTCCTTCACAGATAAGGGCCCAAATAGATGAGCATAGAATCAGCTAATTCAACACAACAACAGAGTCGATTGCGTGATAGCGATCGGTTGACTCGTGTCCATCTATCATTATTTGATCGCACAAAATTCTTCTTGCTCTTCGGTCTTGTCTATCTGGTTTTGATTTGGGCATCGATGGCCAATGATCCGATTTTGAATTTTCATGACGCCTTCACCAACCAAGTACAGTCACGTTGGTGGTTGCTGGTGTTGGTCGGCATAGAGGGATTGCGGCAAATTCACTTCGGGCTAGCTGAAACATTGGCGCCGTACCACGGGGTTTGGGTTCGATATTTTTCATTCGTCGATAAGCAAATTCACCGTATTGGAGACTGGAACCGATTCAGGATTTCGCGGTTAATTAAATATCTTTTATTGATCTCGCTCCTTGCGGTGATTTTGGGAGCCATTTACAAAGAAACTCCTGTAACGGCTCTATTTATGGCCCCGAAGGCACTCTGGTCATCTTTACCACTACTGGGTCAGTTAGCCTTCGGCATCTTTTTCGTCATCATCCAGTTTGGAGCCATGTTCTGGTTCTTAAGCAGGGGAGGAATTGATACCTATTTTCCTGATGACATCCGTACTCGTTTTAGTGACGTTTGGGGTCAAGATCATGTGCTCAATCGGATCCGCGAGAATTTATTATTTCTAGAGTCACCAGAGGAGATAGAGAAGCACGGCGGTTATGTGCCCGGTGGAATTTTATTGTGGGGTCCTCCTGGAACGGGTAAGACCTTGATGGCGGAATCGATGGCAGGAGAAACCGGTAAGCCATTCGTCTTTGTTGATCCAGGCGCTTTTAACGCGATGTTTTTTGGAGTTGGCGTATTGAAAGTTAAGTCACTCTTTAGAAAGTTACGCAAACTTGCTTTGCGATATGGCGGTGTTGTTGTATTTTTCGACGAGGCTGACTCTCTAGGTAATCGAGGAGCCTCGGTTGGTGGCGGGCAAGGCGCATATGCGACACAATCGCCATTCTTATCGCATTCGTGTAATGGCGCGAATTTTCTCAGTCCTAGCTCTGCTTCGTTAGTGGTTCGACAAGCAATGCTTCGACAAGCGATGGGACGTCAGCAGGAAGATTTTGTTGCGAATACTGCTATGTCTGGTGGCGGTGGCGGCCAAGGTACGTTGCAGGCGCTGCTCACAGAACTCTCTGGCTTGAAGAAACCACGCGGATTTTTCAATCGTATTATTCGACGTACCTTAGGCTTGCGACCTAAGAATCCACCGAAGTACCGTATCTTGGTTGTGATGGCTACAAACCTTCCGGAAGCACTAGATGAGGCGCTGTTACGTCCTGGTCGTATTGACCGAATGTATCGCGTTGGTTATCCAAGCAAGGCTGGACGTGTGCGTACGTATCAGGGGTATTTAGCCAAAGTTTCCAATAACCTTTCGGACGAAGAAATAGATAAGTTGGCAGTAATAACTCCGTATGCAACTGGAGCGATTATTAAAGATACGATCAACGAGTCTTTAATTTTGGCGATTCGACAGGGCAGGACGGCAATCACCTTTGCAGATGTAATTAAGGCTAAGCAGCTGAAAGAATTAGGACCCGCTGAAGACGTTGAATATATTGAGCGCGAAAGGCACGCGGTCGCGGTCCATGAAGCTTGTCATGCGGTGATGGCGCATTTGGTTCGTCACCATATGGCCATCGATTTAGCAACGATAGAAAAAGGATCCAACTATTTGGGGATGGTCGCATCAATTCCGCCAGATGATCAGTTTACGCGATGGCGGAGTGAATACGAATCCGACATATTGGTGTCGCTTGCATCATTAGCGGGAGAAAGATTATTTTTTAGCGGCGATAATTCCTCTGGCGTCTCGGGTGATTTAGAAAGCGCTACAACAATTGCGAGCTTCATGGAGGGACATTGGGGAATGGGCTCCACGGTCAGTTCTCATGCTTCGAATCGTCGTCTTGAAGTAGGAGCGCCAGGAGGTGGCAAGCCACAAGGTGATGAGAGCAAACTTGCAAAGGGCATGTTGAGCGATCGTATAGAAAATAATCTTGGGGGGTTGCTCATTAAAGCCGAGGAGATTTTGGTGGAGAATCGCAGCAAAGTTTTGTCACTTGCGCATGCGTTAGAAGTTCACAAAACGATTTCTGGTGAAGATGTGATAGCGGTGATGAGCGGTACGGTTGGGCCACTTGTTGATGGACGGCCATATCAAGAAGCAGCGAATATCGAACGGATCGAGCTCTATCACCAAGCAGCGCTTCGGGCGCACGAAGGTCACTTACGCCCTGATGTTGAGATTCCAATCTTCCTCAAAGATGCGTGACCCAGTTATATAAAAAGTTGATGCACCATATTTAGAATTTCTAGTGGACGATACTGGGATCGAACCAGTGACCCCCACAATGTCAATGTGGTGCTCTACCGCTGAGCCAATCGTCCGGGTCTTGCTTACAACTTGTCGCAAGGTGCCAAATCTTACACCCGGCCGAAGTCGTCTTCTACACGCTCAATATCGTCTTCCCCAAAGTACGTACCAGTCTGTACCTCGATAAAGATCAAATCTTCCTTACCAGTGTTATGAACGCGGTGCAGTTGCTTAACTGCTATATCCACAGAATCACCAGCCTGAACGAGACGGATTGATCCATCAATTGTTACTTCACCACTACCCGCAACGATGAACCAATGTTCTGCTCGTTTTTGATGTTTTTGATAAGAGAGCCGTTGACCGGCTGAAACCCAAATGCATTTAACTTTGTGGGTCGATTGCTCTTCAAGCACTTGGTATCGCCCCCACGGACGAGATGAACTTTCTAGCATTACGGGAGCCTACCTTTGTCATCCCAATCCAGTCACTGGTCGACACCAGTACTGGAGGTCGGAACGGGATTTGAACCCGTGTAGCAGGATTTGCAGTCCTGAGCCTCGCCTCTCGGCCATCCGACCATTTTTCCTGATGCACCATAGTGTTCATCGGTGCTAGTCGGAAATACTTTACGTACTAGAGCGGACGACCGGGTTCGAACCGGCGACCTGAACCTTGGCAAGGTTCCGCGCTACCAACTGCGCTACGTCCGCACTTTCACCTCACGGTGAAGGGCTAAATCTATCGTACGAGCCCTACAACCACCAAAGCAGGCAATCTCGCCTACCGTTAGCCCATGAACCGCTCGGAGCCCTTCTTTTGGATGGGCGGTGCGCTGGCTACGGAACTGATCGAGGTAACGGAGGATATTTCACGGATTGATGACGGTTCGTTTTGGGTAATCACAACTAGCTTTGAAGGAAGATCGCTCTGCGCGAAATTTGGAAAAGTACTCCACGGCAAACCTTTTCCAGAGCATGATCCTTGGAAACAGTTATCCGGTCTTTGGAGAAGTTCGCTTAGTCGATCTGAGTTCATGGATTATGTGGAAGAGATACGTCACCGAATCGCTGCCGGCGAGGTTTATCAAGTAAATGCTTGTCGCATATTAAGCACAGAAATATCTGGCGAATCACTCGCTCCACTTTTTCAGGATCTGCTGAAACATAATCCGGCCCCTTATGCGGCGTTTTTACGTCTAAATGAATTGGAGATCGCCTCGGTTTCACCAGAACTTTTTCTCCGTCGTGAGGGGCAACGAATTATCACTAGTCCGATGAAGGGTACAAAAAGTCTTGACGAGAGCGATGATTTTGGTGAAAAAGATAAGAGCGAGAATCTCATGATCGTTGATCTGATGCGAAATGACCTTGGACGGATAGCCAAGGTTGGTTCTGTAAATACGAGCGAACTCTTTAGAAACGAACTTCATCCAGGTCTTCGGCAGATGGTCTCTGATGTAGAAGCGCAATTGCGCAGTGATGTTTCTTGGAGCCAGATCTTGGGAGCAACAATGCCGCCTGGATCTGTCAGTGGTGCACCGAAATTGTCAGCGATATCGATCATTGAGAAGTATGAGCCTTCGTCTCGCGAAAATTATTGTGGAGCATTTGGATGGGTCCAAGGCGATAGTGCTCTCTTGAATGTCTCTATTCGCACTTTTAGTAGTGACGGTAAATCTCTTCGATTAGGTGTTGGTGCAGGAATTACGTGGGGGAGTGATGCCTCGCAGGAGTGGGAAGAGACGACATTGAAAGCGGCGAATTTACTTAGGATTGCCGGGGGAACCGACGATAATGGATGGGCTTTGGATTCGGGGATCTTCGAAACGATTCGAGTCGACGAAGGAAAGTTGCAGTTTTTCGCTCGGCATATGAGTCGGGCTCGGGCATCTGGCATTGCCTTAGGTATACATATTCCAGGTGAAGAAGAAATTCTTGCTTTGATCGGTGAATTGCCCGGCCATCTTGTTCTTCGACTCCGAATTATGTTCGGAAGTAGCGTGAAAATTTTCTGGCAGAAATACGCTGATGATCCGCAACCGTTGAAGGTAAGGACCAGTTATGTTGAAGGTAAGCCCGGCATAGGTTTACACAAGCAATACCCTTATGATAAAAATTTAGCAATGTTAGAAGATGCGGTATCCGATGGAGTAGATGAGGTCTTGTTAGTGGGTTCCAATGGAGAGGTTGGGGAAGGCGCTATCTCTAGTTATTCCTTCCTTATCGATGGTCAATGGATAACCCCGCGACTGGAATCGGGAGCGCTGCCAGGGATTGTCCGCGGGCTGGCGGTGGAAAAAGGTTTAATCCAGGAAGGCATTGTTACATTCGATATGCTCAAATCGGTCAAATCTGCGGTTGCCATGTCATCAATGAAGATTGTTCGTCCCGTCTCGTTCATTAATGGGAAAGCTCTTGAAATTGGATCCGCCATAGAACTGTTGGCCACTGAAATTTGGGAAATCATGCGACTCGATTCGATAGGCTAGAGACATGGCTGACATAACAATCGTAGTAAATGGTGAAAATCGCACCGTTGCTTCGGATCAACGGCCTACACATCTTTTTGCCGACCAACCTCTAGTCGTTGTCGCGCGCATAAACGGTGAAATCAAGGATTTGTGGAGTGAACTACGCGACGGAGATGTTATCGAGCCGATCGAAATCGGCAGTCCTGAGGGCCTAAAAGTATTGCGCCATTCCACCGCACACGTTTTGGCGCAGGCAGTGCAAGAAGTTTTCCCAGAAACAAAACTTGGAATTGGACCTCCGATCACAGATGGCTTCTACTACGACTTTGATCCGCAAAAGCCATTCACGCCGGAAGATCTTGAAAAGCTTGAATCTGTGATGCGAAAAATTGTTAAGGCTGGACAACGGTTTCGTCGCCGAGTTGTGACAGAAGCGCAGGCTCTCGCGGAACTTTCGCAGGAGCCGTATAAGTGTGAACTTGTTGGGATAAAAGGTGTCGATGATGAATCGAATGTCGAAGTTGGTGGAACCGAGCTAACTATTTATGACAATTTGGGTCGAGATGGTCAACCGGTTTGGAAAGATCTCTGCCGGGGGCCGCACCTACCTTCAACGAAGTTGATTCCCGCTTTTAGATTGATGAGATCATCAGGAGCGTATTGGAGAGGTTCAGAGAAGAACCCAATGCTTCAACGGATTTATGGGACCGCTTGGCCCTCACAGGAAGATCTTGATGCTTATTTACATTTGCTTGAAGAGGCAGAGAAGCGCGACCATCGTCGATTGGGAGCCGAACTTGATCTTTTCTCCTTCCCAGAAGAGGTCGGGAGCGGATTAGCCGTTTTCCACCCTAAAGGTGGAATCGTGCGTCGAGCGATGGAAGATTATTCGCGTCGTCGCCACGAAGAAGAGGGTTATCAATTTGTTTATTCACCGCATTTAACTAAGTCAACTTTATTCGAAACATCGGGTCATCTTGATTGGTATTCCGAAGGTATGTATCCGCCGATGGTCATGGATGAAGAGCTACATGCCGATGGCACAATCAAACGACAAGGGCAGAAGTACTACATGAAGCCCATGAACTGTCCATTCCATAATTTGATCTATAAGGCGAACTCTCGTTCTTATCGGGAGCTACCTTTACGACTTTTTGAGTTTGGAACTGTGTATCGTTATGAAAAGTCTGGTGTGATCCATGGATTAACTAGAGCGCGTGGATTTACACAAGACGATGCTCACATTTATTGCACAAAAGATCAGATGATGGGGGAGCTGGATTCCCTACTGACATTTGTACTGAATTTACTTCGCGACTATGGCCTAGAGGATTTTTATCTAGAATTATCCACGCGCAATCCTGCAAAATCGGTTGGTAGTGATAGCGAATGGAATGAGGCGACAGAGGCCCTGCGTAGCGCAGCGCAGAAGCAGAATTTGGAATTAGTTTTGGATCCAGAAGGTGCAGCTTTCTATGGTCCGAAGATTTCGGTTCAGGCGAAAGATGCAATCGGTCGCACTTGGCAGATGTCGACGATTCAGGTTGATTTTCAATTGCCACAACGCTTCAACTTGGAATATCAATCAAATGATGGATCTCGTCAACAACCGGTGATGATTCACCGAGCGCTCTTTGGTTCCATTGAACGTTTCTTTGGCGTACTTACAGAACATTATGCGGGGGCTTTTCCGCCTTGGCTAGCTCCCGTACAGGTCCGAGGAATCCCTGTCGCCGAGACCTTCCTTCCTTACTTGCAGGGCGTTGCCGCGCAGATGCGTAAAGCTGGAATTCGAATCGATGTTGATTCTTCGGATGATCGCATGCAGAAGAAGGTGCGCAATGCGCAGTTAGAGAAAATCCCGTTCATGATGATCGCTGGTGAAGAGGATCAAGCTAACGGTGCCGTCTCCTTCCGTTATCGCAACGGTGAACAGAAGAATGGCTTGAGCGTTGCTGACGCGATCGCAGAGGTTCTAGCAACTGTTTCTACCCGTACTCAGATATAGGGCGATGAACGAGAATCTAGTCGGCGGAGCTGGAATGCCCGATAGTTGGGCTCGACTATGGGCCCCGCACAGAATGTCCTATCTATCTGGAGAGAATAGGCCGCTGCCTTCCAATGATGTGCCATGCCCATTTTGCACCGTGCCATCCATGCAGGACGAAGCGGGTTTAATTGTTGCTCGTGGGATAACTGCTTATGTGGTTATGAACCTTTACCCGTATAACGCGGGGCATCTTCTTATTTGTGCTTATCGACATGTTGCCGATCTGACAGATTTACTTGATGAAGAACGTAACGAGATTCTTGCCTTAACCGCGCACTCGATGAAGGTACTTCGTAAAGTTTCTAATGCCAAGGGTTTCAATCTGGGCATGAATCAAGGCGCGGTTTCAGGTGCTGGAGTCGCCGAGCATATACATCAGCACGTAGTCCCTCGTTGGAGCGGTGATGCAAATTTTATGCCGATCATTGGTCAAACAAAAGTTTTACCCCAGTTATTGCAAGTAACTAGAGAAGCGTTAGCGGATAACTGGAATCTGATTTAGATAAGACTTTATTTGTTCGACACCGATCTGTCGAACTTCTATCCATGGCAGAGCCGGGAAGAGAAGACCAGCGGCAAAGCTATCTTCGCCTGCGTCTTGGACCGCCTCTAAATATTCTAATCGAAATTCATTGACCAGGTCAATGTGTTCCGCATCAGCATCTCGGATCACGAGATGTGATTCCGAATAATCTAGAACTTTAAGAGTTTCAAGATCTATAAGTGCCACAGGTGATCCTGAATCGGAATGTAAAACCAAATAAGGTGTCACGACTGGATCTAACATCTTGGTGGCAATTGCTGCCATATCTTCGAAGTCGATTTCGCTGGCGGTGAGATCACTGATTGCG
>Ga0214202_1000177_pt1 | contig 28800 bp, 29 predicted proteins | sample TroBogEpilimnion_9_FD_153040 | JGI IMG/M metagenome (GOLD analysis project Ga0214202, IMG submission 153040) | Freshwater microbial communities from Trout Bog Lake, WI - 03JUN2009 epilimnion | ecosystem: Environmental > Aquatic > Freshwater > Lake > Epilimnion/Euphotic zone | place: Trout Bog...
TGCAAGTGAGTGAGAAGACTCGATGACGACCATTTACGTGGGGAATCTTCCGTTCTCGGCGACCGAAGATGAAGTGCGCTCGCTGTTTGAAAGTCACGGCAAAGTGGAGTCGGTGAAAATCATCATGGATCGCGAGACGGGACGCCCCCGTGGTTTCGCGTTCGTGGAGATGGCTAGCACCGACGCACAGACCGCAATTGCAGCCACCAACGGCTTTAACATGGGCGGCCGCCCGCTGCGCGTGAACGAGGCGCAAGAGCGTCCTCGCGGACCGCGTCCTGGCGGTGGCGGCGGTGGCGGTTACGGTGGCGGCGGCGGCCGTGGCGGATACGGCGGCGGCGGCGGCGGTTATGGTGGTGGCGGCGGCTACGGCGGTGGCGGTGGCGGCTACGGTGGTGGTGGTAACAACTACTGATCATCGGCAACCCGAAGGACAAGAAACCCCGCCCAACGGCGGGGTTTTTTTTGGCCGAGGGTTTGCATGCCGCTTATTCCCTGCGGCAAGCGCTTAGAATTGCGTGGTCCATCACAGGGGTTCTTCTATGTACCGCCGTTTAGGCCGCACTGCCGCATTCGCCTTGGCCCTCGCCGTGGCTGCCTGTACACATACTCCAGCGCCGACTGCCCCGGTTTCGAACGTCGCGCTGCCGTCGGCAAAGCCCGAGACCAAGACGCCCACTGCCCTACTCGCAACCGACGCGGCAACCTTGTCTGCCCTCGACAAAATACTGGCCAGCAACGCTCGCTCCGATGTCAATCGCGCGCGCGATGCCGCCCGGCATCCGCGCGAAACGCTCCAGTTTTTTGGAATCCGGTCCACCATGACCGTGATGGAAATTTGGCCGGGCGGCAGCGGTTGGTATGCCGAAATTCTCGCGCCGTTGCTGCGCGAGCACGGCCGTTATATCGCGGCGGAACATGACCCGCTCAGCAGCGCGTATGCCAAGGACAATGTGCGCGCACTAACCGCCAAATTTGCAGCGTCCCCGGAGCTCTACAGCAAGGCCGAAATCGTTGCGCTACAAGCGCCGAATGCACTCTCTCCTATTGCGAACAACTCCGTGGACCTCGTGCTGACGTTTCGTAACCTGCACAATTGGTTAGCTCGGCCCGAAACCACACCGGCCATGCTCAAGGCGATCTATGCCGCGCTCAAGCCTGGCGGGATACTCGGGATCGTTGATCACCGCGCAGATCCGATGGCTCCAGTCGACCCCCTCGCGAAACTGGGTTACGTGAACGAACACTTTGCCATTGAACTCATGGAGCAGGCCGGCTTTGAATTTGTCGGCTCATCGGACGTCAACACCAACAGCAACGACACGCGCGACTACGATCAAGGCGTCTGGACGTTACCACCCACGTACCGCCTCGGCGACAAAGACCGCGAGCGCTACACCTTGATCGGTGAATCGGACCGATTCACCCTGCGCTTCCGTAAGCCCCTGAACGCGCGCTAATCGCGCGCGGCCAACCGACGGAGGCTCAGTCCCAAAATCCGCGAACTTTCGCGGCTACGTCCACCGTCGGCTCAGGCCTTTTCGGGTCCATCGCCGCGCCTATCGTCGCCATCTCTGCACTGCCATGCGTAACGCAGTCGAGCGTCGACAACACCGTGGGCGTGAGAAAACGACTGCGGGCACCGTAGACGTGCGCATCGCCCCACCTCGGCTGCTGGGTCACGTAGTACTTGAGCGGCGTCAGCAAGTGGAGGCCATCCCGAGCTCGGGTCATGGCGACGTACAGCAGGCGACGCTCTTCATCCAACAACGCTGACGACCCGCCGGCAAATTCTGAGGGGAAATTCCCGTCATTGACGTTGAGAACGAACACTTCACTCCATTCCTGACCCTTGGCCGAATGCACGGTCGAGAGCACGAGGTAGTCCTCATCGAGCAGTGGTGGACCGGATTCATCGCCACTCGCACGCGGTGGATCCAATGCCAATTCAGTCAGGAACCGTTCACGCGAGAGGAACCCACCGGCAATGCGCGTCAACTGCTCGAGGTCTCCGGCCCGCACCGTTGCCGCATCGTAGAGACGTTCGAGATGGGGGCGGTACCATTGCCAGACCGCCTCTACCTGCCCCGGCCACGGGGCTTTCGGATGCGTCAATTGTTCGAGCAAGCCACGAAAGTCGTCCCAATGGGCCCGCGCAGCGGGTGGCGGGACGAATACATCCAGAGCCTCCGACAATCCTCGGCCCGCAGCGATCGGCTCCAAACAGCGGCCGCTAAAACCAGGCCCCATACCGGGTAACAGCTGCAACGCACGAAATGCGGCAATTCGATGGCGCGGGTTATCTGCCCACCGCAAGACGGCCAGCAAGTCTTTGACGTGCGCAGCCTCTAAGAATTTAAGGCCGCCGTATTTGACGAACGGAATATTCCGGCGGGTCAATTCGACTTCGAGCAAATCGCTGTGATGACTCGAACGAAAAAGCACGGCCTGCTTTCTGAGCGCAACCCCGGCCTCTCGCGCTGCGAGAACGGTATCGATCACGTAATCGGCCTGTGCCCGATCATCCGCCACCGTGACCAAGCGCGGCTTGGCAACACCGGGGCGATGCGCGCGCAACTGCTTTTCATGGCGCCGTGACGCGTCTTTCAACAACGCATTCGCCGAATCGAGTATCGGCTGGGTCGATCGATAATTCTCCTCTAGCGCGATCACCCGCGCGGGCGGAGAAAATCGCGTGGGAAATTCGAGAATGTTTTCGACCGTCGCGGCGCGGAACGAATAGATGGCCTGGGCATCGTCACCCACGACCGTCAGGCCCCGCCCGTCTGGACGGATCGCTTGCAAGATCTCGGCCTGCAAGCGGTTGGTGTCCTGATATTCATCCACAAGGACATGATCGAATCGTTCCGCCACCGCACGCGCCAAGGCCGGCTCCGACACTAATCCGTGCCAATACAACAGTAAGTCATCGTAATCGAGCACCTGCTCAGCTTGCTTTCGAACGACGTAAGCGCGGAACAGACGCACCAAATCCTCTTCGAATCCCAAGCACCATGGCCATTGGCTTTGCAGCGAATCGCCAAGAGAACCTTGCGTATTCACGCGATGGGAGTAGATCGCAAGACAGGTGTCTTTGCGCGGAAAACGGCGGTCGCGCCCCGCTAAGCCGAGTTCGTGGCGCACCACATCTATTAAATCGGCGCTATCACCGCGATCCATGACACTGAAAGCCGGATCGAGACCCACGGAGGGTGCGTGCAAGCGCAAGAGGCGATTGCCGACGGAATGGAACGTGCCAGCCCAGGGCAATCGAACACTGGAACCGCGGGTCGCGGCGCCCACAATGCGCTCGGCACGTCGCGTCATTTCCTCCGCGGCACGCCGCGAAAACGTGAGCAGCAGGATCCGTCCGGGGTCGACCCCGCTGAGTACGAGATGCGCCACGCGGTGCGCGAGGGTGGACGTTTTGCCGGTACCTGCGCCCGCGATGATCAGCAGCGGCGACGCATCAACGCGCCGCTCGGCCGTCTGGCCATGGGTCGCAGCAGCGTGCTGGGCGGGGTTCAGTGCTTCAAACGGATCGGCGGACATGGGTCGATTATCCTGCGGGACTGTATGCTTATCCAGTCCTTATTCGCTGCTAAACTGGTGTCCGGTCACTGCCGACTGGCTGCTGAGATGGGGACGATGGAACGACTGACGTTCATGGGATTTCTGCTGCGCTTGGCGAGTTCGCTCCTTTTAGTGGCGCTGACCTGGAATCCGACGGGGATGAGCTACACGCACTGGGTGGCGTCCGGTTTCCCGACGGTTCAACCCTTGCAGGCGGTCGTCGGTCTGGTGCTGCTCGGGGGCTGGGTGTTTTCTGTACACGCCACGTGGCGCTCGCTCGGACGGTTTGGCGTGCTGCTGGGGGTTGCTCTGTTCGCCGCGGTCGTCTGGCTGCTCGCCAGCCAAGGATGGATTGACCTATCGCACAGCGGATCCTTGGGCTGGATGGCCGTTCTGCTCCTGAGTGTGCTCATGGCGGTGGGCCTGAGTTGGTCGCTGGTCCAACGTCGCGTCACCGGGCAAATCGATGTCGAAGAAAGTCACGGGCACTGATGCACAACCCGCCATGACCCAACGTCGACGACTGTATACGGGGCGCGTGATTACACTGGACGTTGAAAACGTCCTGCTGCCCAACGGCGTTGAGGCACGATTCGAGATCGTGGGACACCCAGGCGGCGCCGGCGTCGTACCCGTGGACGCAACCGGACGGGTTTGCCTCATTCGCCAGTATCGGCACGTCGCGCGCGACTGGCTGTGGGAAATTCCGGCTGGCAAATTAGATGGCCGACAGCCCGAGAGCACTGCACGCCTTGAGTTGGCGGAAGAAGCGGGTCTCGAAGCCGGGCACCTCGAATCCCTCGGGTCGATCTGGGCCTCGCCCGGGATATTCACCGAAGTCGTACACCTCTTTCTCGCGACCGATTTGCGCGTCGTTCCCGCGAGACCCGAACAGGACGAGGTACTGGAGGTTCATTGGGTACCGCTACGGGACGCTGTGCAGCACGCGCTGGACGGAACGTTTCAGGACGCCAAAACCGTCGTGGCGCTACTCCGCGCCGGCCACCGCTTGGGACTCGTTCCCTAGAGAGCAGCCTCGACTCGGGCCACCAAGTCGTCCATATCCCGCACTTCAATATCGGGCTTGCGCAACTCGGCCGGCCACACAGCACCCGTGCGGTTCATCCACACTGACACGAGTCCCGCGCGGTAGGCGCCCTCCACGTCGGCCAGCGGATCATCACCGACGTGCCATATGGACGCTTCGTCCACACCGGCCGCCGTCACCAGCGCAGCGAAGATGCGCGGATCGGGCTTCGCACAGCCCACGGCAACCGGCTCAAACGACCCGACAAAATGTTCACCCAAGCCCACTCGATGGACGCAGGCATTGCCGTTGGTCAAAGCATAAACGGGCAAGCGTCGCGCGAGCCACGCCAACGCACCCGGCACCTCTGCAAAAGGATCGATCCGATTTCGGGCCTCAATGAACACGTCAAACGCTGCGCTCGCGAGGGCGTCCGGATAGCCGCAGTCCACGGCCACCCGACGCAGCGACTCGGTGCGAATGAAGGTGAAGTCATGGGACCGGTGCGGGAACTCCGCAACGACGGCCGCGCGCGAGGCGGCCAGCGACGCTACGGTATGACGCTGTGCCACCCGCGGCGCATGCACCGACAGCCACTCTTGAAGCGCGCCCTCGGCGCGCTCGAGCACAGGGGGGGTGTCCCAGAGGGTGTTGTCGAGATCCAGTGAGATAGCCCGTGGCGGTCGTGTCATGGAGGGATTATCCTGCCCCCACATGAGCACTTCCACACCAAATCGACAGAATCCGATCGTCATTGCGCATCGGGGAGCCTCGGGCTATCTGCCCGAACACACACTCGCCGCCAAAGCGTACGCCCACGCCGTCGGCGCCGACTATCTGGAGCAGGACGTCGTGCTCACGCGCGATGACGTTCCGGTCGTCTTCCACGACCTCGTCCTTGAAGAAGTCACGGATGTCGCGCACCGCTTTCCCGACCGACGCCGAGCGGACGGTCATTGGTACGTTATCGATCTTGATTTCAGCGAACTGCAGACACTCAGCGTGCACGAGCGAGTCCATCCGGCCACGCAGGCACCCGTGTACCCGGATCGCTTTCACGAACGTTTAGGCTTGCGGATCCGCTCGTTGGCCGAAGAGTTGTCCTTCATCCGCGGACTGAACGCAGCAACGGGCCGCCATGCCGGCATCTATACCGAAGTGAAGAGCCCGGCATGGCATCGCGCAGAGGGCAAAGACCTGAGCCCCATCGTACTAAAGACCTTGGCAGAGTTCGGGTACCTCGGCCCTAACGATGACGTCTGGCTACAGTGCTTTGATGCGAAGGAGCTGTTGCGCATCAAGCACGACTTGGGTTGCACATTGCGACTCGTTCAGTTGATCGGCGAAAACGACTGGCTGGAGTCTGACAACGACTACGACGCGATGCGGTCCCGCGACGGCCTCATGGCCGTCGCGCGTTATGCCCACGGCATCGGCCCGTGGATTCCGCACATTGTGCAGTGGCCAGGCACCCATCAGGCGCCCATCTACACGTCGTTAGTCAACGATGCCCACGCGGTAGGATTGGCTGTGCACCCCTATACATTCCGCAGAGACGATTTGCCCGAGCATGCGCCCGATGCAGAGTCGGTACAGCGCGCGCTGTTTGATCATGCCGGTGTCGATGGACTGTTTACCGACTTCAGCGACGTCACAATAGCGTATCTCGGGCGACGTCGATGAGCGCCCAACCGTTACTGGTCATCGGCAATCGAAATTACAGTTCATGGTCCTTAAGGCCGTGGATACTGGCGCAACATCTCGGTATCGCGCTCGATACAGAGCGCTTAGCGCTCGATACCCCAGAGTTTCGCAGTCAAGCCCTCGCCTATACGCCGTTAGGTCGAGTACCCGTACTCGTTCACGGGAATATCGTTATTCCCGAATCCATTGCAATTCTCGAGTACCTGTCCGAATTAGCCGGCGGCCGCGGTTGGCCTGTCGATACGGCGAAGCGCGCCCACGCTCGCGCACTCGCTGCCGAAATGCATGCAGGATTCACGTCGCTACGCGCAAAATATCCAATGAACATTCGGGCACGTGATCGCCGCGTACCGATGGACGATGCGCTCGCTCGGGACATCGCGCGTATCGACGCCATCTTTGCCCAAAGTGAGACGGGCGCGTGGCTGTGTGGCGACTACTGCGCCGCTGACGCGATGTACCTACCGGTCGCCTTTCGCTTTAGAACGTACGGCTATGACGGCTTATCCACCCGGGCGTGCGACTATATTGAGTACGCCACTCGTGACCCTCTGGTCGCCGACTGGGTTCGACTCGCCGAAGCAGAGACGGAGATCCTCGAACAGGAAGAGGCGGGTCGCTAACCGAGCACCTCGACGGGCGTACCCACCTCCAACGACGCTCCCATCCCGCGCGACACGATGGCGTTGACGCCAAAAGTCACACCCCGCAGGGTGGGATCGAAGCGAAACGATTTCAGCACCGACGTCGGATCGGATGCGGTCTCGCCCGTCAGTGGATCCAGTGAGGTGATGACGCAGCGCGTACACGGTTTGACGAGGTCCAGCTCAATCTCGCCACACCGGATACGACGGATGTGATCTTCCGCAAAGGCCTCCCACCCGCTGATCACCACGTTGGGTCGAAACCGCGCCATCTGAATGGGCGCGGGTAAGCGTCGATTGAGTTCGTCCAGCGACGCGGCACTTGCGACGAGCACCGGGAAGCCATCCGCGAACGATACCGGCACATCGGCGCGACCCGCATACTGGGGATCCGCAGGTCGCAAGGTATTTGGAGGCATCCAAACCAAACGGAGCGGCCGAGCAAACACCTCGGTGAGATACCGAGCGGCGAACTCACCGGCGTCGCGGGCTTGCACGATATCGCCCCAGACGTCCACCGTAAGCCAGTCGCCCTGCCGTGGCGTGTCGACGCGACACGACGGGCCACCCGGCGCCGTCAGGCACACGCCTTCCGGGTGCGACGTCACCTGCAACTGAGCCATGCGAGACAGGGTCCGCTGCGATACAAAGCGGCCGCGTTCATCGACCAGCATCCATTCGCGATCACCGACTAACCCACGTGTGCCGACGGCCGCCGTCGACACCGAAATCGGTCGCGCCGACTTGACCGGGTAGATCGTTAACGCCGAGACGAACGCTGAGGCGTTCAAACGGACAACACCGAATGAACCCGGCGGCCAGGCAGTTTGGACCGGCCGTCTAACGCCGCGAGCTCAAGGAGAAAGGCACCGCCGACCACATCGCCGCCTAACTTTTCGACTAAAGCCACGGCAGCCGCCGCCGTGCCACCCGTGGCCAATACGTCATCCACCACCAACACACGGCGGCGGCCTTTGAACGCATCTCGATGGGCCTCCAACGCGGCGGAGCCATACTCGAGTTCGTAACTCACGGTCTCGGTCGCACCGGGCAATTTGCCGGGTTTACGTAGCGGCACAAAACCACAGGCCAGCGCCTTTGCCGCCAAGGCGCCAAAGATGAAACCCCGGGCTTCCATGCCGGCCACGAGGTCGATGGGTTCACCACGAAAGGGAGCGATCAGTCGCGCGATCGAGTCGTCCAGCGCCGCCGGATCCGCCATCAGCGGCGTGAGGTCTTTGAAGACAACGCCCGGCTTCGGGAAATCCGGCACATCCCGGATGTATTCAAATAATTTCATCGATTACCCTTCCCCCACCCTCCAGGTGGCCTGATATTTCGCACCGAGAGACAGTATTCGGGCCAATAGATCATCGTAACTCAGGCCCGATACTTGCGCGGAGCGTGCAAATACCTCTTCCTGCGACAAGATCGGATTGGCGTTTGCTTCAAGTGCGAACACCCGGCCATCGCCCATCACCCGAAAATCGACCCGCGCGTATCCGGTCAGATGCAGCGCCCGATAAATGCGCCGGGTCAATCGGTGCAATTCCGCGACCACAGCGTCAGGCAGATTCTGCGCGGCTTCTGTGTAAATGCCGTGACGCGCCTGATAGCGGCGATCCCATTTGACGCGCCGCGTTGCGATCGCTGCGCCTCCCTCCGGCAACGTGCCAAATTTCAATTCCCAGATCGGCAACGTGGTGACGCGCTCATTGCCCAGCACGCCGACATAAATCTCGCGTCCCTCAACATACGCCTCCACCAGCGCGTCACTGGACGCTTGATCGTGCACAAACTCAATGCGCTGACGGAGGCTAGCCGCATCCTCACAGATGGAGGCTTGCGCAATACCTAATGACGCATCATCGGTCGCAGACTTCACAAACAGCGGGTAACGCAGTCGCGAGGGCAACTGGACTCGTTTCCCCCTCCGAAATACGGCGAACTGAGGGCTCGGTATACGGTGATACGCCAAAAGCTGCTTTGTGAGCACTTTATCGCGGGAGAGCATCAAGCCGCGTGGATTACAGCCCGTATAGGGCTGCTTGAGCAGTTCTAGAAAAGACACCACGTGGTGGTCCTGCTTGACTAGACCGTCAAACTCCTCAAGCAAATTAAACACGAGATCGGGGCGCCACTCCTGAATGGCCTGCTTGAGTGCCGTCAGACTGTCGTATACCCCCAAACATTGGACGTCGTGTCCGGCCGCCTTGAGGTGGCTGACCACATCGAATTCCGTCCGCCACTCGTCGATGTCTCGTTGCGCCAGTCCCTCGAGTGATTCCGGCGGAACGAGACTGTCGTGCATGATGACGAGTATGCGCTTCGGTCTCATCCGGTCATCCTGACAGAATCGGCATGCTGATGGACGGTGGCATGTCCCACTCACGCCATCCGCGACGCGATCTCAAGCCGTTCGTCCGGTTGAATCGTCCATCAATCGGGTCAGTGCCGCCACCAACAAGCGATCCGCACACGCTTCGATGACGGCCCGATCTATCAGGGCGGCAAGCCAATGCGGGGGAAGGGATTGCGCGCCGTACAGCGCACCCGCCAGAGCGCCTGTCGCCGCTCCGGCCACATCGGCGCTACGACCCGCATTCACCGCCATCAAGACTGACTCTTTATACGAATGCGCGCTGACCGTCGCGTTGTACACCAACGACAACACACTGAGCGCATCGCTCGATGCCGCAGTCGCCTCGGTGATATCGACGCGTTGGGGCCGTGCGGCCGATTGGATGGCGACGTCGTCCGAAACCGCGTCCCAAAGGGTATCGTGCGATAGGCCTTGCAGCGCACCAACGATCAGCAATGCATAGGCGCTCGTCGCATCCAGAACCGACGCATCCGAGTGCGTCAAACTCGCGAGCGAGCGAGCGGCGCCGACCGCGCGAGCCGGTTCGGCAAATTCGAATGCGGCCACGACGGCCGCCCGGGGGAAGGGCTCGGCATCTAAGACGCGGCTGGCAAGATCCCCGCCATGAGGCGATAGCGCGGCCGCCATCGCCGCCGAGATACCCAGGCATCGACCGGTAGACGAGCCCAGTCCACTACGGCGCCAGCGATCCCAACGATCGATCACATCGTTGAGATTGAGCTCGCCGCAGTCAATCACCGATTCCGCGCACATCAGTGCGGTTGCGGCATCGTCGCTCCACGCGCCGCGCGGCAGATCGTAGGGTCCACCCCCAAGCAAATCACCCACTCGACTGAAGGTTCCAGGCCGGCGGTGCTGCACGGCGGCGCCCAAGGCATCACCCAAGGCTAGGCCAAGCAGCATGCCCCGGAATCGATCGCGGAGGTGCTCGGCGGCCGCATGATCCGATGCTGGCACCGCCTCGCTCATACGTCGTCGGCCAACTCTCGACGGACATCCAGTCCGATGAAATCGAATAACCGAGGATCGGCCAATTGCGAGGGCGACACATCCCGAATGGCCGCAAAGATGGACTCAATGCGGCCCGGAAACTCGCGCTCCCACGTGGCGAGCATACGGCCGACCACCTCACGCTGCAGATTCGATTGAGAACCGCATAACGTGCACGGGATGATTGGGAATTGGCGCGCCCTCGCATAGCGGGCTATGTCCCGCTCAGGCACATAGGCGAGCGGCCGAATCACGATGTGACGACCGTCGTCGGAGCGCAACTTAGGCGGCATCGCCTTGAGCTTGCCGCCATAAAATAGGTTTAGAAAGAGGGTCTCTAAAATGTCATCTCGATGGTGACCCAGCGCGATCTTAGTGATCCCGTTTTCATCCGCCCAACGATATAACGCGCCTCGCCGCATCCGAGAACACAAGCTGCACATCGTGCGGCCTTCCGGGATCAGCCGTTTCACAACGGAATACGTGTCCTGCTCGATGACATGCCAGCGCACACCCAGACTGGTGAGATAGTCCGGCAAGATGTGTTCTGGGAATCCAGGCTGCTTTTGGTCCAAATTGACGGCAATCAATTCGAAGCGGACGGGCGCGCTGCGTTGCAGCGATAGCAGGAGGTCCAGCATCGTGTAGGAGTCTTTCCCGCCGGAGAGACAGACCATCACACGATCCCCGTCAGCGATCATCCCGTAATCGGCGATCGCCTTACCGACCATGCCGCGGAGTTCGGCTTGTAGCTTTTTGAAGGTACGTGACGGCCTCACCGTCGGGGGCGACGGGGATTCGGATTCCGAGCCGACAGCGGACTCAACCACCGACATTAACGCGGCTCAAGGTATTTGGCTTCCAGATACCGCAGCGCCGGCCATGCCGACAGCGGCTGACCGGTTGCATCCTTGACGAGGTCATGCACGTTGGATCGAGCGCCAACCCCGTGCACGTTCGAGCGGAGCCAAGCATTTAATGCGGTGAAGTCTCCCCGCGCGATGGACGCATCGAGGTCCTCGACGTCGGCGCGAATGGCCTCCCATAACTGCATGGCAATCAAACCGCCCAACGCGTGTGCCGGAAAGTAACCGAACTGTCCAACGGCCCAATGGTCGTCTTGAAGGCACCCCTCCAGGTCGTCGCTGGGCCTGACGCCGAGTCTCGACTCCGCACGGTCGTTCCACGCTTCGGCAAGCTGCGACGCCTCGAGCGTACCGTCGATCAACTGTTGCTCCAACTCGTAGCGCAGCAAGACGTGCGCCAAGTAGGTGAGTTCGTCCGCATCGATGCGTAGCGGGCTGGCGTGAACCCGGGTCAGATGCCGATAGAGATTATCCACCTGCCACGCTGGACCCGAGACACCGAAATGCCGCTCTAGCATCGGTTGTAGAAACGATAAAAACGGCCGACTGCGCACCACACACATTTCGAGCAGAAGCGACTGACTCTCTTCTAACGCGAGTCCACGACTGCGTCCAACAGGTTGGTCGCGCCATTCCGGCGGCAAGCCTAGTTGGTAAAGCGCGTGACCGGTCTCGTGCAGTGCGGCCAACAAGCCCTGGAACGGGTCCGCGGCATCGAAATGCGTGGTGACCCGCAAGTCGCCGGGAATGCCTTCCGTGAAGGAGTGGTCGGACTCGTCGAGGCGGCCGCGATCAAACGGAAAGCCCAGCGCCTTCATCGCCTCGATGCAGAGCGACCGTTGACGGCTCGACGAGACGGTTCCCTCAAGCGGCATCGGTACGACTTGTAGGGCCAAACTCTCCTGAACGAGCGATGGTAAGCGTCGACCCAACGCCTTAAACAACGGATCTATGTCAGCGACCAACATTCCGGGACTGAATTCATCCAGTAGCGCGTCATACGGGTCGAGACCCAAGTGATGCCCCAGCATGCCGGCGCGGTCTCGAGTGAGTGCCACGACCTCCGCCAGGTACGGCGCCACATCCGCGTAACGTCGGGTCCGCCGCGCCTCCGCCCAGTGCGCCTCGGCACGCGCGGTCGCTTTAGCCAAGCGAGAAATCAACGCATTCGGCATCGCCAGGGAGTGATCGCGCTGGCGGCGCATCTCGCGCAGATTAGCGACTTGCCAATCCTCTAACGCACCCACGCTGGCCTGGGCGCGCTCAATCAGTCGAGAGACTTTCGGCGATGTCAGGATGGCGTGACATTCCGTTTCCAGTGCAGCGAGTTGCTCGCCGCGCACATCCGCGCTGCCACTCGGCATCACAACGGCAGCATCCCAACGTAGGATGGCCAATGCGCCACGAAAGGCGTGCAGGCGACGAAACTCGTCTTCGAGTTGCTGGTAAGGGCTAGCGGCCATGATTCCTCGTCCGCCCAACCGCAGGCCCATCGGGGGCACCGGCGCCCTCAGGCGAGGGGGCACGGACGGGTCGGGGACGGGTAAAGTCTACCCGAACGGCGGCCAAAGCGCTCGCCCGACCCCCGTCAATGTGCTGTTTTTCTTAAAGAAAAGGACGGTAGCCGCGCCGCATGGCGACGGCTACCACCCGATTCACCGCGTTTAGAAGTAATACCGCATCAGAATTTCACCGATGCAGGCAGGCTTCTTTTCGCCCTCGATTTCCATGGTGAATTCTTCGGTCAGCATGAAGCCGCCCTTGAAATCATCGATGGCGATGAGTTTGGATCGACCGCGCACGCGCGCGCCCACCTTCACCGCATTGGTAAAGCGTAATTTGTTCAAGCCGTAGTTGATGACCTGGCGTAATCCCGGGAATGCCGGACGGCCCTCCTCGACGATCCCGCGAATCATCGGATAGAGCGACAGCGTCAGGTACCCATGGGCGATGGTGGTCTTCCACGGCGATTCGGCGGCAGCGCGCTCGGGATTCGTGTGGATCCACTGATGATCATCGGTCGCAGTCGCGAACGCATTCACCCGTTCCTGCGTGATCTCGATCCAGTCACTGACGTGGATATCCTGACCGATCTGGGTTCCGAGTTCCGCGCGTACGGTTTCGAGTGACATGCCCGTGCCTCCGATGAAGTGGAAGCGGATGATAGCCGAACGGCAGACTCAGCGACGCGCAAGCCACTCGGCGATGCGGGCCGGCAAGCCGGCCGCCCGCTGACTGACAAAGATACCGATATGACCGGTCGGCACCGCTATTTCGTCGTAGCGCTTGGAGCGCGTCAGACCGGCCAGCGCGCGTGAGGCCGCCGGCGGTACGATGTGGTCGTCGAGCGCGTACACATTAAGCAGAGGCGCCTCAATACGCCCCAGATCGACCGCTCGGTCGCCCAACGTCAACGTGCCGCGGACGAGTTGGTTCTGCTGATAACAGCGCTGCACGAAGTCGCACCAAGCCGCGGCCGGCTGATCGGGGCTGTCATGCACCCATCGCTCCATTCGGCGAAAGCGCTGCACCCAGCGCGGATCATCGGCATGATCCAACAGATCGAGATATTTCCCCACGCCGAGCCGATACGGCGCCAAGGCCTGAAACGCCGTTGCGAGCGCGGCTCCGGACACCGCGCTTTGCGCGCTGACCATCGGCCCCACGTCGAGGTGCCGTATCCAATGCGACAGCACGTCGTCCGGCGTATGGCAGTCCACCGGCGTCACGAGCGTGACGAGCCTGCGCACCCGTCGCGGCTCCAGCGCGGCGTAGCAGAGTGCGAAGACGCCGCCCTGGCAAATGCCCATGAGGTCAATCGCGCGTCGCCCGGCCACGGCGCGTACCGCTCGGTCGACCGTCCCGAGAACCCAGTCCACCAAAGGACGCCCCTGATCGGCGGGCCCCGGGTCACCCCACTCCAGCACGTAGACCGTTCGCCCCCCGGCGACTAAACCTCGGATCATCGATCGCTCGGCGTCGAGGTCCAGTATCGACGGTCGATTGATCATCGCGTAGACGATAAACAGCGGGGCCGACCGATGCGTCGACTCGCCATATTGGTAGACGCGTGCCGCCCCCTCCTCCCACATCACAACGCGGGGCATACCCTCAGCCGGCAGTCCAAACGCGTCCCGGGCCGCTGCGGCCGCGCCGTAGCCCTGGCCCCATTCGGTCGGGAGACTCTTGCGGTGCGTCATCGCCGATTGAGCGGTGGTCACGACATAGTCCGCAGCGGCCGGCGATCGCGCCCACTGTTGATAAGCGGATTCGGCCGCCTGCAACCACGGCGCGAGCGTCGCCCGCCACCGACCGCTCGGAATGCCCGCCAGCGGCGGCAGACTCATACCGCCCCCAACCAGAGCGGTATAAGCCTGCAGGAGTTTTGCCACCTCAGGGGCAACGGCGTTCGCGTCGAACGCGCCGCTCGGCTGGCCCAGCGCCGCCGCCCATTGGGCATACAGCGCCGTAAGCCCATCCGCAGGGCCCGTACCCGAGCCGATGGTCAACGATGCTCCCGCACCGCAAAAATCGCGCGCACACCACGAATCATTCGACCAACCTATTGTTTAAGAACGCTTTAAATTGGCAACCACTTTTTTGTTGCACCGCAAAAATAACCGTGTATACTGCACTGCAACAAGCCCTCAGGAGCCCCACGATGACGAACCCGACCGCTGAAATCAATGCCCTCATCGAGCAGAGCAAGAAGTTTGCCGAGCCGATGACCCGCCTGACCGCGTTGTCGATCCAGTCGTTCGAGAAGTTGGCCCGCCACCAGTATGGCGTCGCTGGCGACGCGCTGGAGTACTCGATTGCTGCACTGCAGACCGGCACCGCGACGCAGGACGCACCGGAGTACTTCAAGTCGCAGACCGCGCTGGCTCAGACCTACGTCGACCGCCAGACGCAGCGCAATCAGGAACTGACCAAGCTGGCCGACGAAATCCGCGCGAGCTACACGAGCTGGTTTGACCAGGCCTCGGCGGACTTCAAGGCGAAGACGGCGAAGGTGGCTGACGCCGCCTAAGGCGCCTCATCCGATCGGCTGCCCCGCGGGCGATCGGTTGCAACGACCCCCCCTCGGGACGGGTGTGCCTAGTGCCGCCCGTCCCATCTTATTTTGGGACCCTAACGCCTCGGTCGCGGTCGACCGACCGCCCTGTTTTGCACTGCGAGAATTACGCGTGCGAACGCGCTAGACTAGTGCAATGACACAGCCTGAGCGCCTGATCAAAAAGTACGCCAACCGCCGTCTGTATGACGCGTCGCAATCGCGCCACGTGACTCTCGACGACATTCGCGAGTTCATTGTGCAGGGTGAAAAAGTGCGCGTGGTTGAGGACAAAACGGGCGATGACATCACCCGGTTGATCCTGCTGCAAGTCATCGCCGAACAAGAGCAGTTCGGTAAGCCGATCCTGTCGAGTCAGGTGCTCGAGTCCATTATCCGTTTCTACGGAAACGGGTTGCAGGACTTCATGACGCGCTATCTCGAAAAAAGTGTTGAGGCTTTCTCCTTGCAGCAGGAAAAGTTGCAGGTGCAAGTGGCGAAAATGATGACGCAAACGCCGGTGGGGCCGCTCGCGGACATTGCCAAGCAGAACCTCGACTATTGGACCAAGATCCAAGAACAGATGGTGTCGACCTTCATGCCGAGCGGTCGTCGACCCGCCGCAGCCCCCCAACCGGCTGCCGATACCGAGGGCAAGACCGGTCGCGCGGACGCTGCGCCGAAAGAACCATGACCGTTCCTGCGATCATCCCGTTTCAAACACTAGGCACGCCGGAGTCCGTCGCGATCCCCCCCGATCGCGTCGTCACGGGCCATCCGTCGACGACGGTCGACAATCGCTACTCCTCCAGCGATGCAAAATTTCATGCCGGACTTTGGACCAGTACCGTCGGTTGCTGGCAGGTCCGCTACACCGAACACGAGTACTGCGTGTTGACGCGCGGTCGCGTACGCCTCACGTCCACGGACGGCGTCGTCCTCGAGTTCAAGGCCGGTGATGCGTTTGTCATTCCTGCCGGATTCTGCGGCACATGGGCGACGCTCGAAGACTGTGCGAAGCACTACGTAATCTACGAATCCGCCTGAGCAATACCAACACGGATATTCACAATCCGTTGGTTATACTCGGCCGATGTCCTACCGAGTCCTCTTTATTACCGCCGAGTATGCTCCGCTGGCTAAGACCGGCGGCCTCGGCGACGTCAGTGCCGCGCTGTGTCAGTACCTGCACGGCGAAGGCCACGATGTCCGCGTCTTCCTGCCGTGGTACCGGGACCTCAATCGCACGGGGCTGAGCGTACAACCGGCGCTCGAAGGGCTGACGCTACACCTCGGTGAGCATCAATTCGACTACCGCGTCCTTGTGGGCACACCGGCGGGTTCCCGGCAACCCATCCACTTTATCGACTGCCCTGCCCTCTTCGACCGCAATGGCATCTACGGGCATCCGGATGATCACCGCCGTTTTCTACTGCTGACGCGCGCAGCCTTCGAAGTCGCGCAGCGCATGGCCTTTGCGCCCCACATCTTGCATTGCAACGACTGGCATACCGCCTTCGCGCCGCTCTATCTGCGCACGAACTATGCCTGGGATCGCTTGTTTTCGGCGACGCGGTCGGTGCTCACGATCCATAACATCGGCTATCAGGGCGTGTTCTGGTCGGTCGAGGCCAGCGACCTGTCACTGGGCTCCGCCACGTGGATGCTGCATCAGGACGATCTGCGCGATGGCCGCGTTAACCCCATGCTGCACGGCGTGATGTACGCCGACTTGATCACCACCGTGAGCCCGACCTATGCGAAGGAAATCTGCACGCCTGACTATGGCGCGGGTTTAGACCCGTTCCTGCGAGCGCGCGGGCCTGCCGTGATCGGGATTCTCAACGGGGTGGACTACACCGATTGGGATCCACAAATCGATCGCTTTCTCGGCCAGCGGTATAGCGCCGCAGATCTGACCGGCAAGACAACGGCGAAACGCGCCTTAGCCAGCAATCTATCGTTATCGCTCGGCCCGAGGACGCTGTTGTTTGGCGTGGTCAGTCGTTTGGTGTCCCAGAAGGGCATCGATTTGATGGAGTCCGTCCTTCCGGATGTGCTCACCGGCGCCGACTGCGCCGTCGTGGCGATCGGTTCGGGGGAGCCTCGCTACGAAGCGTTTTTTGCGCGTTTAGCAGCGGACTTTCCCGGTCGCGTCCATTTCACGCGCGGGTACAACGAACGCATCGCCCATTGGATCGAGGCGGCGTCAGACGCGTTTCTGATGCCGTCGCTCTATGAGCCCTGTGGGCTCAATCAAATGTACAGCCTGCGATACGGCACCGTGCCCATCGTGCGGCGCACCGGCGGATTGGCGGATTCCGTGACCGCGTATTCGACGGACACTGGGCTTGGGGATGGGTTGGTCTTTGACGCGTATACCCCCGGGGCCCTCAGAGGGGCCATCGACCAAGCGCTGACCCTGTTCGGAACCGAGCACTGGTCACGCATGATGCAGAACGGCATGGCTCGCGATTACTCGTGGACCACCCAAGGGCAAGCCTATATCGATGCGTACCGAAACCTGGTGGGCCCCGTCTGAGTGCCGATTAGAGTGTGCCGCGTTCGTCGAACGGGAACTCACGAAACCACGCCAAATCGGTTCGAACCGTGCCGTCGATGTGGTACTCCAAACCGTGGCCGCCATCCTTCAGTTTGGGTAGCAGTTTGACGAGCACGGTGGCGAGATGCGTCGTCACGGTCATTGAAAATTCCGCGTCGCCCCGGGCGGGGACGACAAACGCACTGTCGGTTTCTCCACGGCCGAGCGCCTCTCCCGCAAGAGCGACGTCGTAATGAATGGAGCGGATCGGCAGATCGATCCCATTCGGATTGTGCGCACGCACCTGCACGCGCAGGTGCTGCTCGGCGAAGTTCGCGCTCTCCACCTCGATGTGCCGTACCGTCAAGGTCGGCTTCTCAAAGTGGGGTGTCAGGGCGCAACCGCTAAGCACACTCAGTGCCAGTAGGAGACCCGCAACGCGCCCCCGACGGGACATCATGCGCGACCGTAGAGGTGGTTCCAGCGTAGGCACCGATCGGCCAACCAGGACGGGACCTCGTTCCACGAGAATTTCCACAGCCAGTTCCCCTCAATCGTACCCGGCAAATTCATCCGTGCGTCCGTGCCCAAACAGAGCAAGTCTTGCATCGGAATGATCGCCAATTGCGCGACCGAAGCGAGCACGGCGCGCGACATCCCAATGACTACGTCGTCCTGCGAGGTCCCGACGTAGTCGGCGACAAATTGGCGGGCACCGCCATCCAGATGGCGATACCAACCGAGCGTCGTATCGTTATCGTGCGTACCGGTATAGCCGACCGAGTTCGCGGTCCAGTTATGCAGCACATGAACGTTCGTGTCCGCGCCGTCAAAGCCAAACTGCGCGATGCGCATCCCTGGCAGATGCTGACCGTCGCGCAGTGCTTCCACCTCAGGGGTGATCACCCCTAAGTCTTCGGCGACCACTTCCAGCGTACCAAAGGCCTTACGCGCGGCCGCCAGCAAGGCTTCGCCCGGCGCCTTGCGCCATTCGCCGGTCGCGGCCGTGGGTGCACCCGCGGGCACGGCCCAATACGCTTCCAAGCCCCGGAAGTGATCGATGCGCACGAGATCGAACAGCGCGAACTGCGCCCGTAACCGCTCAATCCACCACTGGAACCGTGTCCGTTGATGCTCTTCCCAACGGTAGAGTGGGTTACCCCAGAGCTGCCCATCGACCGAAAAATAATCCGGGGGCACACCGGCTACGGCGGTCGGAAGCCCCGCGTCGTCCAATTGAAAGAGCTTGCGGTGGGCCCATACCTCCACGCTATCCGGTGCAAGATAGATCGGGACGTCGCCGAACAGCATCACGCCACGCTCCGCCGCATAGCGACGTAGCGCACCCCACTGCGTGTAGAAAAAGTACTGACAGGCCTCGATACGGGCGATCTCTACCGCGAGTTCGCGGCGCGTCTTGCGTATCGCGGCCGCGTTACGATCCCGCAAGGCGTCCGGCCACTGCCACCAGGGACGCCCCGATTCCCGAGCCTGTATGGCCATGAACAAAGAATAATCGGGCAACCAGTGCGCCGCCTCCGCCCGAAACGTCTCGTACGCGTCGCGCCGGGGACCCGGCGCTTGCAACGACAGCGTGGCATCGGCCAGTAACTCATCGCGACTGACCGCGCCGAGTCGCTCAGGCGCGATCAATCCGTCGTGCGCCAAGGTCGCCAGATCGACGAGGCCAGGATCACCGGCATGATTGGATCGCGCGAAGTACGGCGAGCGATCCGAACCCACGGGCCCGAGCGGCAGAAATTGCCAGACGGTAAAGCCACCGACGCGCAACCACTCGACGAAATTTCGGGCGGCCTGTCCCAAGGCCCCGTACTCGGCATCCGGCAATGAAGTCGGGTGCAGCAGAACGCCGGCACGGCGACGATTCAAAACCTTCGAATTCAGTATCGACATTCAACATCCTCGGCGCGTCGCGACCGGCGACGCCCCTCTCATCACTGGGGTTGGACGCCCTGATTACACAGAGCGCCCAGACTATCGGCTCAGGCGAGCGCCTGCAGCATCTGTGGCGTCACCAATACGACACCGTTTTCGGTAACCTCAAACCGGCTCGCATCCGTATACGCATCGACGCCGATCTGCATGTCATCCGGGACATGGCAACCCTCATCGAGGATTGCCCGTCGAATCACACACCCTCGTCCAATCGAGACGCGCGGCAGCAAGACCGAACGTTCCACCGTCGCACATTCCTCGACGCGCACGTCGGAAAACAGCAGCGACTCGCGAACGCTCGCGCCGGAAATGATACAGCCGGCAGACACCATGGAATTGATGGCAGAGCCCACTCGTCCCGACGCTGGATCGTCCAGCACGAATTTGGCGGGTGGACGTTGCAATTGGTACGTCCAAATCGGCCACGCGTCATCGTAAATATTCAACTCAGGACGCACGTGCACGAGCTCCATATTGGCCTCGTAGTAGGCGTCCAACGTCCCCACATCGCGCCAATACGCCTGCGCGTTCGTGCGAACGTCTTGAAAAGCATAGGCATACACGGCCCGACTGTCGAGCGCAGCCGGGATGATGTTCTTGCCGAAATCGTGCGCCGAACCCGGCTGCGCTGCGTCAGCCGTCAACATACTGTCGAGCAGATCAGCGTTAAAAATATAGATACCCATGGAGGCCAATGCGATATCCGGTCGGCCCGGTACCGTTTCCGGATCCTTAGGCTTCTCGTTAAAGCGAACCACGCGGTTGGACGTATCAACCGAAAGCACACCGTATTCGCGCGCCAATTCCTTCGGCACTTCCACCACCCCGATGGAGACATCCGCATTCTTTTCGACGTGCGCCGCGATCATGGGACCGTAGTCCATCGTGTAGATGTGGTCGCCCGCCAGAATCAGCACATATTTGGGGGCATGCGAGCGAATGAACTCGAGGTTTTGATACACCGCATCGGCCGTCCCCTGATACCAGTGAGGACCGATCTGCTGTTGAGCGGGGATGACGCTCACGAATTCACCGAACTCGCCTCGCAGGTACCCCCAACCGCGTTGTACGTGCTCGATCAGCGACTGCCCTTTGTATTGGGTCAGCACCGCGATCTGACGGATACCGGAATTCACGCAATTGGAGAGAACGAAATCGATGATGCGGAACTTGCCGCCAAACGGCGTGGCCGGCTTCGCTCGGCTGGTCGTCAGTTGCTTGAGGCGCTCGCCACGGCCGCCCGCCATGATGATGGCCAGCGTCCCACTGGTCAGGCGGGAGACGTATCGTCCGGAACTCGTCGATGGAGCGCGCTCGGTCATCGGGGATCCTTCCTTTTTTCGCCCTATGTTACCGTGCGCACAGACCCCTGCAAGCCACGGAATGATGACGGCCGCGCTACAAAAAGCACTACAGCAATGGCAACCCGCCATTGAGGCGATCACCGCCGGTCAGGGCGACGCCGTCCGCACGACCCTCGGCCGTCACGTCAGTGGGCGCTATACGCTCGTATTGACCTATGTCGGCGGGGACGTCAGCGACGTGAGCCTCGAAGGACGTCGTCGCATGACCCGCTGCGGGGACACCGCGGTGTACGCGTGGCTGGGATCGAGCTCCACGCTGCCCACGTATTACCGCATCGAATGGACCGATCGCTACGGCGTCCGCCACCGCCGTCACGACCCCTATGCCTTCGGCCTGCCCTTTGAGGACGCCGACTGGGAGCCGCTCAGCGCTGGTTTGGCCGTGGGCGCCAACTACCTGGGCGCCGAATCCATCGATTGCGACGGCGTCGCCGGCACCCGATTTGCGGTGTGGGCGCCACGAGCGACCGCCGTCGATCTGACGCTCCCCGGCGGACCTTTAACGATGTACCCGCATCCGTCGGCCGGTGTCTGGTCACTGTTCGTTCCCGGCGTCTCGGCCGGTACGGCCTATGGATTTGAGCTTGTCCTCGCGAACGGTGAGCGCGTCTGGCACACCGACCCGAGTGGTCGCACCTTTGAGCCACGCCCGGGTTGGCGCGCCCGTGTGCCCGGCCCGTCGCACCACCGCTTTGAAGATGCCGAGTGGGTCCAACAGCGCGCCGCGCGGCCAGCGAGCGCGCCACTCAGCATTTACGAACTGCACCTCGGCTCCTTTTTGCGCAGACCGGCCGAGTCGGCCAGTTACGCGGCACTGGCCGAGCGCATTGTCCGGCACGTGGCGCCGCTGGGCTTCACCCACGTGGAACTCCTGCCCATCACGGAACACCCGTTTGAGGGTTCGTGGGGCTATCAGACGACGGGGTACCACGCACCGACCCATCGTCACGGGACACCGGATGATTTTCGTGGCTTCGTGGACCGACTCCATCGCGTGGGCCTCGGCGTCATCCTCGATTGGGTCCCGGGCCATTTCGCCAGCGACGAGGCAGCCCTCGCGCAGTTCGACGGTGCGCCGCTGTACGAATACGACGATCCGATCCACGGACGTCATCAAGGCTGGGGCACGCTGGTCTTCGATTTGACCCGTCCGGAAGTGCGTGCGTTTCTGTTGGCGAGCGCGCGCCGTTTCTTGGAGGAGTATCACGTGGACGGACTGCGCATCGACGCGGTCGCGGCGATGCTCTACCGCGACTACGATCGCCCGCACGGCGCGTGGTCCCCCAATGCCCATGGCGGCCCCGAGCATCTCGAGGGCATCTCATTCCTGCAGGAACTGACCGAGACATTGCACCGCGACTTTCCGGGCGTGCTCCTGATCGCAGAAGACTCGTCGCTCTTTCCCGGCGTAACGCGACCCGTGTCCGAAGGAGGCCTTGGCTTCGACTACAAGTGGAACCTCGGCTGGATGCACGATTCGTTGCGTTATTTCAGCGAGGACCCCCTGTTTCGCCGCCATCATCACGCGGTATTGCCCAAGATCGTGGAGTACTCGCGGTCTGAACGGGGCGTGTTGGCGCTCAGCCACGACGAGGTGGTCCACGGCAAGCGCTCGGTGATCGGCCGGATGCCCGGCGATGACTGGCAGCAGATGGCCAATCTGCGTCTCCTCCTCGCGTGGCAATGGGTCCATCCGGGAGCGAAATTAGTGTTCATGGGGACGGAACTGGCGAACCCGGTGGAATGGAGTCACCAAAACCCACTGCCGTGGGAGCGGCGTCTGTTGCCCGAGGTGCAAGGGTTGGAGCGGCTCATCACGGACCTCAACCGTCTCTACCGATCGCACGTCGCCCTGATCCACGACGACCGTACGAGCGCCGGCACACGCTGGATCGACGCCCGCGACGATCTGCGCTCCATCCACATTCTCGAACGGCGTCACGAATCCGACCGACTCGTCATCATCCTCAACGGCACGCCAGTACCGCGTGAGCAGTATCGCGTTGGATTGCCGACGGGTGGCCCATGGTTTGAATGCCTGAACACCGACTCACGCCATTACGGCGGCACGGATGTGGGTAATTTAGGTGCTGTCGTGGCGCACCCGGACCCCGCGATGGGAGAGCCCTACTCCGCACGCGTGCGACTGCCGCCGCTCGGCGCCGTGATTCTGGCGCGTATAGCGCCGCCACCCGTTCCGATCCATCGTTAGCCTAAGCCGCATAAAGCCTGCGACTTGTCATGCCGTTTTGAATGATGCCATGCTGCGGTTATCCGGCCGCATACCGACGTCAGACGGTGGAAAAATGATAAGCAAAATCAATAATGTATTGATACATGTCGCATTGATTGCGCTGACCTCGCTTCACGCGGGTCAGGCGATTGGCGTAACTGCTGAACCGCTAGAGCGGTATCCGACCGGAACAGTGATCCTCAAGGGCCGCCACCCGGACCGTAAATTTAACGTCTGGGTAGCGGCAACCGATGACCGCCGAGAGCAGGGACTGATGTACATCAAGTCCCTAGCGAAGTCCCAGGGAATGCTGTTCCTTTTCGATCAACCCGATTTACTCACCTTTTGGATGAAAAACACGTTTGTGCCTCTGGATATTATTTACGTTGGACCCGACCATCGAGTGGTACGCGTCGCCGAGAATGCCATCCCACAATCCCTGACAGCGATCCCTTCGGGCGGTGCGTCTAATGCTGTGCTGGAGATAAACGGAGGAATGTCACGAACTCTCGGCGTGGCCCCAGGCGACACGGTCGAGTACCAAATCAATTCGCACTGAATACGACCACTTTCTCGGTCAGTCGCGAGAATCCTCCATTGCTGACGGGTATTCATCGATCAACGTGCCGAGAGCCTCTCGCAGGGGGTCGATCCAAGGCGCGAAGTGACGCCAATCGTCCATGGCCTCACGGTAGATCGGGCGTCGCACTTGTTCTGAACTCGCGGTTCGAACAACGCGCGGATTTCGGTGGAATGCCAAACAATCTGGGTGAAACGTTAGGCCGCAATACGTCAGCAGACGCCTCACTTCAGCTTCGGTATTCGTAACCATCTGGTCGTAATACACGCGATGCACTCGACCGGGCAAAATCTGATCAAAGTGCGCCATAAGGCCCACGTACTCCGCATAGTACCGACCGATATCAACAAGATCGTACGAAAACGACTGCCCACGGGCGAAGAGCTGCTTGAATCCCGACACGCAGCAACTGAGTGGATGCCGCCGCGCGTCGATGATAGGCGCATTGGGAAACATCAAGTGGATCAACCCAAGGCGCGAAAAATTGTTAGGCATCTTATCGATAAAATGCTGCCGCCCCAGTCGCCTGTGAACGCGCGTTTCTTGCAAATATCGCGCTCCGAGCTCTCGAAAGGTGTCTGCGCTCAGTTCGATAAGGCGTTCGGGATAACTCGACTGTTCGATACTTAATACCCCTCCGCCGAGCTCAGTCGCAATAACCGAGATATGGGGCAACTCCATAGTCCCCTCAACGGCAGGGTGACTCGCCAGTATCTGCTCGATGAGAGTGGATCCTGCACGCGGCATTCCTATCACAAAGATAGGCTCATTCGACGAACATCCCCAGCCTCTCCGACTCGCAAAAAAAGCCGGTGTAAAGACTCTCTTCGAGCGCCGCGCCCCGACAACGACACCCTGATGATCGTATGGATCTACCTTCCGCCTCTCGGCATTTCCATTCCGATAATGTAAGAACGATTCTGCGTAATCTGCATCGTCTTCAAGACACTTGGCGAGTGCAAATTCAAAGTGGACTCGTTGATTATGCGAGAGACTCGGCGTCGACAATTGCAACCGCATAGCGGAGCGATCGTCTGTCGTAAATCGGAAGGTTTTGAGATTGGCTAGACTCCAGTAAGCCTCGCCATTTTCAGGTAGGAGAGCAATGCTTCGGCGATATGCATCGATACTTTCCGATTGGCGACCGATTCCGCGGAGCACGTGACCGTACGCCAACCAAGTTGTCACATCGTCTGGAAAATCTCTGATGGCGGATTCAAGTATTTTTGCGGCTTGCTCTTGCTGGCCGATAAGAATAAGTGCCGATGCCTCAAGATGACGATAGGATAAATTTTCAGGGTCTACCGCGAAGAGCCTTTGTGCAATCTCAATTGCCTCAAGACCTTTTTGCTGGAACAGCAGAACATGGGCCAGTTCGTAACGGGCTACCAAATGTGAGGAATCAATCTCCAAACACCGGCGTAGCGTACGTTCGGCCTCTGGATGCCGCTCTCGACGCATGAGAATATCGGCCAGATATCGCAGCGCATCCGGATCGTCTGGAGCAGAGTTCAGGTGTGCGCGTATCAGAGACTCTGCCTGCGAAACGCGACCGTCTGCCAGTGCCTGCTCTACCCCAGAGAATCGACGATCCCGAGGTGCATAATGGTAATATTCGCGGCGCGCGGAGTCAGCTCCGGCAAAATCGCCAGACTCGCCCAGAAGTCGAGACAAATCGAGCCAGGCTGTCGCGAGATTGGGTTTAAAAGTAAGCGCCGTGCGCAATTCGTCGACCGCTTGAGGCAGTTGTCCTGCGTTGCGATACCACTTAGCGAGTTCGATGCGTAGGTCTACGGCTTTGGGGTGACTCTCGATAGCCATAACCAGCTGCCGAATAGCTTCCGCTTCAGATCCCTCTCCAATGGCGCGCAACGCCTTCGACATGATCACCGTTGCTTCCGGATGACTCGGACTTTCTGCAAAGAGCGACTGAAGTACCCGGATCGACTCACGGGGCTGAGAATCCAATAACGAAGCTGCATTTATTAGAATAAAATCAATTACTTGACTTGCCATATGGCGTTGCTCACAGTGAAGCCCTCGAGTCGCGTGTCCGCGCCTATAATATAGCCCTGCGCGCTCTATATCGGCCGGACATCCGACGGTCCCGTCAGGCCCCGTTGCGAGGAATCTGTTAGTGAATCAGCCATCAGCGATGAATGCGGACGAAGCCAATATCGTCGGAATGGTACATGCCTCAAGGGCTGCTGCAGCGGCGGGCCGGATGACGGAGGCCGATCAGTTGCTCACGCGTGCCTCGTTTTTTGCGCCGCATCATCCGTTCGTTAACAACGAGCTGGGAGTACGCGCATTGCAACGCAATGATGCCGTAGCTGCTGCAGAATGTTTTTCGAAAGCGACTGCGGCAGATCCACGACACCCGGCACTTTGGTCGAATCTCGCGAGTGCTTTACATGAGCTCGGTCGTTTTGAAGAGGAAAGAGAGGCGATCGAAAAGGCTCTAGCGATTGATCCGCGCCATCTTTCATCCCTGCTACAGAAAGGTGCGCTGCTCGAGGCGACCGGCAACACTCGCGCCGCCGTGGAAATTTATCAGAATGCGTTAGCTACGATTCCGGAAGGGGCGGTAATCCCGCCCAATGTGGAACAAGCGATCAAGCGGGCTCGTTCCGTCGTAGAAAATGGACAGGAAGAGTTCTTTCAAATGATTCAGGAGCGTATCTCGACTCTTGTTTGCAACGCATCGGCAGCGGACCGGCGTAGGGCGGATCGCTGCTTTGAAATTCTAACGGGCAGGCGTCGAGTTTACGTTCCTGAGCCCACGTTTATGCATTTTCCAGGTCTTCCTATCATTGAATTTTTTGATCGTGAAGATTTGGCTTGGCTCGATGATGTGGAGGCTGCAACGGATGATATCCGCGCAGAATTCCTCAGTGTATTCACGACGGATCGAGAAGGGCTTGAGCCCTACGTAGCTTATCCGGACGGAGTACCACTGGATCAGTGGAAGGAACTCAATCAGTCTCGCCGCTGGAGCGCGTACTTTCTCTGGAATCAGGGCGAGGCGCTTTTGGAGCACATAGCGCGCTGCCCAATCACTGCGTCGGTTCTAGAGCAAACACCTCGGTGTTCCGTCAGATCCCGGGCACCCACGGCGTTCTTCTCAATTTTGGATGGGAAGACGCATATTCCGCCACATAGCGGCGTGACAAACACTCGGTTGACCGTGCACTTACCGCTAGTGGTGCCTGCGGGGTGTCGTTTCCGTGTGGGAAGCGACGCCCGCGAGTGGGTACAGGGCAAAGCATGGGCGTTCGATGACTCGATCAATCACGAAGCTTGGAACGATTCGGATTTGCCTCGCGCCATCCTGCTTTTCGACGTTTGGAACCCGCTTCTCACCCCGATTGAGCGCGAAATGGTTCGCGTAGCGACAGAAACTTATAATGAATTTCACCACGGACCGATTACGGCCTGAGAGAAATTATGAGACGCAGTCATCACCTCGCCGCAGATGCCTTTTTATGTATTGTGCTTTTGGCGAACGCTCAAATGGGTCTAGCCGCGGATCGCTCGCTTCAGGGTGATCTCGAGTCCTGTAAGGCAATTTCCAATCCCGACGACCGACTACGATGCTACGACGCAGTCGCGGGAAGTATCGGGACAAATTGGAATGGAAAAGCGTCGGCGATACCCGTCAACTCCATCAACTCACAAGCCAAGGGCGGAATTGCGCCCCCTGCGCCCCTCTCGCCGGATGCTCATTTCGGACTTCCGGCTGCGAGCCCACCACCAGACGCCGTCGCCGCGGTGCACGCGAAAGTCGCGTCCATTGGCACCCGTCAAGGCCATGTAACGGTTTCGCTGGAAAACGGACAGACCTGGTTATTGCTTGATGACTCGGAAACACGATTGGACGTCGGTATTGAGGTCACCATCAAAGCGGCGGCTTTGGATTCATTTTTGCTCACCGGCCGCGGGCTATCTCGCGCGCATCGGGTCCGCCGACTTAATTAATGGACGTTGTTACTTGCGCCCCGCTCGTCACGCATTTAGTGTGACTTACCAAGCCATAATGGATTGACATCATGCGTACCCTCCTCTCGGCATCATTCTTGGTCGGATCATCTTTGTTGCTGGTTGGGTGTGCCACCACACCGAACTCCACCGCTGAGGTCTCGTCAAACCGACCGCTCGTTGCTGCGGAATCCCCAATAGCGGGTGGGTCATCGCAAAGAGAATCGACGGCAGCCAGCTCTGATGATGTGAAGAGTGCGGAGATCCTTCGCAAGGCGAAATCACTGGGGTACCACGCCCGTGTGCGCAGCGGCATCGATGTGTTCTGTCGTACAGAGGCGACAATCGGGACGCGCTTTCCGCAAGAAACCTGCATTCGTCCGGATCAGGTCGAAGGCGAATTTGAGCGCAATGCGCTGATGAAGGCCGATATGCAGTCACATCAAGTATGCGCGACTGGCTCCTGTTCTACGCATTGATGCGGCCACTGTGATTTGATCGAAGCCGGATTGGGCCTAAGGTTCCTCCGGCGGCGGTGCTCCGTAGAGCGTAGGTACTTCGACCCCTCGCCGGACAGCGAGGGTATAGGTGCCTAACTCAATATTTAGATGTCCGATCACGCGTTCTGATGTGTAGGTATTGGTGGGTATCTCTAGATATCACGCGCCATCTCGAAGTTCATAATCGCAAGATTCCAAAGATCTCTGACGACTCAGCGACTCAGCGACTCAGCGACTCAGCGACTCAGCGACTCAGCGACTCAGCGACTCAGCGACTCAGCTTAGCAGCGTGCTCCTCTGATCTTTGGTAAGCGTCCGGCGAACTCATCTACCGCGTTGTATGCCTGAGATCGGACACTGCCGCCAGGTTTAAGTGGACACGTGTCCACTTACGAGGTGGACACGT
>Ga0214202_1000180_pt1 | contig 28637 bp, 47 predicted proteins | sample TroBogEpilimnion_9_FD_153040 | JGI IMG/M metagenome (GOLD analysis project Ga0214202, IMG submission 153040) | Freshwater microbial communities from Trout Bog Lake, WI - 03JUN2009 epilimnion | ecosystem: Environmental > Aquatic > Freshwater > Lake > Epilimnion/Euphotic zone | place: Trout Bog...
AATGACCCACGATGAATTGCTGGCAAAGTTAGATGAACTTGACCATAGTTGCAGCGTGGTAGGTGTAACTGTTGCTGCCCTTCGCGCAGTAGTGGCGATACATAGACCATTTACATGGAATTCCAACAACCCACAGGTATGCTGCGTTGCTTGCGACAGTGGTGAGGAAGGCGATATATACCCCGCCCGTTACCCCTGCCCTACCATTCAAGCCATTGAGAAGGAGTTAGCATGATCCGCACACGGGTTAAGGTTGTCTTAGGTTTACTGCTCACTGGAGCTATATTCATGTCCCTACTATCAGTATATGAGTTAAACAAATGAGTAAAAGATCAGAAAAGATTGCACAGCGTCAAGCTGAGCAGGTAGCCTTTCTTAAGAATCGTCGTAAGGATCAGCTAAAGCTTCTGGAGTTAAATCTGGAGCAAGCTACTACTATCTACAATTCATTAAAGAGCACTGCCTCAGATGAGGACCTTGCTTATATGGCTAACGCTATCTCTATCCGTGATGCTGAAATCAAATCCTTTAGAGAAGAGTGGGATCTTGAAGAAGAAACTCAATCCTAAGATCTATGATGGTGGCTTGCCCTGGGATGACCCAGAGCCACGTTTTATAGGTATTGATCAGTCTTATAGCGGCTTCGCTATAACGAGTATGACAGCAGACGGTCGCTACTACACCGAGGTATATGAAGGCCAAGGTCGTGGTGTCGAACGTCTGTCTGACATTCGTTCATTCTTAAGCAACTACCTTGAGTGGTCCCATGAGCAGATTAAGGGCGCTGCCATTGAAGGGTATGCCTATGGTGCTCAGATGGCTCATATGGCCGGAGAACTGGGGGGAATGGTCAAGCTAGAGCTTCTCTTCTGGTTTTATGATGAGGATAACCAAGACGCCAGGTATCCAGTAGTAGTTGCACCTACTCAGGTAAAGAAGTATGTTACGGGTAAAGCTCAGGGTGTTCAAAAGAATCAGATCCTGATGCAAACCTATAAGAAGTGGGGAGTAGAATTCGACAATGACAACGCTGCTGACTCTTATGCCTTGGCTCGCATTGCTTGTGGTCTTGGTGAGCTGTCTTATGAACGAGAGATAATCGACAAGCTTTTAGACCCCAAATATAGAGAAAAACCCTGATACTAGGTCCTTGAGGGCACTACATTAACTCGACCCTAAAGGACCACAAACAGTGACTGAAAAGAAAGAAGAAGAAAAGTTTTTGCGTGTAGGCGCAAGTTCAAACGCCCAATCGCTGGGCTCAGCTATTGCCCACGCTCTTTATGAAGCACCGCAGATCAAGGTGCGTGCCGTAGGGGCCTCAGCAGTTAACCAGGCTGTTAAAGCAATCGCCATCGCAAGCGGATATGTAGCCCCAAGAGGCATGCGTTTAGCGTGTATTCCAGGCTTTACCACAGTGGATTCCAGAGATGGAGAAATCTCTGCCATTGTATTTACCATCTTTATTAATTAATAATCTTGTATCCTTATAGCGAGATCTCAACTCTATTTAAAGGAAGTCATATGGCAAATCCAGAACAAGAAGCCCTTGCAGGCATGGCAAAGGTCGGAGCACCACGTAAGCCAATGGGCAAAGACGGTGTTAAGTTCACCGCAGCTAAGCCACAGCGTGGAAAGTCCGTCAAGCGTGGCAATGCAGCCGCTGGCGACCCAACCCTAGGTGGCGCCGCAGTTCGTAAGCCTACCTCTCAGATGGGCGCAGCTTACAGCGTAGGCTCAAAGTACATGAAGCAGACCGAGCCAGCAGCTGGTTCGACTCTTGCTAACGCTCCAATCGTTCCTCCAGTTATGCGTCGTCAGAAGCCTAACTTCGAAGGTGAAATGGGCATGTCCTACTAATCTGTAGTATAGTAAAGGCCGGTAGAGAAGTCCTCTACCGGCTTTTATGTTTTATACGCAATGGAGATGGCAAATGATCCGTCAGGCCTTGGATAAGTACATGGAAGAGAACCAAATCTTCGAGACTAAGCTATGCAAAATAGGTTGGTGGGTTCTCTCTCTATCCGATGAAGATAAAAAGGAAGTAGATGCACTACTTCACGATACTCCTATGACCGGTAAAGAAATCAGTGAGTTCTTGAGAACAGTCGGCGTTAAGTTCTCAACAGAGACAATTCGTAAACACAGAATGAAGGAGTGCATATGTCAAACCCCCAAGATGGACTAGGCGATAAGATCCGAAATGTACGAGAAGATGTCAATAAGCATGCATCCCTCGGCGCTATCAAAGATCTACTAGACCGCAATAATATTGATCTTGATGAGGTAGGAACGCTAAGTCGTATCAGCGTTTATCAGTCCGCCTCTAAAGATGCAGACGGTGAGATGCAGGTAAAGGATCTCGTCGGCATTCAGATCAACCCTAAATGGGAAGAGGGACCAGCCTGGCCTGTAGTGCAACAAGCTGCACCTACAGTTATTAAGGCTGCACCTAAATCTAAGAAAGCCCCTCTTGATACTGAGTGGGAAGTAGCTGTAGTTCTACCCGATCCACAGATCGGTTATCGTCTATATGAAGACGGAACTATGGACGCATTCCATGATGAAGCTGCTATGGATGTAGCTATTCAGATCATTAACTATCTAGAGCATGAGGTCGGTGTTCAACAGGTGGTAAACCTGGGTGACTTCCTAGACCTCCCAATGTATGGAAAGTATGAGCAAGAAGCTAACTTTGCACACACTGCACAGATGGCTATTGATAAGGGTCACATATTCTTGGCTGATCAACGAGCCGCTGCTCCTGATGCCAAGGTTATTGTCCTTGAGGGTAACCATGATCGCCGTATGCAGAAGTTCATTAGCTTGAACGCTATGGCTGCCTTTGGACTTAAGAGGGCTAACATCCCCGAGTCATGGCCTGTCATGTCCCTTCCTTACCTCCTACGATTAGATGAACTAGATATCGAATATGTAGATGCCTATCCAGCTGGTGCGCACTGGATCAATGAAAAGCTTCGTGCTATTCATGGCGATAAAGTCCGATCTAACGGCTCAACAGCGGCCGGCTATACCAACGAGATGCCCCATGTATCTACAATCTTTGGTCATATCCACCGTCAAGAGATCCAATCTCGTACCACATTTGACCGTGTGGGAAAGATTAAATCAATGGCTGTTTCACCTGGTTGTCTATGTCGTGTAGACGGAGCAGTCCCAAGTGTTAAGGGCTCTATTGGAATCGATGGTAAGCCAGTAACTTACTATGAGAACTGGCAACAGGGAATCTCTGTAGTTACATACAAGCCAGAAGGTTCTTTCCACGTTGAGTTAGTGCATATTGATGATGGAAAAACATTGTTTAGAGGACAGGAATTTAAATCCAGGATTTAATCCTGACATACAGGCCGGTGTCATGCACAATATGCATACACCGGTTTTGTATTTAGGAGAATCTATGACCACTTCTGATTGGGCAAACGTAGCTTACTGTTACATTTTTACCTTTGGTGCAGTCTGTACCGGCATCTGGTGGTTATTTAAACACGGTGTAGATAAGGTCATTGATAGTCATCTATCTTCTTTAAAAGATGATATTAGAGAAGAACTCTCTGTTCTTACAGAGATGGATAAGCGCACTAGCCGTATTGAATATGCGCTTTATAACGATGGCAAGACAGGTTTGATCAACAAAGTAGATCACCTAATTGAGCATCAGCAACTTATTAGAACTGAAATTGAAGTAATGAAGGTAAAGACCGAGATTATCTAAGGGGAGTACATGATTAAAAGACGGTACGTCCACCCTGATACCGGCGATGTTTTAAACTTTAGTGAGCAGATCTCTTGGAAGATCCAGGGATTAATCCGTAACTGGTACTTTGTATCGGTATGGTCTGTAGCTACCTTTGTTTGGTGGGCTCAACCTACTTGGTTTACAGACACCCATGCCTATGTAAAGTGGATGAATGTAGCCTCATGGCTAGCAGTAACAGTAGAACTTATTATTGGTATCGCCATGATCGGGCAGACTAAACGTGATGCACAGATACTTCGAGCAACTCGTAAAGCCTTGGTACAAATAGACGAGATGCTAGTAGAAATGCGTGCCCTATTAAAGGACGTCAAGAAGCTAGAAGAGAAAGAAATAGAGCACCTAGAAGATATTCTAGAGAATCAGGCAGAAGAAGATGGCAAAGTATGAACCACGTCCAGGAGATTACGGCGTAGTAAAGACCTCGGGCCTAGTAGGTAGGCTCATCCGGGTAGGTACGTCTAGCCGATGGAACCATGCGGTTATCTACGTTGGAGATGGCAAGATCGTCGAAGCCAACCCAACTGGGGTGGCACTTAGCGACGTCTCTGAATATCCAATCATTGCTTGGAATCAGCATGAGGGGAGTCTAGATCAGACAAAGCGTGACCAGATCGTTGCCTATGCAAAAACCTTAGTGGGTAAACCATACGGCTTCTTTGACATCGCAGTCATTTTCTTTAGGATCTTGGGTCTTCGTTTACCTCCTCAAAAGCTTTGGAACTCCCTAGCTAAACGCATGGGTTATATTTGCTCTGAGTTAGTCGCTGAGTGCTATGCAAAGGCTGAGTTCGAACTAAGCCATAAACCTAATAATCTTGTTACACCAGGAGACTTAGCTGAAAGGTTAATCTATCAGTGAGCAGCGGATTAGACGTAGTTAATATTGCACAACAACAGGTGGGATTTATTGAAGGACCTAACAATGAGAACCCATACGGAGCATGGTACGGAATTCCTAACGAGAGCTATTGCGCCATGGGCGTTAGCTGGTGCTTTGCACAGGTTGGTTTGTCAGCGATAGTAGCTGCACAGACTGAAAAAGGATTTGCCTATTGTCCCGCAGGTCTTACTTGGTTTCAAAAGAAGGGCCAAGTTGTAGATAAATACAGCGGACAACCAGGAGACTTAGTGTTCTATTCATGGTCTGGCAACGGCGTTGCTGATCACGTAGAGATTATAGAAGCAGCCTCTCGTGATGGATTGACTTGTATTGGATTCAACACTGGACCAGATAAGTCTACGGGTAATCCTGCAAATGGAGATGGTGTCTTCCGTGTACACCGTCCATATCTTTATGTACTAGCAATCGTTCGTCCCGCATATCCAGGGGCAGTTAAACCGGCTGCTAATAAAGCGAATGTAAACAAGCCTTTAGCTGTTGGTGTTGCTGGAGCCACCGCTGTTGCCGGTGGTGGAGTTGCCGCTGTCAATCACGCGGCGACAACAACGCCTCCTGCTAAGACTACGGTTATTGTTGCCCCTCCCTTCCCAGGTTCAGCGGTGTTTAAAAAGCCGGGTTCAAAGGGAACAGCAGAACTTTTGGTCGCTAGGGCGCTCGCTAATGCCGGTCTACTCCCAGCTAATTTAGTGTCTAGTGTTTTAACGGCTGAAGAGATAGCCTTGATCCCCCTCTACCAGTCTAAGTATCCAGGGTTGGCAGTAGAGAAAAAAGAGGGTATAGTTGGACCTAACACCTACTTGTCTATGTGTGCAAAGGCCGGAACATGATTAAGTTTAACTTCAAAAGCCCCATATCTATGGGTATTTCTAGTATGGCTACGATCTCGGCTTGGGCATCCTCTGGTTTTGCAACCGATCCAAAGCATGTAGGATTAGCACTGTCGGCAGGGTTAGCTGGAGCGGCATCGCCTAACTTCAGTTCATCAAAGCCGAATGTGCAAGCAGACTCGCACATCGTTACTCCATACGTCAACAACGTAGAACAGGTAAAGGAATAATAAATGGCAAAGATCACACCATCAGAAAAGCTTCTTGTTGAGCATTATGTTTATGCAACTGCAGCAGCTGCTATCGGTATCTATCAGACAGGTAACCACCACCTAAAGCATGTCCTATGGGCAGCAGCAATCGGTGTAGTTGGACCTTTGATCGCTAAGTTCAACCCTAAGGGTGTAGTTAACGATCTTGCTAAAAAGGAACACCTAGATGCAGTAACAACCTCAGCTATCTCTTCAGTTGCTACCGCAGCTGTAACAGATGCTCAGGCAGCTGTAGCTAAGGCTGCTTTGGACGCAACTAAGTAATTTAAGCAGACAATTACCCGGGTTAATAGCCCGGGTTTTTGTATTTACCCGTAAACTTATCTCATTGTCTGCTAAGGAGATGAAATGCCACAAGCCCATCAAAACTGGCAGTACCTCGGTGCTAACGGTTATGTAGGCGCCTATACCACCACCGGTGGTGGAGGTACCCCTGTCGTTCCTCGAAGCGACATGGATTACCTACGCCTTGGTGTTGGTCGTGTACCTGAAGCAGAATATCCTGACGGCTACCTTGGCACGATGCGATCACGTCGTGATGATAAGGGTAAGCCCTACTCAACTTCAGACGTAGTATTAGATTCATTAAAGAACCGACAAAACCAGCGTGGTTATCAACGTGGTGTTCACAAAGGCGAGCGCATTGATGCCGCACAGTATTTATGGCCTCAAGGTCTTGGACCTGATCGTGGTGTGAATCGTCGATTTACTCCTACAAATGTAGAGGGTGGAATGGTTCTAAGACAAAATCGTCAAGCTCCAACATTTAAGCTTGCACCAGCACCACACCTTGTTAATGATGGCAAGGCTAACGTCTCCGCTAACATTCCGGGTGAATTTAATCCACAGAAGAACGCACAGTTCGCACACTTGAAAGCTCCTTGGTAATGAACTCCGCTGATAGCGTATATGACCACACCAAGGGTCGTAACATCGTTGGTAAAGAAAATGAGCAAGCTGACCTAGGTATTCGTTATGACTACATGGGCCCATTTGCTAACACCATGGAGGCTTTGACTTCACAAGCTCTAGCCGTGGTCACGATGCCAAGAGAAGATGTACAGCGTGTCGTACGTCCTAGAATTCCCAACCAGACGTTGCTACCGCCTCGCTTTGGATACCGAACCAGAGCAATCAGCCTTATGGACGTTATTAACGTCAATCACGATCAGCCACCAACAAGAGTAGACTTTACTGGTGGTCAAGCTGGCTACCAAGGTACAGAGCGCAATGCTCAGAGCGGTGGTTTTTGGTAATGGAAGAGATCTCAACAGAGACAATATATCAGGGATCAGTTGCTTGTCCTGGTTGTGGTACTCATATGACTCCACTAGAGCATATGTGGGCCGGAAATACCAGCGAGTGCGGAGACTGCAGAAATACCCGCTACTCAAAGGCAGCTAAGAGCATGATGTCCGGCAAGCGCCGTTAATTTTGTAAAGACAATCTAGTTTAAGTAAGGGACACTATTCCTATGGCAAAAAAGGCACTTATGGCTAATCCCCTAACCGGGCAGCCCGTTCCTATGTCTATCCAGCCTCTAGTAAAGAAAAAGCTAGAGGATGTAGAGCGTGCTAAGCAAAAGGTACGCCAAGAAGGTAAGCCACAGAAGAAGACTGCAGATGGAAAGGTTAAAAAGAGTGTTAAAGCCAAGTAGCTCTAAGCGTCAATCTAGAAAAGCTTTCCGTGCCACAGAGGCGTCAGTCAAAGAGCACAAATCAGCTATGGAAGCTTTAGCACCACATAAGAAGGCTGCAGAAGTTGCTGCCGTTAATGATATTAAACATGTAGCTTCGAACAAAGGTATGGACAACTAATGACACAGAATAACTCCCGTTCACTAACAGCTTCATTGGCTGAAGGAACAACAGATGGAAAGTATCGTAAGGTACGTCCTAATACTGAGGTAGATCCTGGTATGGGTGAAGAGATTGTTAAGGCTAACCGTGCAGCTCTTAATCCTTACATGAACTATGACTTTATTGATAAAGAGGCTCCTGTAAAGGTTGAGCCTATGTCAACCGGTGCAACTCCTCTCCGTTCTCGTGGACGCAATGACTACTACGACAAGATGGGTGCTACCGAATAAGGTAGAACCATGGATCCGATACGTCGTGGCAAGTTAAGTAGGCCATCACCGGAGAACGCAGCTAGACAACGTGCTAGCTTTGAGAAAACAAAGAACGAGATTCAGAGATTGTCTGAGTTCAGAGCCTCGCTGCCTCCAGATGTGCCTTTCATTGGAGATAGCCGTAACCGCATGAGAGGGACCAACGGGTATAAAGCATGAGTAAGAAAAAATCCCCATGGACCCAAAAACCTGTCGGCAGTGGTCATGTCGGTACGGGCTTAGCATGTAAATCCGGCAACTGTTCAAAGCCAGCGACTCATTACATTGCACAAGTTGGCGGTGGTCAGCAAGAAGAGTCTGAAATTAAACGTGTACCACTGTGTGCTACCCACCATGCGGCCGCAGTAAAAGCATTAGAAGATAAAGCCCGCCTGTCACGTGAAACCGCAGTTACAACACCTGTGTCTTATGCTGGTTATAAGATCGAGAGTGAAGCAGAGACCCGTCCCGGTTTTGCTGCAGAACCAATCGCAGGACGACGTGATGCAGAGATTATCAAGCTTGAAAATGGTCAAACTGATAACGTTGGACGCCTTACAGTTCAGGGAAAGACTGCTGGACGTAAGAAAGAAGTAAATAGAATTGCTCAAAGAGTTATCCCCACAGAAAATACTGGGAATCTTGCAGAACATGAGCAGAATGTAAATAAGCTTGTAGACAATGCTAAGGCTCGTCAAGCTAACGGGGAAAGCCTAACCAGGGCTCATAAACTTCTACTTCGCTCTCTTGATGAAAGCGGTAACCTGGATACAAAAAAGTTTAGATCCAACACTCGTAAAGCACAGGCAAGTATTCGTAAGAATGAGGTTCGTAGATCAGGACCTGCTACGCAAAACGTCCGTACACAGGGCGTAGATGATCTTTCAGATACTCCGTTCTCTAGAGAACCACTTGGAACTCGTGTAACCGTACGTCCAGATGTATCAGAACGTAACAAGGACACCTCTGTAGAGCGTAACTATGGCTCAGCTGCTCGTTTAGCTGCTTCAGCTGCTCGTAAGAAAGAAGAAAGCCCAGTAACTGAAGGTGCAGCTGCTGCTGCTCCAGCAGCCCCTAAAAAGCCAAAGGGCACAAAGAGAATTGTTAATGGCCGTGAGTTTACGGTCGTAGATCTACCCACAGTGGGTCCTGCTCAGGTACAAACCCGTGCCACCGGAGAGCTGGGCGTCGCTGCCCCTCCTAATCGTCGCAGCATCTTTGAGACCGGAGCTATGCTCCCACCGCCAAGGCCTGATAAAAAGTAGGGTAGGATATCCCTATGAGTATTCCAATCCTAGGGCAAGGCGGCACCCCTGCAGATGCGGGTGGAGAGTACGTACAGATTAAGGACGAAGGTCCTAAGATCCGTCTACTGTATTGCTATAACTGTGACACAATCGAAGAGCTCCCTGATTTTAAGGGACATCCCGATGATGATCACCTACTGCAAATCATGATTGAAAAGCATGAGAGTGCCGGTATTCCACACAACGGTTTCCTATCCGACATTGGTGTAAAGCTATGGTCGCAGGAGAAAGTACGTAAAGAGATCATTAAGAATCTTCGTACTCGTGTTGGTGGAGGTCTCGCTGATATCGACCCTGATTACTACCTAACTAAGGCCATCTTTTATGATGACGCCATGAAGTGTTTCTCTGAACATCTACGCCCTAAGGGTCGTTGTCCAGATTGGAAAGCAGCTAATAAAAAGCTGATACCAAAGACTGCAGCTGATAGAAAAGAGTTGGGGTTGTCTTTGACACCAACGACTTATACCTTTCTCTGCGACTTCTGCCCAGCAAAGACGTTCATGGTAACAAAGGCACGAGAACAGTCCGGACTATATGAATAGGAATAAAAAATGACAGAAGAAAATGTAAGCGATGCAACAATCGTTAATGCTGATGGAACTACCGATGATCAGCAGCCAAAGCCAGAAGGTCCACAGATTAACTACGGCTTTGTAGTTCTTGTTGACGTTGAAGGAAACATGTACATTGAGCGCAGCGCTGCTGCACTTACAAACGTTTCAACAAACCGTGACGCAACTCTAATTGAGGTACGCCGCTATGCACAAGAGATCGTATTTGATCTTGCTGCACAGGCTGCCGCTGAATACACAGCAATGAAGTTGAATGCGGTAGCTACACCTCCAGAATCCGGTGCGACTGACTCACCTACTTCATAATCTGGAGCATTGTTAGCTAAAGGGGGTAGATCTTTTAAGGTCTACCCCTTTCACTTTGTATTTACGCAGACATACACCTTCAATAGACGGAAAATAGGAACATGGGATTCTCAGAGGTACGCATCGAACCAAGCGACACGTCCTATTTCAGCACGCCTGAAACCCATTTGGATGCCCGTTTATTTATGGGTAATCAGCTACGTCCAGCCGTACGTAACGGCATTATGCGAATTCTTATGACGTATCTTGCAAAGAGATACGTAAGCCCAGAGCGTTGGACCAAGATGTGGTTAGCAGGCTCTGGCATCTCATACCAATGGTCGGCCTCACGTGATCCGGGTGATCTTGACTGCCTAGTTGGTATTGATTACATGTCTTTTAGAAAATATAACACCGAATATATGGGTCTTTCTAATGAAGAGATCGCCCACATGTTTAATGAGGACTTTAACGCTGACATCATGCCAGCGACTAAGCGCTGGCATGGGTTTGAATTAACCTACTATGTCAATCCCCAATCTGATATTCGGGACCTAAATCCATATGCTGCTTACAGCCTGGACACCGACAGTTGGGTCGTAGAACCTGACATCACACCCTCTATTCCTTATACACGTGCGTGGGAACAAAAGGTAGATAGGGACTACGAAACGGCAGTTGAGCTACTGAATCGTTACTCCCAAGCACTACGAGAATTACACGGCGCTTCTAACAATGCTTATCGTCTTAACGCCGAGCGTAAGTTAGCCTTGGTTGTTGACCAAGCTGTTGCATTCTATGATGATATTCATGGGGGACGCAAACTAGCCTTTAGTCAAGTAGGCGCAGGATACGCAGATTTCAATAATTATCGTTGGCAAGCAGGTAAGCGCTCAGGTGCTGTGCATGCTCTTAAAGAAATAAAAGAATATAAAGACGAAATGAAGAAGGAAGCAGAGCTCTCTACATACGGAGTAAACCTTCCTGACACTGAGACACTAATCCGTAGAGCAGCAACAAAGAAGGCATAATGACCGTCCTCATCTCAATGGATGGGGTTTTAAGAACTGAGAATGGTGATCCAATTCAACAGGGCTTAAAGCTCTATCGCACTTTCTCCGCAACGACCCGTGTTGTGCTGTCTACTGACGGAACACGTGAAGAAGCTGAAAACTTTCTTCGTAATAATCTTCTTACTAACTGGGGGGACATTCTCAGTAATAATTCAGCTTTTGAGGGTGAAGACCTCAAGATACGCCATCTAAAGCTCCTTCAAGCCCAGGGACGTGTAGATTGGCTTGTAGACCCAGACGTTGACCGCTGTAAGGCGGCGATTGCCATAGGCATACCTGCCCTCCTGTTTACCTCCCCAAAGTTCGTAAGAACAAAGCGAGGAATTAAACCTTGGAGTGAAATCCAGAATGAGATTGACGCACAAAAGAAGTTAGTAGCAAAAATCATACTAGACGGACCATTAGACAGGTGGGAATAACTTGGAGATCGTATTTCTTGGGGGAGAAGTCCCCAGCCATAGGAATATTCTTATAGAAGCTGGTGTCAAGAATATTGGTGTAAATTACTGGCGCCTAGCTAAGCGGGGCTTGCCGGTAACTAAGGACTACCTTTTAGAGGAGAAGTACCCTGACGACGTCCGTGTATTCGTGGACGGGGGCGGAACCCAGGCACGTGAAGCAAAGCTATCTGCCCTGGATCTAGAGGATTACGCCGCTGACTACCAGGACTGGGTCGCATTAAACGAATCTAATATTTTTATGGCATCAGAATTGGATGTCATTGACCCTGAGTTTGTGGATAAACAACGAGAGCTCTTCTGGGAAGAGTTCGGGGTTGACCGCTTTCTCCCTATCTGGCATAAGGGCTACCCAGAGCTTATGAAGCTTGCCCAGAAGTACCCACACGTGGGGATCTTGGGACGCACAATCGATCAGGACGTAACTCTAGCTGCCCGTGTAAGAAGCCTTCAGAGCGCTCATGGGACCACTTTTCATGGCATTGCGTGTGCCAACCCTTCCAACCTCCGTAACGTCCCTGTACAGACCGCCAGCAGCCTTGCTTGGGTCTCACCGATGATGCGTGGAGAAACTGTGGTTTGGGATGGAACCAAGCTTGTGCGTTATCAGGCAAAGATGAAGGATGAGGCCCGCCCACGTTATAAGGGCGTCGTTGAACAGGCCGGATTAGACTTTGACAAGATAATGGCTGATGATGCCAACGAGGTAACAAAGCTCGCCATCTATTCCTATCTGAAGCTGGAAGAACACCTAACAAGGAGAGAACAGTTGAAGTTAGCTGATAACAGTGGTGGTATAGATGACCCGGGATACTCGGAAACAGAGGGTAGAGAAGTTGATAACAGGCCTACTCAAGTGCGGAATAATTTAACCGTACGTGACTCAAATGAGGTCGTAAATCTGCCCGTTTTCTCGGTATCTTCCAAGAAGATTATTGAAAAAGATGACTTTGGCAACGATGTTATAAAGGATGTTAACGTCATTGGAAGCAATTCCAACTCCTTGCGTCAATGCAATACCTGCTTTGTATCGGGCAATTGCCCAGCATTTAAACCTGATAACAGCTGCTCATTTAATATCCCAATTGAGGTCAAGACTAAAGACCAACTTAAGGGTTTATTGAACGCAGTTATCGAAATGCAGGGCCAAAGAGTGGCTTTTGCACGTTTTACCGAAGAATTGAACGGTGGTTATCCGGATCCTAACACATCAAAAGAGATTGACAGACTCTTTAAAGTTGTTGCTAAGATGAAGGAACTTGAAGAGAATAAGGAGTTCGTACGCATGACAGTAGAGCGTCAAACCTCCGGCGGTGTAATGTCCGCCCTCTTTGGTGATAAAGCTAACACCCTCAGGGAGCTTCCTAACGGTGGACTTGATGAGGATCAAACCACTAAGATAATCCAAGAGGGATTAGATCTTTAATCTTAGCTATACCTGATAACAGTCAATAAATACATGAAATGGGGTCTACGTGTTTTCTTTTCGTCTAAATGAAGATTTTCTAAATTCTTATAAGGGCAAGCCAGTACCTTGGGGTTATACGGATGCCGGTGGCAACTCGGTGGGTGAGATTACTTTTATGCGTACCTACAGCCGTATTAAGGAAGACGGGAATAAAGAGACCTGGGCAGACGTTTGCAAACGAGTCATCGAGGGCATGTATTCCATCGAGAAGGATCACTGTAAAGACAACCGTCTCCCATGGAACGGTCAGCAAGCCCAGTCATCTGCCCAAGAAGCATTTGACCGAATGTTCAACCTTAAGTGGACCCCACCAGGACGTGGTCTCTGGATGATGGGTACTCCTTTCGTTATGGAACAGAAGAACTCTGCAGCGTTGCAGAACTGTGCGTTTGTCAGCACGTCAGATATGAGCAGGATCGATCCAGCCTCTCCATTTGTCTTCCTTATGGAAGCCTCAATGTTGGGAGTAGGTGTGGGATTTGATACTAAAGGAGCAAGTAAGGATTTCACTATCTATGAACCAAAAGGATCTTATGAACACAGCATCCCAGACAGCCGAGAAGGATGGGTCGAATCCGTCCAACTCCTCATCAATGCTTACCTCCGACCAGATTCGGAAGTACCACTATTTAGCTACGAAGCGATCCGTCCAGCGGGCACTCCAATCAAAACGTTCGGAGGAACAGCAGCGGGATCTGCACCACTAGAAAAGCTTCATAAGAATATTAGTAAGATCTTCTCAGGTCGTGCCGGGGATAAGCTCACTACAAAGGACATCGTAGACGTAGCTAACCTAATCGGCGTATGTGTCGTTTCTGGAAACGTCCGTCGTTCAGCTGAGCTGGCTATGGGACAACCAGATGATAAAGACTTCTTTAATTTAAAGAATTCCTCTGTATTCCCAGAGCGCAATGCCTACGACCCAACGGGTGAGAACTCTGGTTGGGGATGGATGTCTAATAACTCTATCGAAGCGACTGTAGGTATGGATTACTCTCCATTTACAGAGGCTATTGCCCTAAATGGTGAGCCTGGCTTTATCTGGCTAGATGTATCTCGTAAGTACGGACGTCTAAATGATCCGGTCAACAACAAAGACTATAGAGCTGCCGGCTACAACCCTTGTGCAGAGCAGACCCTAGAATCATACGAATGTTGTACCCTTGTTGAAACGTACATCAATCGTCACACAGACCTGAAGGATTACCTTCGTACTCTTAAGTTTGCCTATTTGTATGCCAAGACTGTAACCCTCATTCCTACCCATTGGCCTCAAACCAACGCCATCATGCAGCGTAATCGTCGTATTGGTTGTTCTGTATCTGGGTTGGCTGCCTTTGCTGATACCAAAGGACTACCCAAGTTACGTGAATGGTTAGATGCCGGTTACAGCGAGGTCCAGAAGTGGGATCACATTTACTCAGAATGGCTATGTGTACGTGAGTCTATTAAGACCACCTCAATTAAGCCTTCCGGCACAGTATCGATTCTAGCTGGTGAGACTCCTGGAGTTCACTGGCCTATCGGTGGAGAGTACATTCTTCGCTCTATTCGCTTTGCTAAGTCTGATCCTATGCTTAAGTTGTTTAAGGCAGCAAAGTACAAGGTAGAGGATTCTGTAACTGATCCTGAGAATACCGCCGTTGTCTACTTCCCGGTTAAATCTGTGGCTGTACGCCCAGAGCAGGAAGTCTCTATCTTTGAGAAGGCCAACCTGGCAGCACTAGCCCAGCAGTATTGGGCTGATAATTCGGTTTCTGTAACTCTTTCCTTTGATAAGGACAAGGAAGCCAAGGATATTGGGACAGTTCTTCATATGTATGAGGGCCGACTCAAGACCGTCAGTTTCTTGCCTAAAGGCAATGACGTTTACCCTCAACAGCCCTACACTGAGATCTCTCGTGCAGAGTACGAGGCATATATTGGTAAGATTAAGACCATCGATCTGTCTCCTATCTATCAAGGCAATGCGATAGAGGGAAGCGGTGAGGCTTATTGCACAACCGATGTGTGTGAAATCAAGATAGGATAGGGGTAGTTATGGCAAACGCAGAGTTCGATAAGGACGGCTTCGAGAGCGAAGACTTTGATGATTTTGATGATGATGACTTCGATTTTGATGAGGACGATTTTGATGACCTTTGGGACGAAGAAGATGACGAGGATGTCAAGTAACCTAAGGTCCTAATACACCGCCCGCCCAACACAAACATTTAGCCCCCGCTATTAAACCCGAGAGAAGACGGGTTTAAGACGGGGGCTAATTGCTGTTCTAGTCCTTTTGGCATTCACACTTCTCTACATCAAACTCTTCTGAGTTTCCGTAATAGATGAAGCCTTGATCTTTACAGATATTACACTTTAATTTTGTTTCCACTTTTTGCTACTTTCTTTTCTATAATCCTAAATGTCTCTGTTTCCATAACTGGCCATTGGTATGGCAAGTCATCTGGGACATCTTGGAAGTTATAGTGTATAGGATCTTTTCTTTTAAGGTTTGATCTATGTGACATATGAAACGTTGGGTTGTTTAACCACCATGGTGGATTAAACCTATCATGTGCCCAGTATTCTGAATAATAAATGAATTGGGGTAAAAGATGGTCTTGATGACCTCGTCTAATCCACTCTTCACACATAGTTATTCCATAGTTACATAAAGAACCTTCGTATCCCTTCCACATTAGCACCGCAGGGTGATTCCTCCAACCCTGGGTAAGGTTCATCCTTACCCGGAGTATTTGGAATGCTTCTACCCGTTGTTTACCAAGTCGCTTAGTATCAAGCGCTGCAGCAGTAAGTGCATAATCTGGATAGGGCATAAAGGTCTGCATTAAACCTTTACTTCATAGCCAGCGTTAAATGCTGTTGGCTTACCTTTAGCATCTTCACCTGACTCGACCCACGAGATTGTTTTGCGACCTGTTTGAGCTTTAACCCACCGCTTTGCAGCTGATGCATTAGAGAATGCCTCAAAGTATTCGCCTGTTTGTCCATCTTCGATAGTGCTTGATGTGGCTTGTGCCAACCATGCACCACCTGGATTGGTGTTCTTGGTTAGAACTACCTTCCAGATAATCGCTTGACGCTTTGTTGCCATTGTTGCCTCCGATTGGGGTTTTGGTTAGCAGTGAAAGTCCACAGGAACTAACCATTGTTTATCTGGGTTCTTAGATACTCGATCTAAGAATGATGATGCGTCAGCTGTCCAGGTTTCTATATCATAGAAATAGCTGTCAGATGTCCACTCATTGTTGAGGATCTTGCTCATTTGCTCTAGTCTCCACATTAGCCTATCAAATACGAATGGGCTAGCGCTTGGATCCATTGGTACCCAAGGAGCTTGAGATTGAGCTATCTTCTTCATCTTTGACAAATAGCTTTTACCGTTAATAAGAATCTTTTGAGGTTGTATATCCTTCATGATCCTTTCTAACTCGTTTAAACGATTTGTCAAACTATCTTGGAATGACTTCTTAAAGTCAGCGTCCTTGTAGCCTAGCACGTTTTCAGAGCTATCCTCATAATGGGAGTTGCTCCAACGTCCACCACCTACAACATGCCAATCAGACCAAGGTGCGTTGTTTCCTTCTAATAGGAAGCGCTGTACCTTTTTAAAGGCCTCTTCCTTACTCTCGGCTTCTACAGCTACGTTATGAAGACAATGCATCGCTATTGATTTCTATTAGCTGCATCTGACCAATGACCAGATCAAGGGTTTCAATGCAACCCTCAAGATAGTCCTGCATATCACTCGATGTATTGATATTCAGCAGACTCTCATAGTGCTCTTGACGACGCTCAATGAGACTGTTGATTAGTTGTCCTAATTCGTCCATTTTCTTCTCCTTGTTGTTAGCGACATAAGATGCCCCCCTATCCGCACGTGGGATAAGGGGGATCTATTATTTGGCAATTACATCTATACCAGTAAGCATGATGTACTCATCGTCATTTAGACTCTCGTGCAGTTTGTAAGACTTAGTAGGTTCATCCCAAACGCCCATGGCTAAGGTGTACGGATTTGTAAGTAAATCCGGACATCTATCCTGGTCTATGTGGACCCGATACGTAATCTCGACTGTGAGATATTCAGTTTGTGACATGTCTGCCTTTCTATTCTTCAGTGTCGACGCTGAAGAACGTGCGCTGCTAGGAATCGAACCTATGCTATGGCCACCAGGCCAGCGCTGTCAATGTTTGTGTTGGGCTACACTAGCTCAACCACTGACGTACTGAAGTTATCTAACATCCATTCAGTAGGTTCTGTCAACTGATAGATGTCTAATGACTGGTTAGAGTCATCAAGTTCAGCTTCGGCTTCTACCTTGAAACCTACTGCTGATTCCTCAGTATCAAAAGGACCTACCAATGTGTTTGTAGTCACATCAAAGATCACGTACATCTATAACTCCTTCCTTAACTCGTTTAGCCATCTCAGCCCATGTATTGGACTCAGCTTTATGGTGGTCTTCTCGGTAGTCTGTTATCTCAACTCGACCACCTTCTTCCACACTTATCAACCTGCCGGTTGATATATCAATATCAAATGATGCTGGCATAAAGTTAATGTACGTAGTATTGCCAGAGTACATTCTAATTAGCCTATTGATATTGGGGATAGAGGTTGCAAACCAACCCTCTTTAGTGCGTTTGTACCCATCGATACAGTCTGGACATTTCTCGGTAACTACCTCTCCAGTACCAAAGGATCTATACATATGGGTTTTCATGCCCATACATGTACCACATGGTCTGGTGTATGCTTTCTTGGGTAAATCTGTATCTTGTCGTAACTTTAGTACGCCTTGTCGTTTTGAATATGCAACAAGGTTGGCATACGCAAGAGCTACATTTCTAGCAGATGACCAATAGGTGTTGTTGGTGACCGTAGCCGTGCCGTTTTTGTGATAGATAACGACATCGAGCTGATCCAGTGTTATACCGTTTCTTAAAGACCAGGAATTGTAGTAACCAATACCTATCGATGAGTCTGGATTGTCAGGTTCTATACGACGAACATGTAGGCTCATGTGATACATAGGCCGCAAATTTTTGTTGCGGCCTGTGCTCAAATAATCTACTGCTTGTTCCCATGTATAAAAACGACAATACCATCTACGATTCTCAGGCCTCTCGTAACGATAGTTAGTTGCCTTTCTAGCCATGTTATCTCCTTGATCGCTTCTTGATAGCTCCGACAACGATTGTCTTAGCTAGGTTGAGTAGATCTTTACCACTATCTACTTGACCGAAGATTTCAGCCTCATGTTTGAACTCCCAACGAGGTGTACTACCTTCAGCAATCGCTTGCTTGTTAGAAGTCATGGCATTCTCATACTCATTGGTACGCATGATGAGTACCATTGACGTTAAGATGCCACGTTGTGACATGCGCTTGATGACGTCGTCATTTTTGTTTGTGTTGAAGACACCATCGGTGATGATGAACAGCATCTTATTTTTCTTCTGTGATGCCATTAACACCTTCTCAGCCATAACAAGAGACTCGTATGGATCAGTGCCACCATTACCAAAGATGAACTTGAACTTGGTAGGCTTAGCCTCATCATTACGAGCATAGGCAACCTCTGTCTTATCATCGAATGCGTAGACAGTAACGGGGGCACCGATACTTTCTAAGGCACGCTTGATAACCCATGAGGCTAGAGACGCACGCTCATCATTACGGTTAGAGGTCATAGAACCAGAGCGATCTATACAGATGACAGCTTCAATATCGCAGCTGTCGTCCTGCTCTGTCCACCGATCAAACGCAGTCTCAATCTCACAACCACGAATTACTCGCTGTACATTGAGGCGGCCTGACGGCATTTCCTTCTCCCACATAGGCTCAGCATCGTCACGAAGACGTTGCAGTTCCTTGGCAAACTTACGATAGGTAATGATTTCTGACTGTGGTACATCGGTTTCATCAAACTTACCGTGTACACCCGTCTCCTCATAACTATCGTCCACACCACCGTTAATGATGATGCGTTGCTTGCGCTTAACATCCATGATCACATCTTTGCGACCATAGATATCATTGAGGGCGTTTTGAATTGTTGTGCTGATGTCATCAGGCAAACCACCATCACTTTCAATGTGACCCTTACCAACTTTCGGCGTTGAGTTAGCTACTCTACGCTGACGGTTTTTGATTTGGTCAGCACCAGATGGTTGTTGTCCTGCTTCAGTACTACCTTCAGGTGTACCTCCATCTTCAGGTGTACCTCCATCTTCAGGTTCAGCATCGGCTAGTTGTTCTTCCTCATCAGTAACGTTACCGTCACCTTGGGACATGACATCCTCTTCAGCCATAGCGTCTTCCATGGCTTTAACCATGGCTTTGATCTCTTCATCAGTTAGGTCATCCTCAAGATCACCCATGTTACCTGCACGCTTGGCGTCACGTTCCTGAATCTTTCCAGGCTCAGGACGACCCTTAGCTATCGGCACACGGTGACCACATTGAGATGGACCACCAGATGATGGGGCATCTAACTTCTCCATAACTTCGTTATGGAACTCTTCGACGAGTTCTTGAGCACGAATGTAATCCCTAGGGAATGCAAGCGTACGATACTCATCGACGATGCGACAGATTGCAGGGATTAGTTCTGGTTTATAGAACATATCTCTGAACTGCTGGCGTAGTTCAACAGGAAGATAGCGACGACCACGGCATGTAATGTATGCCATGGATGCTTCCTTCTCTGATTCAGCTAGCCAACGCAGGACTGTTGCAGTTAGATAAGGCATGATGCTTGGGTAACGAGCGCACAACAGACTGTCGATACGCTGGTCCTCAAGCACATTGAATGCTTGGAAATAACCTTTTTCGATTATCCACTGCACCAATGGTGTACCTTTTCTTGGAGTGTAGAGGTGGTGCGAGAGCTCGTGATAGTTGAGGCCATTGATTTGTGCAATAGTCTCAAGATCAAGATCCTTAATCATGGCTGCGTTGAGTGTAATGGATGCGCCATCTGACCACGCTGGGGCAGGACCATCATCCACTACATTCACAACGACAGGATCACCAGTAAGGATACGATCGGCACCTTGATACACTCTTGCGATTGCACCAAGACGCAAAGCTCGCAACTGCTCCTTTGCAGTGCGAGCCTTACCACGATAGTCTGTATCTATTTTGTCTTTGTATCCCATGTCTTACTCCTTAATTGGATTGAGACTGTAGAAACTTCTCAGCTTCCGATACTACATCCGCTTCCTTTTCCACAACTTCAGGAACTAGGTTCTCGAAGCTCTCACGAAGATTAGCTTCATGAGTTTGGAATACGAGGCGGATCTTTTCCTGCTCCTCAAGGTCAAAGTGAGCAATGAAGTTCTCAATGGCAAACTCGTAGTTAAACTGAGTCATGAAACGTTCTAGTTCCATTGCCATGTTGGTTGAGATAGGTGTTTCAATCTCACCACGAGCTGCTTCATTACGCAACTGACGGATAAGCACGAGGATAGCTTCATTCTTAATGAGCTTAGCCTCGACCTTATCGTCATAGTCCCAAGCAATCTGAACACCGAAGCGATTACGGAACGCAAAGTTCAATGGCACTGTGCCAATGTAAGATGGGTTCATTGTCGCAAAGATTGTTAGATCACGATGGGCTTCGATAACTTCACCCTTGTGGTCAAGCAAGATAAGAGCACGACGGCTGTCAAGTAGGGAGTACAAGACTGTATAGATCTTAGGACTGATAAAGTTAACTTCATCAAGAATAAGAACTCCACCGTTACGCACGACGTCAGTCACTGGACCGTCAATCCACACGAAGTTGCCATTGCCATCGGGAATATACTTACCGATGAGTTGGCTTGGCTCCAATGCAGCATTGCCAGATACCTGCGCTAGACGAAGGCGTCGTTCAGCAGCCCAAGCAATAACTGCGGTTGTCTTACCAGGACCGGTTGGGCCATAGATAAGTGCATCCTCATTGTACGCACGGCAACGATCAAAGACATCGAAGTCTTTGAGACCGAAGATTGTGCGATTAATGTACTTGGAGGCTAGTTCCAATGGTGGAATCGAGGCTAAAGAGAGGACCATTTCACGGTCATCAGTAGCAGGCGCCGATGTTTGTGTTGGAACAGCGTCTTGCTGAATCATGAACGGCGGTGTGTCAGACTTCATGCGGTTATCAATTACCATTGACTCGACCACACTGTCTTGTGCACGAACGTGCGCCATAAGCTCTCCGATAACAGATGTAACATCGTACTCATGGTCACCGTAAGGTGTTGAGCGATTGTTAGCGTTGACTGCTTTGACTGCAAGAACAGGGGAATATCCCTTGTCATTGAGGTCAGCACGATCATTATCTGTGATGCGAATGCCTACTGGCTTATTCGTAATACGTTCCATATCATTGAGGGTTACTGTGTCTACCTCGTTCCACTTATTAGACAAGCCTTTCTGTCCATCAGTCATACGGGTGAAAACACGGAGTTCACCATCATTGATTGGGACCATGAGGATCTGACGCTTGTCTTCTCCCATGGTTGGTTCGTATGTTTCTACAAACACCGCTGTATTCATTGTTTGCCTTCCTTTTCTCTTAGAGTCAACACCCTTGTGGTGTTGTAACTCCGTGCGTGTCAAGGACTTGAACCTTGAAGTCAGCCGGTCACGCTACACCTTATTCTTCTCTAAAGTCAATAAGGTGATGTCTTGCCAATGCATTTATCTCAAAGCCAACAATCTTATTCTTTGACCATTTGCCATTGAATAAGTTTAAAAGAACATCGTCTTCCATTGCTTGATCAAGAATCACATTAGCAACTTCACACAATGCGTCGATGTCTTCTTCATCCATAGTCTTCTCCTTTTTAAAAGAAGAAAGCAAGTTACCACACCGATGCACAGACATGTAGTAACTTGCTTTCTTTGGTTGTATGGGCGTGTCGCCCACCGGATTACCTAGAATCCCCATCGAGGTGCTCTAGAACACACGGTATATTAGATCGAGCAGTAGTTTTCGTAGCGTAATATGTATATCCACGCATCGTTTACACATCTTAATAGATATCATTCAAATGTGTTTTATAGATTAATGTGGCCTCAATATGCAGACCTAGTTACTTGCGAACCTGTCTTAGTCTCAACCGTAGGGGCCATATAATAATGGCGGCCTTTACACGATCATATTTACTGCGTTGGGAAGAGAGGTTTTCGCTTACAAAGCTCCCGCCTCAAGTCCAACATGATTGGTGATCAACCAATCAATCCTTACCTTTATAGCCGGAGAGTCTCCAACCACGCTCTTCAGGCGTTTGACCGCCCCAGATACCGTGTGACTCACCAACTGAATTAGCCCATGATAGGCATTCATTAATGACTGGGCATGCATTACATATCGCCTTAGCCGCTGTAATCCTTTCTTGCTTTCTATCACCACGCTCTTGGTCTTCGTAAAAGAACAGGTCGTAGTCCACATCCTTACAGGCAGCATCATCTTGCCACTTCCAATTATCTGGATTTTGTTGTGGCAGTTTAGTTGGTGCTCCCATCAATGCTTTAGCCATTTTATTCTCCTTTTATAAATGGGGCAGAGACGCCAATTTAATCAGGGTTCTTGATTGCTAAAAGCCGGCATGCTTAGTCAAGCTAAACGTATGCCTTCATCATATAGATTGCCTTGTTTTGAATTCACATCAACGTAGGATCTTGGCACCCATGGTGCCCCCTACATCTTTGCTTCATCATTATGTCTCTGCCCACGTGCCAACAATAGGAATCGAACCTATCAATACCTGGAGAAAGGAGAAGAAAAGGTATTGTTACCAAACGTTGGCTGCCATTATCACCCTCCTAGGTGAAATCTATTTCTTACGTAGTCTCTTTCGATATCTAAGCGCAAGAAGTGTGGCAACAACAGTAAAAGCAACGCCTAATTGAACATGTAGTTCAATTGAACCGTTAATTACTATGCTTAGCCACCATTGATACACAGTGATGTCCATGATTACCTCCCTTCTAGCTCATAGATATCATCAATAGAGGTTGCCTCTAAAACTTTATCTAATTTCTTTGCTGGGATAGCAATCTTGTCGTCCCATCCATACGGCCAGAAGAATACGAACTTCTTCATTGATCCGTCTTGCATTTCTACTGTGCCTAGATCGTTTACATCCCATCTAGCACTGTATTTAGATGCATGTCGTAGGTTTTTAATTAAACTTCTACGATTAATTGCTCTTCCAATTCTTGTAGAACTGAAGGCTTCCATGCTTGCTCCTCTCTTGCTACTTTCCATTTTTTAACGTCATTGTTAAGTAAGGGAGAGATTCGAGTTTGTTTAATTGATGGCAGGAATGGCAAGTCACCCTCTTGAGGCTCACTTGATAGGTCTGCATATCCTTTAGATACAAACTTCTTATTGGTTGTTAAGATGCTATCTAGTTTAATCAGTCTTTCAGATAGCTCCTTAACAGAGTGAGTTAGATGCTTGAAGATAACATCTTGTATCTCGTGAGGAAAATACTCGAACTCTAGTAATTCCTCACGTCGATTTTCGCTTCTCCAATCACCATTGCGGTACAGTCTGTCCGCAGTCTCAAACCATTTACGACCCGTACTGTTAGCCCAAAACCCAGTAAGACTGAAGTTAGTGGGATACATATGCACATTAGCATCGCTCAACTCAAAACGTGCATCAACTTCTGTAACTTTAAACGCACACTCATGAGTCTCACGATAGTAATGGTTACGTTTAATTACCCAACCTCGGGTTAAAACCGTAACGTAAAGGTTCGAATCAGCATGGGTTGCTGCTTCTAATTTAGCTTCGATCATTGTTCTCCTTTGTTAGCGGGAGATAGGCGTGATGCTTTAAACACCTAACCAACCAGTACTGGTCATCTTCATTCCATAAAGTTCATGGATACAAGCTCTTCCAACTTGGAAAACGATAACGATTTCTCGTTCATTTTTTCATGGGGCATCTTCAGGAACTACCTACCTCCCGTGCGTTGCTGAGAATCGAACTCAGTCATAGCCACCAGGCCAACGCTATTTATTATTTCTGTCTATGTTCTTCACAATTGCAGCAGTTAAAACATACCTCTTGTTCAAGTATGTTCTCACATCGGTATCCATCAGCCATGGGCATGGCGCCACATACTTCACACCAACGCATCAGAGGGCTTCAATCTTTGCCTTCTGCTCATCAAGAGCAGCTTGCTGTTCAGCAATAGCGCTCAACTTAGCTGTTTTAAGCTCAGTCTTTGCTGTTGCTAGGAATGATGCCAATTCAGTGCATTCACCAAGAGTCAATGAAATAGTTCTACGACCTTTGGTTACTTCAACCGTATCAGCGTGGGCATTTATCTCGTAAGTTACCTTATCGCTATCGCAATAGCAATAAGATGATTTACATTGGCACATATTGTTCTCCTTTGTTATCCGGTATATATTTTTTGCTAACATAATCCGTCGAATTACATTCTCTCCATGCTCATTCATTCCATACGACCAATAGTTGGAAGTATCAGAAGAATAGCCAGTTGTTGGCATCTCAATCAAAACCCTAGGGTTCCAACCGTCGCCACCAATAGCAATAAGTCTCCATTCAAATGACCTAAGACGCTTTGATTTGACTACATCTCCAAGATTTAAACCGTAGCCGTACATAAGCCTGTCCGAGTCCAGTTCTGGATACTGTTGATGAAAAGAATCGATGGTTAATCTGTTAGGCAGATACGTTGCCATCTTCTCCTCCTTTAACTATGTCATTTGACATAGTGGGAGACAGATAATTACGGAGGACATATTGCACGTGAGGACCACGTTATCCATACCTTTAGCTTTGTCGTGATATTTGTAAACAGTACATGCTCACTGCGTCGCTCCGGGAATATACGGCATGCGTTGCCTTATATTATGGATCCTCCATAACTTTTATTCACAGGACGTTTACAAGAACAAAGCGTGTATTTAGCAGCAATCTTATGATTCGCCATATCACTGGGTACTAACATAGAAAGGCTGTGCACTTTACAGGCAGTCGTCGTAATTATCTGCCTTCCATCATGTCAAATAAAAAGAGAACAGCGAGGGTGGAAGATACACTGGCTAAGGGGGGGCATGCGACCGTGTTCTTTCGTTCCACTAAGTGGTCGGTTAATACTTACGGGGAGGATGCCGGGCCTTGCTGTGTATAGTCTCTCGCTGTTCTCCTGTTAAGAATAACACAGGGAAGGGGGCGGCTCGGGTCACCATCGGCTCCTCTAGCTTTTAATGCACATTCCTTCGAGTTCCAATGGCCTAGCCTATGCGTATAAATACGCCTAGCGTCCACAGTCCTGTGTTGTTCCCCCTTTTTATCTATCTTTTGGATAGATAATGCAACCAACAAATCCGAGGGATTTATTGGCTGCCTTACTCATCCAAGAATCTTTTCAATCGTTCTATCAATTTGAGCCAACATATCCGGCTCAATGTAGTTCTTCATCATTGATGAAGTCATATTCATTTCATTAATTACCAATACACCGCCGGAGCGTTTAGCTCGTCTAATCGCCTTTTTAATGGAAACTGGCTTCTTTGGCCAATAGCCCATGTAATAGCGATGGATCAAAGCCTTGAGGTACCACATCATTTTGAGACCTCGCAGCAATTACAAGTCTTGTCTTTACCGTAACCACACGAGTTACACCCTGAGGTGCAGTGTGGACAGTACTGGTCACTTGTCTTGTAATTTCCATAGACAGGTTCCCAACTTGTACTTTCTGTTGATGAAAGTGTTCCATTTCTCATTGTGTCCTCCCTAATTCCTGCACCCTTTGGCACAGTAAAAAGCGCACCTCTATCGAGATGCGCAATTTAACGGGTCAAATTTTGCGGGGTACTGATTACTTCTTACCTATGAGCAAATAGCCAATACATAGGGAAAGGCCTAGCCACATCAAGGTGATGGGTAGGCCCGATTGCATGGGGTCTAAAATGCTCATGCGTTTACCTTCCTCTCGCTGTCAGGGATACAGTCGATACAGTAACCCTTGGCACCATAATAGGCACGATATTGCTCAGGATTGCTACATATAACACAAGGCAAAAACTTTCCATTCCTAGATGAGTACATACGGGAGATAACCGCCTCACTTTCTTGGCTACCGCACTCGTCAAGTAATACATTGACGATGTGGAAGTAATCCTCAGCTGAGAGGGTAATTGTTATAGACATGATGACTCCTTTCGAGAATTGTCAGGCTATCTGCCTGAACTCCTACCATTGAGTAAATCGGGGGAATCTTTGTAGACATAGGCAAAACCCTGCTTAGGCATAAGCACAAAGCGGAAGTTAGACCTAGACTCTGCTAGAGCCTTGTCTACACACTCCCTAGACATACAGTAATGCTTGTCTAGGTTCCAACGATCTTGTGGCACATCAGCGCCACAATAGATGCAGTTCATAACTGCCTCCTTTGGGGTAAAAATATCGGGGGTACCGATAACTCTCAATAAGATAGAGAGTGAGAGATAGATAGATACCTAATAGCGGTTATACGGAAAGTGCGTTTACAGCCCTATCTATAGGTTATACCTACAGGAATAGAACATCGCCTCGAGATGCATTAAGCCAGTCCGATAACGAGGTGTTCAGTACCTATCTATCTTTCACTAAATACCTGATAAGAGTGAGCCCCACCCCCTCTAGACCTGGTTATACAGCCACACAGGTGTGAGGGCATAAAAGTAGTGGCCCAGAGGGTAGGTCTATTGACCACCGCTCTGAGCCACCACATAGGGAAGGCAGAACAACAATTTATCCTCTTTGCGCTCAAATGACAGGGTGCATAACACCCACTCAAACCCACCAGTATCTCTACTGATGGGCTTGCGAAGGTGTAGGGGGCTTCTCTACCCCCTATTCTCCTTTATGCGCTCACTAGCACACCCAACTTTTCCAAACGAGCCTTAGCCGCTTCGAGAGCAGCGTAAGCACGGTCTACCTCAGTATCCTTGCGGTTCTGGATAGTGACGGCGTGGTGAGAGTTGATAGCCTCACGCACATTGGCGTCAGTACCCTTACCATAGAAGGTGACCAAAATGTCGGTGCCTTCCACGTCTGAATACTGATTGGCAAGGCTTAGAGCCTTACCCACAGGGTATCCGAGATTAACGTGGAGATAAGCAGCGTGTGCCATTTTGAGAGCAGGTGAATAAATCACCGTCTTATCCTTCTTGGTAACTGTACGGAGTCCTGTAATGTCATACGGACTAGGGACAGACACCTGCTCAGAGCGATAAGCCTCGGCAATTTCACCTAGTGCCTGCTCTGAACCCTTGCGACCTTGACGGTTGCTTTGGGAAACGAGGATTGCGGTTGCTGTTGTCATTTTTATTCCTTTGCTTGAGATTACTGTGGACTATCCACAGTTCTGCCCCATAAGGGCATACTGAAGAGGGCTACCACTAATTGCGTGATAGCCCTCAACCGTACGCCATTATGAGCGCAAAGAGAAACCCACTAGGGCAGACTTCTACCTAGTGGGGGGGTGGTCTCGCTTACCGACCAGATACCCCCACCCTTAAATGAGCCACTCAGACACTCCGCCCAGGTGAGACAGGTGAGCATGACCTCAAGATGGGGGGCAGTGGCCAAGGGGCGATCGAACAGATGTTCTAATGGGTGAAAATTCGGGGGGTATAGATCGGTCATAAGAAGAATAGAGGGGGAGGAGGGTAGTGAATCCTGAGAATCGCCGGGTGCTGAGAGGTCAAATGGGGTTCATACGAAGAATGTATTATTTTTATGACGGGTAACCGATGTCCCAAGGTAACGAAAGTGTTATAAATCACACAAGGGGTCGTCACCTCGTCACTCTTGGAATAAATAGGCAGTGGCTTATGTTAATATTGGCTAGCGGTTGCCCGTCTTGGGGACCGTAAACATACATATATCGTCTAAGGAGATATAAATCATGCATCAACACGCTATCTACGGCAAAGAAGAGATTAATCACAAGCAGGTCCCTACAGCAACCTATGTAGACCCCTTCGCAGCCCTTCAGAGGGCCCTTACGCCCTGGACAGTGGGAATTCAACCACATCTGGTTCAATGGCAGTCCATTGCCCAATCTAACCGGGATTCCAGCTACCCGCCCTATAACATCATTGACCTAGGGAAAGACAAGTATGAAATCGAACTTGCGGTCGCTGGCTTCAGTAAAGAGGACATTAAGATCGAATTTAAGGATTCTGTAATTACAGTCTCCGGCGTTCGAGAAAGTTTGGATAAAACGTATCTACATAAGGGTGTCGCCGCAAGAGAGTTCGAAAAGAAATTTGGTGTCGCTGATGATGTCAAAATTCTAGGTGCCTCGTTGAAAGAGGGAATTCTTAAGATTTCTCTTGAACGTGAGGTCCCCGAACACTTGAAGGCCCGCACGATCCCTATTAAGTAATATGTTATAGTTATCAGATTGGGATTCGGTAACCTCCGAGTTGCCATCCCAATCATTTTATCCAGAAACCTCAAGTACCGCCCAAAAGGTTCTGTCATTAGATGACGGATTAAAGCGCCTATGAGCATTGGGCTTGAGGTTTCACTTTTTGGTC
>Ga0214202_1000184_pt1 | contig 28482 bp, 23 predicted proteins | sample TroBogEpilimnion_9_FD_153040 | JGI IMG/M metagenome (GOLD analysis project Ga0214202, IMG submission 153040) | Freshwater microbial communities from Trout Bog Lake, WI - 03JUN2009 epilimnion | ecosystem: Environmental > Aquatic > Freshwater > Lake > Epilimnion/Euphotic zone | place: Trout Bog...
GGGGCCCCAACGACCGACCGACGCGGTGCAGACCGCGCCACGGCACCCGACTCAGCCCGCCAACCGCTCCCGCGCGAGCTGCAGCACCTCTGCAAGCACCGCCTCCGGCGACACCGACGTCGAGTCGAGCACGATCGCATCCGCCGCCGGCACCAGGGGCGAGGCCGCGCGATGGGCGTCCCGAAAGTCCCGTTCTTCGATCTCTCGCGACAGCGTGGGCAGGTCGACCGTCTCGCCCTTCGCCTGCAACTGCAAGTAGCGTCGGCGCGCGCGCTCTTCGGCACTCGCCGTCAAAAAGACCTTCAGCACAGCGTCGGGGAACACCACGGTGCCCATGTCGCGCCCGTCGGCGACGAGTCCGGGTGCCATCGCAAACGCGCGTTGCCGATCCATCAAGGCACGCCGCACCGCCGGGTGTGAGGCCACGGCCGAGGCGCGCGCGCCCCCCGCTTCGGTGCGGATCACCGACGCGATATCCACGCCATCGAGAAGGATCGCCTCGCCGCCGTCGGCGGCGGTCGCGAAGACGAGCGGCAGGTCGGCCGCCAACGCCGCGTGTCCGGCCTCGTCGGCAGGATCGAGGCCCGCCACCCAGCCGGCGTGTCCGGTTACGCGATAGAGCGCGCCGGAGTCCAACAGATGAAAGCCCAATGCCGCCGCCAAGCGCCGTGCGACGGTGCCTTTGCCCGAGCCCGAGGGCCCGTCAATCGCGATGACCGGAACGCTCACCGGGTCTCGTCGATGGCCATGCCGGCGCCGCGCGCCAGCGCCGCAAAGCCCGGGAAGGAGGTCGCGACGTTCGCCACGTCGCCGATCTCGATATCGCCGGTGGCGCGCAGTGCCGCAACCGCAAAGGACATCGCAATGCGATGATCGCCGTGGCTCGTAACCTTGCCGCCGTGCAGTGTGCCGCCGCGGATCACCATGCCGTCCGGCGTCGGGGTGGCGTCGCAGCCGAGGTGTCGCAGGCCTTCGGCCATCACCGCGATGCGATCGCTCTCCTTCACGCGCAGCTCTTCGGCACCCGTGACGCGCGTCGTGCCCTCGGCGAAGGCCGCGGCCACGAACAGGATCGGGAACTCGTCGATCGCGAGCGGGACGAGGTGCTCGGGCACGTCGATGCCCTTCAGCTGGGTGCGGTGCACTTCCAGGTCCGCCACCGGCTCGTCGCCGGCAAGGCGACGGTTCAGGACTCGGATGTCCGCGCCCATGAGGGCGAGGATGTCGAGGATGCCGGTGCGCGTCGGGTTGATGCCGACGTTCCGGATCAGGAACGGCCCTTCGGCGGCCAAGAGTCCGGCCACAATGAAAAACGCCGACGAGGAGATGTCACCGGGCACCGTGAGGCGCGTGCCTTTGAGCGTGTGACCGCCGGTCAGTTCGATGCGACCGCCGTCGGTCTGCACCGGCACGCCAAAGGCGCGCAGCATGCGTTCGGTGTGATCGCGGGTCACGGCCGGTTCGTGCACGACGGTCGTGCCCTTCGCGTACAAGCCAGCGATCAAGATCGCGGACTTCACCTGGGCACTGGCGACCTCGAGCGCGTACTCGATGCCGTGCAGCGACTGACCGCCGCGGATCGTCACCGGCGGACGGCCGTTCGTCGTCTCGATGACCGCGCCCATCTGGCGCAATGGCGTCGCCGCGCGCTCCATCGGCCGACGCGACAGCGACGGGTCGCCGACGAGCGTGGCGTCGAAGGCTTGCCCGGCCATGAGGCCCATCGAGAGGCGCATCGCGGTGCCGGCATTGCCCATGTCGAGCGCGTGGGTCGGCGCGCGCAGCCCGTGCAGGCCCACGCCGTCGACGATCACCCGACCCGGGCCGGGCCGCTCGATCGAGACGCCCATCGCGCGCATCGCGCCTAAGGTCGCCAAGCAATCCTCGCTCTCGAGGAAGTTGTCCACTTCGGTGGTGCCTTCGGCGATACCGCCGAACAGCACCGAGCGGTGCGAGACGGACTTGTCGCCGGGCATCGTGACATCGCCGCGCAGGCAGCCGCCGTGCGCAACGTGGAATTTCGCTTCGTTCGTCATGATCGTCCTATCACAGGATCGTGCGGGGGTACGAGCCCAGCACCTTAAGGAGGGAAGCGACGTGCTTCACCTCGGCCAACGCGGTCGACAGCGGCGGCACGTCGGCGTGCCCCTCAACGTCCGCAAAAAAGACGTAGTCCCACTTCTTGCGCCGGCTCGGCCGCGACTCGAGCCGCGACAAGCTGACGCCGTGCTTCGCAAACGGTTCGAGCAAGCGCACCAGCGCGCCGGCGCCGAGCGTGTCGCGCGCCGAGAACAGCAGCGTCGTGCGGTCCGCGCCCGACGGCGCGAGCAACTTGCGACCGATGATGAAGAACCGCGTCGTGTTGTCGTCGCGATCCTCGATCTCGGGGATCAAGATATTAAGACCGTACACCTCGGCGGCGACCGCACCGCCGATCGAGGCCGTGCCCTCCTCGTCGCGCGCGCGGCGGGCCGCTTCGGCGTTCGAGGAGACGGCGATGCGCTCAACGTGTGGCAGGTGCTCACTCAACCAGCCGCGGGTCTGCGCGAGCGACTGCTGGTGACTGACCACGCGCTGGATGTCCTCCAAGCGCTTCATACGGCCCATCAGGTTCTGACTGATGCGCAACTCGACCTCGCCGCAGATCTTCAGCGGCGAGAGCAAGAACATATCGGCGGTGTGGCTGACGGTGCCCTCGGTCGAGTTCTCGATGGGCACCACGCCAAAATCGGCGGCACCGCTTTCGACTTCCCGGAACACCTCGTCGATCGCGGCGAGCGGAATCGCGCGCACCGAGTGACCGAAGTGCTTCAACACCGCCTGCTGCGTGAACGTCCCTTCGGGACCTAAGAACGCGACCTTGAGCGGCTCCTGCTGGGCGAGGCATGCGGACATGATCTCGCGGAACAGCCGCACCATTTCCTCGTCGGACAGCGGGCCTTCGTTGTCCTCAACGATCCGCCGCAACACGGCCGCTTCGCGCTCCGGTCGATAGAACTCGGCGGTGCCGGCGGCTCGCTTGGCCTCGCCCACCGACTGCGCGATGCGCGCCCGTGCACTGATCAGTTCGGCCAAGCGCCCATCGATCGCGTCGATCTCGGCACGGATCGAATCCAGCGATCCGGCGCCGGTCTTGCGCGCGGCACGTGCGGACGTTTTCGCGGTTTTCGCGTTTTTGGCCGTCTTTGCGATCTTCGGCGTCTTGGATCCCGACTTGCGCGCTGCCATCTCGCCTCTCCTCAGCCGTAGCGACGCTGAAAATCGGCCATGAAGGCCACCAGCGCGTGGACGCCCTCGAGGGGCATTGCGTTGTAGAGACTCGCGCGCATACCGCCGCCGGCGAGTCGATGTCCTTCCAAATTGACGAGCCCCGCCGCGCGCGCTTCGCTGAGAAACACGCGATCAAGCGCGGCGTCGTGCAGCAGGAACGGCACGTTCATGCGCGACCGTGCCCGCACCGCGACGCGGTTGCGGTAATAGCCGCCGGAGCCGTCGATGGCGTTGTACAGGCACGCCGCTTTCGCGGCGTTGCGCTCGGCCATCGCGGCGACGCCGCCTTCGGCCTTGAGCCAGCGGAACACGAGTCCCGCGAGGTACCAGGCAAAGGTCGGCGGTGTGTTCAGCATCGAGCCTTCGCGGGCCTCGATCGTGTAGTCCATCAACGGCGGCGTGCCGGCACGCACCCGCCCGAGCAAGTCCTCGCGCACGATCACGACGCACAGGCCCGCGGGGCCGATGTTCTTTTGCGCACCGGCGTAGATGAGTCCGTGCGCCGCGACATCGAACGGCCGCGACAGGATCGACGAGGACAGGTCGGCCACGAGCGGCACGTCGACGCGCGGCGTCGCGTGGAACTCGACGCCACCGATGGTTTCGTTCGGGGTGTAGTGCAGATAGCGGGCGCCGGGGGTCGCGCGGATCGCGTCGACGTCCGGCACGTCGCAATAGTCGCTGTCGGCACTCGAGGCCACCACCTGCACCGTACCGTGACGGCGCGCTTCGGCGATGGCCTTACCGGACCAGATGCCGGTGTCGACGTAGTCGACCGTCTCGCCCGCCGCCGCGAGGTTCAGCGGGATGGCCGCAAACTGTTGCGTCGCGCCGCCGTGCAAGAACAGCACGCGATAGTTCGTCGGGATCTGCAAGAGATCGCGAAGGTCCTGCTCCGCCTGCGCGGCACAGGCCTGAAAGGCCGGGCCGCGATGGCTGACTTCCATCACCGAGGTGCCCAACCCCTGCCAGTCGGTCAATTCCGCGCGCACGGTCTCGAGCACCGCCGGCGGCAACATCGCGGGACCGGCGCAGAAGTTGTAGACCGGCACGGTCTTAGGCCTCGTCGGCAGGCGCGTCCGGCGTCGGCTCTACCGGGTCGGCCGCAGCCGCCGAGTCCTCGCCCGCGGCATCGGCCGCGGCGTCGGTGGTCTCGGGGGTCTCAACCGCGTCCGGCATGCGCTCGACGGTGGCCAGGCACAGCAAGACGTCGCCGTCTTCCACCTTCATGAGGCGCACGCCCTGCGTGTTGCGCGAGACCACCGAGATCTGATCGACGCCGGTCCGCATCAGCGTACCGCCGCGGGTGATCATCATGAGGTCTTGATCCGGCATGACCTGCAAGGCGCCCATCATGCGACCGTTGCGCTCGCTCAACTGCAAGGCGATCACGCCTTGGCCACCACGGCCGTGCACCGGGAACTCCTCGACCGGCGTGAGCTTGCCGTAGCCGTTCTCGGACGCGGTCAGGATCAGCCCCTCGCGGAGCACGATCAGCGAGTTCACTTCGGCGCCGTCGCTCAAGCTGACGCCGCGCACGCCGGTCGCTTCGCGACCCATCGGGCGCACGTCGTCTTCGGCAAAGCGGATCGCCTTGCCGGCGGTCGTCGTGAGCATCACGTCGTTCGAGCCGTCGGTGATGTCGACGCCCACCAAGCGGTCGCCCTCGTCGAGGCCCACGGCAATGATGCCGGCCGAGCGCGGTCGCGAGTACGCCTCGAGCGGCGTCTTCTTGACGGTGCCTTGGCTCGTGACCATGAACACGTACTTGTCCGGCGCGTAGTCGCGAATCGGCAGCATCGCCGAAATCTTCTCGCCCTCTTCGAGCGGAATGAGGTTGACGATCGGCTTGCCGCGACCGCCCTTCCCGTCCGCCAGCGGCAACTGATAGACCTTGAGCCAATAGACGCGGCCTCGGCTCGAGAAACACAGCAGCGAGTCGTGCGTCATCGCCACGAACAGGCGATCGATGAGATCCTCCTGCTTCATGTCGGTCGCGGCCTTGCCGCGCGTGCCGCGGTTCTGCTGGCGGTACACCCCGACCGGTTGCGACTTGATGTAGCCGTCGCGCGTCAGCGTGACGACCACCGGCTGATCCTCGATCAGGTCTTCGATCGACAGTTCCGAGTGATCGACGACGATCTCGGTGCGGCGCTCGTCCGCGTACTGCGCACGGATCGCGACCAACTCGTCGCGGATCACCGAGAGCAGACGCTCCGGGCGCGCCAAAATGTCCGACAGGTCACGGATGCGCTCGAGCACTTCGGCGTACTCGGCGACGATCTTGTCGCGCTCGAGGCCGGTGAGGCGGTGCAAGCGCAGGTCCAAGATCGCTTGCGCCTGGACCTCGGAGAGCCGGTACTGACCGCCGTGCAAACCTAAGTCGGTGGAGATCGTGTCCGGACGCACGCGCACGCCTTCGGCGCGCGACAGCATCTCCGGCACCGCTCCGCCCGGCCAGTCGCGCGCAAGCAGCGCGACCTTGGCTTCGGCGGGGTTCGGCGCAGCCTTGATGAGCGCGATGACCTCGTCGATGTTGGCCAGCGCCACCGCTTGGCCTTCGAGAATATGGCCACGCTCGCGGGCCTTGCGCAGGTCGTACACCGTACGACGGGTCACCACTTCGCGGCGGTGACGCAGGAAGGCGTCGAGCAAGTCGCGCAGGCCGAGCAGGCGCGGCTGACCGTCGACGAGGCCGACCATGTTGATGCCGAACACGGTCTCAAGCGGCGTGTGCTTGTAGAGGTTGTTCAGCACGACGTCCGGGACTTCGTTGCGCTTCAGTTCGATGACGACGCGCAGGCCGTCCTTGTCGGACTCGTCGCGCAGGCCGTCCGAGGCAATGCCGTCGATGATCTTCTCGCGCACGAGATCGGCAATACGCTCGAGCAGGCGCGCCTTGTTGACCTGGTACGGCAACTCGGTGATGACAATCTGCTGCCGGCCGCGCTCGAGATCCTCGACGACGCTGCGGGCGCGAATGTAGATACGACCGCGACCGGTGCGGTACGCCGAGCCGATCTCGGCGGCGCCGTTGATGATGCCGCGGGTCGGGAAGTCCGGCCCCGGCACGATCTTCATCAGCTCCGGCAGCGTGATCTCCGGGCGGTCGATGATCGCGATGCACGCGTCGACCACCTCGCCGAGGTTGTGCGGCGGGATGTTGGTCGCCATACCGACGGCAATACCGGCGGCACCGTTGATGAGCAGGTTCGGCACGCGGGTCGGCAACACCGACGGCTCGCGCTCGCTCTCGTCGTAGTTCGGGACGAAGTCGACGGTTTCTTTGTCGATGTCGGCCAAGAGCTCGTGCGCGAGGCGCGCCATGCGCACCTCGGTGTAACGCATGGCGGCCGGGAAGTCGCCGTCGATCGAGCCGAAGTTGCCCTGACCGTCGACGAGCATGTAGCGCATCGAGAACGGCTGCGCCATGCGCACCATCGCGTCGTACACCGCCGTATCACCGTGCGGGTGGTACTTACCGATGACGTCGCCGACGATACGCGCGGACTTCTTGTACGCTTTGTTCCAGTCAACGCCGAGCTCGTGCATGGCGTACAGCACGCGCCGGTGCACCGGCTTTAGGCCGTCACGGACGTCCGGCAGCGCACGCCCCACAATGACGCTCATGGCGTAGTCGAGGTACGACTGCCGCATTTCGTCTTCGAGGTTGACGTGGAGGATTTCGCGTGCGATCTCAGCCATAGAAGCAATGCTCGGAAAAGACTCGGGATTAATCTTGGAATCCTAGCACAAACAGGCCCCGTTCCGTAGGATTTTCAGGCAGTTGGCACCATGCGCCCGGCGGGTCACGCCGCCCCTCGAAGCCACCTAGCGGGATCCCCGCGTGCGCCGACCGCGCCCGGGTTACCGCGGCACCGTCACCGGCCCGCGCGACGCCCTTCCCGGCCGCCGTGGCGACGGCCGCGCCTCCCCCGAGCCCGACCGCTCATGGGGGCCATGACGGTATCGATCAATAGAGTTAAAGTCCCAACGGACCGCGTAACCGCCGAAGGGAGATCGCCATGCGTCGCGACGTGTCAGCCGTATCACTGCGTCAACACTTCGGGGACTACCTCGGCCACGTGCAGCACCGCGGGGATGCGGTGGTCGTCACGAAACACGGCAAGCCCGTCGCGGCCCTCGTCGCCTACCCGGTCTACGAGCGCCTGTGCGCGTTACGGTCGCTGTTCGAGGCGTTGTCCGCCCGGCTCGGCCGCACGTACGAAGGCGTCCCGGAAGCAGCCGCCAATACCGAAATTGAAGAAGCAGTCCGTGCGGTACGACGCCACAACCGGACTTGATGGCGCCCAAGGCCGTCTTTGACACCCCGGTCGGTCGGGGTCTTCCCTCCCGAATCGATACCGTTCGGCACGATCAACCCGGCGGCCGCGGGGTACAATGGGACGTTCTCCACGCAAGGTACGGCACCGCCATGTCCGCTCAGCCCCAAAACGCCGATCCGGCCGAAATCGAGAAGTTTGACGCGCTCGCCGGCCGCTTCTGGGATCCGCGTGGCGATTGGTGGCCCTTGCACGCCATGAACCCGGTGCGCGCCGCCTACATTGCCCGGTCGATGCCGCTGAAAGGCGCGCGAGTACTGGACGTCGGCTGCGGCGGTGGCCTGTTGGCCGAGGCAATGGCGAAGGCCGGCGCCACGGTCACCGGCATCGACCTGTCCCCGGCGCTCTTGCAGACCGCCGAGCTGCACGCGCTCGAGACGGGGGTCGAGGTCACCTATCGTCGCGTCAGCGCCGAAGAGCACGCCGCGGCACACCCCGGCGCCTACGACGTCGTGACCTGCCTTGAAATGCTCGAGCACGTCCCGGACCCGTCGAGCGTGCTGCAGGCGCTCGCGACGCTGGTGCGACCGGGCGGCGTGGTGGTCGTTTCCACCTTGAACCGCACCGTGCCGTCGTTCCTCACGGCCATCGTCGGCGCCGAGTACGTCGCCCGCGTTCTGCCGCGCGGCACCCACGAGTACGCCCGGTTCCTGAAGCCCTCCGAGATCGCCAAAGGCGCCCGCGCCGCCGGCCTCACGGTCAGCGACATCACCGGCATGCGCCTGAACCCCCTGACCCGCGAGTGCACCCTCACGACCGACGTGTCGGTCAACTACCTGATGCGGCTCACCCGCCCCGGCTGAGCGACCGGGCGCCGGGCACCGTCCGTGCATCTCGGGCGCCGATCGGCCCGAGACCGTCACCGCCCCAGCCGCGCTAGAATGCGCCCCCACCTCGACGAGAGCCGCGCCACGATGCCTGCACGACCGACCCTCGCTGCCCACGGCCGACCGACCCGGGCACGCCCACGTTGCGTTTCCCCGTTCGGGAGTCCCCGGTCGGAGGCACAGTCATGACGCCGGTCGCACGCACGCTTCTCGTCGATCTCGACGGCACCTTGCTCGACACCGCCCCGGACATGGGCGCAGCGCTGAACGCGTTGCGCGCGCAAGAGGGCTTCGAGCCGTTGCCGGCGGAGGTCATCCGCCCGCAAGTCAGTCACGGCGCTGCCGGACTCATCCGCCTCGCCTTTCCCGGCGCCACCCCGCCGGTGCAGGCGCACCTGCGCTTTCGTTTCGTGCATTTGTACCGGGCCAACTTGACCGCGCACGGCACCGCCCTCTTTGACGGCTTCGCGCCGTTGCTGGCGACGTTGTCCGCGCACGGGCGACGCTGGGGCGTCGTCACCAACAAGCCCGCGTGGCTCACCGACCCGCTCCTGGCGACGCTCGCCTTACCGCACCCGCCGGCAGTCGTCGTCTCCGGAGACACGACGCCCGAGCGCAAGCCGCACCCCTTACCGATCACCCACGCCTGTCTCGAGCTCGGGGTCGAGCCGAGCGAGTGTCTGTACTTGGGTGACGCGGAGCGCGACATTGCGGCGGCCCGCGCCGCGGGCCTGACCACCGCCATCGCGTTGTGGGGCTATCTGGAAGACCGCGAGTCGATCGCGGCGTGGGGCGCGGACTACCGTCTGGAGCACCCGCACGCGCTCGCCCCGTTGCTCGGTCTCGGTCTTTGAACCCCACACCGCCCCTCGCCGAGCGGCTGGCGCTCGTCTTCACACCGGCCGAGCGTCGCCCGGCGGCGGCGGCGCTCGAAACCGTGCTCAGCGAGATCGCCGCGAGTCTCGCGCCGTCGCTGGACCATACGGTCGCGCACACGCGCCTCGGTTGGTGGCGTGAGGAAGTGGGCCGGCTGCTGCGCGGGCAACCGCTGCATCCGGCCTGCCGCGCGCTGCTCGCGGCGGCACCGCAGGCCCGCTATGCCCGCTTGGAGGGCGTGCTGGCCGCCACCGAGTTTCAGCTCGCCGGACACGCACCGACCGACGAGACGGCGCTCGCCACGCTGATCGAGCACCTCTACGGCGCGCCGGAGACGCTGCGCGCAGAGGTGCTCCTCAACGGCACGGACCCGCGCCTCGACGCCTTCGGACGTGCGCTCGGCACCGCCTTTGGCTACACCGAGGTCGCGCTCGCCGCGCCCGGTGCGCCGGCCGTGAGCGACTTGGCGCGCGTCAAAGACGCGCTCGCGGGGCTGGTGCCGACGCCTTCCCTCGCGCTCGCCGAGCGCCCCGGACTCGTGCGCGCGGCGTTGCTCGCCGCGCGCCTCACGCCCGGCGGGCTGCAGCCGCCACCGGGCCCTTTAACGTCTCTTTGGATTGCCTGGCGGTGTGCCCACCGACACCGTTTGGAGTTGCCATGACCCCTGCTGAGATTGCGCGCTTCGAGCCCCCTGCCGACTATTTGGCGGGCCGGATTATTTTGATCACCGGTGCCAACAAAGGCATCGGACGAGCCTTGGCTTTAGCCGCCGGTCGCTGTGGAGCGACCGTCGTGCTGTCGGGGCGATCCGAGAAAAAGCTCGAGAAGGTGTACGACGCACTCGTCGCCGCCGGCTGCCCAACGCCCGCGCTGATGCCGTTGGACCTTGAGAACGCCCTCGCCGGGAACTACGACGCCGTCACGACCGCCATCGGCGCCGAATTCGGTCGCCTCGATGGACTCGTGCACAACGCGGGGCTGCTGCTGACGCGCTCGCCCATCGAGCACTACGACGTGCCGACCTGGTGCCGCATCTTACAGGTCAACCTGACGGCGACCTTTGCGCTCACGCAGGCCTGCTTGCCCCTGCTGACGAAGAGCACCGATGCCTCGGTGATCCTGACCTCGAGTTCCGTGGGCCGACGCGGTCGGGCCTACTGGGGCGCGTACTCGGTCTCCAAGGCCGGTATCGAGAACCTCTCCGAGGTCCTCGCGCACGAGTACGAGGGCAACGACGCCATACGCTTCAACACCGTGAACCCGGGCGCCACGCGCACCGACATGCGCGCGCTCGCCTACCCGGCCGAAGACGCCACGACGTTGAAAGGCCCGGAGGACATCCTGGGTGCGTTCCTGTGGCTCCTCGGCCCCGGCTCCCGTGGCCGCTCCGGTGGGCGTTACGACTGTCAGGTCGGATAGAGCTTACAGACGACGTCGACCCCGCGTGCCGTCTTGGGCGGCGTGCCGGAGTCGTTGTTCCGCGTCCTGCACCCGCAGCCCATCCCGAACGATCTCGGCGCCGGCGGCATCGCGCCGCCGGCTTGATTTTGGAACCCAATAGGATACATTCTGCCTTTCTTGTATAGACAGGTACATACCATGCACACCCTGACCTCGACGCGCCGTCCTCTGACCATCGACCCTGGCCACGTTCCCCTCGGCGATCTCGAGGCGATCTATCGGGGGGACGTCTGCGTCTCGCTTGCGGACAGCGTGACCGAGCGCATTCGTGCGGCCGAACAGACGGTGCAAGACATCGTCGCGCGCGGTACGGTGACCTACGGGATCAATACCGGCTTTGGAAAACTCGCCCAGACCGTCATACCGGCCGATCGTCTGGCGGAGTTGCAGCGCAACCTCGTGCTCTCGCACAGCGTTGGGCTCGGCGAGCGACTGCCCGACCCCGTCGTCCGTCTCGTCCTCGTACTGAAAGCCATCAGCCTTGCGCGCGGCCACTCGGGCGTCCGCCGGGACATCATCGACGCGCTGCTGCGCCTCGCCAATTCGGATGTCTTTCCGGTGATTCCGGCCAAAGGCTCGGTCGGCGCCTCGGGCGATCTAGCGCCTCTCGCCCATTTGACCTGCGTGCTCATCGGCGAAGGCACCGCGACGGTCCAAGGCCAGACGGTCTCGGCTGTGGAGGCCCTCCGCGTCGTCGGACTCGAACCCTTCACGCTCGGTCCCAAAGAGGGCCTCGCCTTGCTCAACGGGACGCAAGTCTCGACCGCACTGGCCTTGCATGGCCTCTACGCCGCGCAAAGCGTCTTTGCCGCCGGCTTAGTCGCGGGGATCCTCTCCCTCGAAGCGATCAAAGGCTCCGCTGCCCCCTTGGATCCGCGCATCCACGCGGCACGCGGTCAGACCGGGCAAATCGCCGTCGCGGCCGCGCTGCGCAGCCTCCTGGAGGGCAGCGAGATTCTGGCCTCGCACGTCCATTGCGGCCGCGTGCAGGATCCGTACTCCATCCGCTGCGTACCGCAGGTGATGGGCGCATGCCTCGACAATCTGCAGCATGCGAGCCGCATCCTCACCATCGAAGCCAATGCGGCCTCAGACAACCCCTTGGTCTTCCCCGAGACCGGTGAGGTGATCTCCGGCGGTAATTTTCACGCCGAACCGGTGGCCTTTGCCGCCGACATCATCGCGTTGGCGCTCGCCGAGATCGGCGCCATTTCCGAACGGCGAATGGCGTTGCTGCTCGACACGCATCTCTCGGGGCTACCACCCTTCCTCGTCCGCGACGGCGGCGTGAACTCCGGCTTCATGATCGCGCAGGTCACCGCGGCAGCGCTCGCCTCGGAGAACAAATCGCTGGCGCATCCGAGCAGCGTGGACAGCCTACCGACCTCGGCCAACCAAGAAGATCACGTGTCGATGGCGACCTACGCCGGTCGACGGCTCGCCAGCATGGCGGAGAATACGGCGGCGATCGTGGGCATCGAGGCGATGGCCGCGGCGCAAGGCATCGAGTTAAACCGACCGTTGCGCAGTTCGGTCGTGCTGGAATCGCTGTACGCGCAGATCCGCTCGCGCGTGGCGTTTGTCGATCAGGACCGTTTGCTCGCGCCGGACTTAGAGGCCATGCAGCGCTGGTCGCTGCAGGCGGAGTGGCCCGAGGTCATTACCCGCGTACTGCCGTCACGCCAGTAAGCCGACCGACATCGGCGGTCACGCCCGGTATCGCGGGCGTGACCGCTGGCCCCGGCGTGGGCGAGTCCAGCGCAACCGCCGAAGCCCCTCGAACCGGGCCCTTCCGTCGATGCACGACGGACGGGCCGCGCGTGTCGGGGCCGCGCGTCAGAACCGGCGCGTCACGCGTATCCCGGCCGTCATCGGCTGTACCGTGTAACCGGTGACCAGCGAGTTGATCGTCGGGCTCTGAATGATCGTCTGGTTGTTGCCCAGATTGCGCGCATACAACTGCACCTGCCAGGCGTCCTGCTCAACCCCGATGGAGAGGTTCATCACGCCATAGGCCGGGTTGATGTAGTTCGGATTGCCGACCTGGTAACTGCCGTTGGACGCGCCGGTGTACGCGTAGTCCCAGGCTACAAAGCCCCGACCATACGTTCCGATCGACAGGCTGTATTCCAAGGATCCCACCGCCGTCCATCGGGGCGTGTTGGGAATGCGCTGACCCGGCTGTGCGGTCAGCAGATTGGTCGACGACAGCAGTACCGCGTGCGTGGTACCCCCGTTCAACCCGATCGTGAGGCCCGGCGCCGCTTCCGGCTTGTAATGCAGTTCGAGTTCCGTACCGTAGATCTCGGCGTTACCGATGTTGACCGTGTCGTAATACCCGCAGGTCGGCAGATAGATGGACTGCTGCAGGTTATTCCACTTCACGTAATAGCCGGCAACGTTAAAGGACACGGATCGATCCAACGCGCGACCTTTGCTGCCGACCTCGTAACTCCACAAGCCGTCCGAATCGTACGCGCTCGAGGGATTGGCGCCGAGACCGAAGGTCTGATAGTCCCCGGCACAGATATTGCCCGCACTCGTCGGCAACGGGGTGTACAACTCACCGCCCAGTCGGAAGCCCTTGCCGGCGCTCGCGTACACGGTGGCGTTGTCGGTGAGATCGTAGATCACCGACGCTTTCGGCGTCGTTGAGGTGTACTGATCCGACTTCTGTACGGCGAACGGCCCGCCGGCAAAGAACCCGCCCTGTTGCACCGAGGTCGAGGCTTTGGCGTAGGTGGTACGGATGCCGGCACTGGCGTGCCAACGCGGCGCCCACTGGTACTCGGCCTGCCCGAAGATCGCGTACTGCTTCGTGTCGTAGGTGCCCGTCTCCAGATAAATCGCATCTTTGGCGTACAGATTCGGGATAGACGGGACGCCCACCGGCGACGAGGCGCTATTGATGTCGTACCCATAGGTCTGCAGGAACGTGGCTTGCAGGCCCGGGATGTAGTCGTTGTTGGAGTAATCCGCCTTCTGGTCGCTGTAGTACAACCCCACGACCCAATGCACGTTCGGCTGACCGGCACCCGGCTCGTGCGAGGCGATCCGGAACTCCTGCGACACCGTCCGGTAGGTCACCGGCTGATAGACCGGCGACGGCAAGGTCGCGAGCACGCGATCCGTCGGCGGTCGGCCGAGGATACCGACGGCCAAGACATAGCTGTCGAAGGTCGTGCCGTCGGTGGTGCGATCGTACGGACGGTAGTAGTAGCTCGACACCGACGTGAAGTCCGCCGAACCCATATCCACCGTCGCCGTCAGCGAGGGAATGATCACTCGATCGTTCGAGGGCTCCGGCACTTGTTTGTGCTGGCGATACAAGCCGTCGGTTGGCAACGGCGGTGGCACCCCGTACGGGTTCGACAAATAGTACGCCTGATCCTGCAGGTAAAAGACCGGCGTGTCCGAACTCTTGATCTGTTGGTAGATCAGTTGCGGCGTCAGTTTGACGCTCGAATTGACGTCGATGGTGCTTGCGATACGCAGGAACACGGTGGAGTTGTCGTTGACGCCGCGGTGCAACAGCGCACCGTCCAAGGAATAGTTGTCGATCCAACCGCTTTGATGGTCATAGCCGAAGTTAACGCGCAGCGCCGCCGTGTCCGTGATCAACGGTACGTTGCCGACCGCCGTGACCTGATAGTTGGTACCGCCGTGGCGGGTATCACCGATGTCGGCCGACACTTCACCGGAGGTGTCGTTCAGCTTCGCCGGGTTGAAGATGTAGCGGACGGTACCGCCTTCTGAGCTTGCTCCGAACAACGTGCCTTGCGGGCCGCGCAGGACCTCGAGGCGGTTGAGGTCGAACATCATCGGTACCGGCGCGCCGATGCCGTTCTTGTTGTCGACGTTCACCGCGACGTCATCGAAATACACGCCGACGGTCGACGCGCCTGACGACGAACTGATGCCGCGAATGGCGATGTTCGTCTGACCGACACCGACACCAATGCCGCTACCGCCGGAATTGAACGAGATGCCCGGGACCGCGCGCGTCAGATCCTCGACCGACACCACGTTGTGCGTCAACAGATCATCCCCACCCAACACGGAGATGCTGCTCGGCACGTCCTTGGCGCTTTGTACACGCTTCTGCGCCGTCACGACCACTTCGTCCAACTGCCCGGACGATGTGTCTGCCGCGTGCGCGGCACCCCCGAGGATCAAGCCGATGGCGGATGCGAGCGAGACGTATCGACCCGATGGGAGGCGTTGACGGTGCATGGTGTACTCCGTGGGATGAAAGGGTGTACTGAAATCTACCTTAGCCTGTGTAGGGATGTCTAGACAAGTTAGTGCAGGGTCGCGCGCCTCAGACACGACCGCGCTCCCGCCAGGCAAAAATGACGGCCGGAATCACCAAACCCGGCGCCCAGGCCAGATCCGCGCCGAGGCGTTGCGCAATGGAACCGGCAAAGAACGACAGATTCATAAACGGCACTTGCGCCAAAATCCCCACGAGATAAATCGCCAGCGTGTCCACGCGCACCGCGCTGTATTGGCCGTCCAGGCGAAAGAAATCCGCTATGACGTAATGCCCCTTGCGCACGACGTAGTAGTCCACGAGATTGATCGCACTCCAGGGCACCAGCAGGTAGATCATCACGCTGAGGATGTCGGCAAAGTAGGTCTGAAAATTGTCCTGCGCCCACAACGCGATCAGCGTCGCGGCCGCCATGAGCAGGGTCATGACCCACAACTTCGTCATCTGACCGATGCGGTTCATGCGCTGGATCGCCGAAAAAATCGTGACCGACGACATGTACGCGCTGTACAGGTTCATCACGTTGCCCTGCAGCACCGACAGGACCACGAGGGCAAGCGCCACCGGCTTCAACGGCCCAAAGACGGCAGCCACCGCCCCACCGGGATCCGCACCCAGTGCTGTCGCGCGATCCGACAGATAGGCGCCAAACGCCATCACGAGCGTGGTGCCGGCAAAGCAGCCGAGCGCGGTCGCCCAGAAGGTCGTCGAGGCGCGCACCGTCGCGGGCAGGTAGCGCGAGTAATCGGCGACGTAGGGGCCGAAGCTGAGCGACCAAGCCGCCGCCTGCGTGACCATCAGCATGAACAGCGGCGCGCGGAACGGGTGCTCGACCGGCGGCGCCATCGGTAGCGCCCCTGCCCCACCCCGGACGTACAACCAGAACGCCGCGATGAACAGCGCCGCGGACGTGAACGCAAGCACCACCCCAAGGCGATGAATCAACTCGTAGCCGACGTAGGCAATCGCGATGGTGAGCACACCGAACAGAATCAACGCGACGCTGTTGCCACAGTGCAGCAGCGTATCGATGGGTCCTTCGACCAAGAGCCCGTCGGCCGCCGTGTAGAGCGTGTAGGTCATCACCACGGCGATCAACGGTACCGCCGCGCCGAGCACGCCGAACTGGGCGCGACTTTGGATCATCTGCGGCACGCCGAGGTGCGGGCCTTGCGCGGAGTGTCCGGCCATAATCAGGGTGCCGAGGGCATTACCGACGGCGATGCCGATCACGCTCCAGCCAAGCGACAGCCCCGATGCCGGCCCAAGCGCGCCGACCGCGGCACACACGATCGATAAATTGATGCTGAACCAGATCGTAAAGAGGCGCAGCGGCGTGCCATACCGCTCCGTCGTCGGCACGAAGTCGATGCTGTGGCTTTCAACCTGCAAGGTGGCGGCACTGGTCACGTCATGAACTCCCTATCGGCTCGGCGGCCGTCATCGACGATTCGGTGGCTACGCGGCGCTAGCAATCCTCAAGCACGTAGATCGTGAGCGATCGCGGACCGTGTGCCCCGAGTAATAGCACTTCCTCGATATCCGCGGTACGCGACGGACCCGTCACGAGATTGATCGACCGCGGCCAATCACGCCCTGCGCAGTGCGCACGAATCACCGCGTTGTAGTCGAGCCGGATGGCCGATGCCGGCACCACGGCGATGCAATGCTCCGGTAAGAACGCCATGGCCGTCGGCTGCCCGTGACCAGAGACGAGGACGAGGGTGCCGGTTTCGGCCGCCCCGCCGTCGGCCTGCACGATGCCGACCGCATCGGTGGCCGTCACCGCACCGATCCGAGCGCCATTCGCCCACGGCGCCTCCCGCAGCGCACGCAACACCGGCCGATCCGCGATCGCCACACCGCCGTGCCTGCCCCACTGCGCCGTCTGCGTACCGATGCGCTCGGCCAAGGCGGCCGCCGCAATCACGTCCACCGTCGCTTTGACGGCGCGGGCGCGGGCGACAAAAATCGCCACCGCGTCCGCGGCAGACACCGAGGCGGCCAACGCCGGCGTGCCGGACGCGCGTCCCGCCGCCATCCACTGCGCCACGGCCTGCCGACGCGAGGCGATATCCGGGCCGAGCGCCGCGCGGACCTTAGCCATGACCGTGGCGCTCATGACGGCGTCCCCCGGCCGGCCTGACGCGCGGCCCACAGCGACCGGAACGACTGCGCCGCGGGCGCCGGCAAGTCGCGACTGTCGAACCACCCGCGCAAGAACGGCAGCCGCCGCAACCGGCCCGACGTCCCGATGCGCACCCACCGAGCCCCGAGGCTGACAACGGTGCGATACAGACGCGGCCGCAGCACCATCCAACCCCACAGTCGCAGCCACCGGCGCGGCCAAGGCGCCGCGAGGCCCGTCGCGCTCTGTTCGTCGCGCAGCCCCCGCAGCAAACTCGTCAACGGGATGCGTACCGGACACACGCTGTCGCAGCGGCCGCAGAACGTCGACGCGTGGGGCAATTCCCGGTGCGCGGCGCGCCCATCCAACGTCGGTGACAGCACCGAGCCCATGGGCCCGGGGTAGACCCATCCGTAGGCATGACCGCCGATCGCGCCGTACACCGGGCAATGATTCATGCAGGCGCCGCAGCGTATGCATTTCAGCATCGGCCGCTCGCGGCCCTGTAGGAGATCCGTGCGCCCGTTGTTCAGGAGCACCACATGAAACTGTTCGGGTCCGGCCACCGCGGTGTCCTTACCCGGGGCCGACACCACGGTGGTATAGGCGCTAATGGCTTGGCCAGTGGCGGAGCGCGCCAGAACCCGCACCAGCGTGAGCGCGTCGTCGAGCGTCGGCACCACCTTTTCCAAGGTGGCGAGCACGATGTGCACCTTTGGCAAGGTCATCGCGAGGTCCGCGTTACCTTCGTTGGTCACGACGACCGCAGAGCCGGTCTCGGCGACCAAGAAATTGGCGCCGGTGATCCCCACGTCGGCGCCCAAAAATTTCTCGCGCAGAATGGCGCGAGCCTCCGCGAGCAGCTGTTCGGGTTCGGCGATATCGCGATCCGGCGGTAACGCCGTGTGATGCGCGCGGAAGGCGTCGGCGTAATGGCCGCGCTTAAGATGAACGGCGGGCGCCACAATGTGACTGGGACGGTCCTCGCGCAACTGGATGATGTATTCGCCCAGGTCGGTTTCGACGACCTGATAGCCCTGCGCCTCCAGAAACGACGACAGCTCGATCTCCTCCGAGACCATCGACTTCCCCTTGACGATGGCGCGCGCCTGCACCGACTCGCAAAGGGTCTGGATGATCGCTTTCGCGTCGGCGCCCGTGTCCGCCCAGTGGACGTGCCCGCCCGCGGTGGTCACGGCCGCCGCGAACTGCTCCAAATAGATGTCGAGGTGATCGAGCGCATGGGTTTTGATGCGCGACGCCTCGTCACGCAAGGCGTCGAACTGCGGGACGTCCGCGAGGGCACGACGGCGCCCTTCGACCAGATGGGTCTGGATATTGCCGAGCGCATCGCGCAAGTCCGCATCACCGAGCGCCGCCTGCCGTCGAGCCGCGAACGACGCGTCTGACACCGCGGCGCTCACGATCGATCCTCCGGCGCGAGGATCGGCGCGGAGTGCAGATCCCCGTTCAACACCTCAGCGATGTGACGCACCTGCAGCGTTGCGCCTCGGCGCGACAAGCGCCCGGCAATGTTCAGCAAGCAGCCGAGGTCGCCGCCGAGCAGCAGATCCGCGCCGGTGGCCTCCACGGCATCGCACTTGTTGTCGACCATACGGGTCGACACGTCCGGGTACTTGATGCAGAACAGCCCGCCGAAGCCGCAACACACCTCGGTCGCGGCGTTCTCGCGCAGCGTTATGCCGTCCACTTGCGCCAGCAATGCGCGCGGTTGCGCGTGCACCGACAGTTCGCGCAAGCCCGAACAACTGTCGTGATAAGTCGTCGTGCACGGCGCCATCGCCGAGGGGGTCAGCGTTACCCGCAGGACATCGTGCAGAAATTGCGTGAGTTCGAAGGTCTTGGCCGCCACGGCGAGGGCGCGTGGCGACCACGCTGCGTCGTCGGCAAACAGGCGGGGGTAATGCGTGCGCAACATCCCCGCGCAGGACCCCGACGGGATGACGACGTAATCGTAGCGCTCGCAGGTCTGCAGTACCGTCTGTGCGATGGCGGTGGCGGTGGCCCGCTCACCGGCGTTATAGGCCGGTTGACCGCAGCAACTGAGTTGATCCGCGACGTGCACCGTACACCCGGCGCGCTCGAGCAACTCGGCCGTGTTCAGGCCCACCGACGGTCGAAAGGTATCGACGAGGCACGTGGGCAGCAGCAGGACGTGCAGAGGCGGCTGACGGTCAGGCATAGGCACCACGGGGGTCGGATTAACTTGTACAGACATGTCTAGTATATTCACCGACTCGCTCGACGTTCAACCTTTCGTCGTTCAGAGTCTTATATTGGTCTATGGCCTAGGAGCCGCGCGCATGAGCCTCGCACACCCCTTCGATCTCACCGGCAAAGTCGCCCTCGTCACCGGCGCGTCCCGCGGCATCGGTGCGGCCATTGCGCGCGCGCTGCACCAGAGTGGCGCACGGGTCGGACTGCTCGGTCGCGATCACGAGGCCCTCGCCGCTCTGGCGGCCGAACTCGACCCGCTCGGCCACACGGCGCGCAGCGCGACCAGTGACATCCGAGAGCCGGCCGAGACCGGGCGCGCGATCGAGGCGCTGGCGACCGCACTCGGCGGGCTGCACGTCTTCGTCAACAACGCCGGCACCGAAGAGCTCTGCCCGTCCGCGACGGTGACGGAGGCGCTGTGGGATCGGATCGTCGACACCAACCTCAAAGCCGCCTTCTTTTGTGCGCAGACGGCCTATCACCTCATGGCGGACGGGGGCTCGATCCTGAACGTCTGTTCGCTCACCTCGGAAGTCGGGGTTCCCGGAGCAGCGGCCTACGGGGCCTCGAAGTCGGGCCTGGCCGGCTTGACCCGCACGCTCGCCACCGAGTGGGCGCCGCGCGGCATCCGCGTCAATGGCATCGGCCCGGGCTACTTCCGTACCGCCTTGACCGAGTCGTTCTATGCCGACGCGGCGTGGTCCGAAGCCATGCTCGCCAAAATCCCGCTGCGCCGCTTTGGTCAATTGCCGGATCTCGGCGGTGCGGCCGTCTTCCTCGCGTCGGACGCGAGCGCCTACGTCACCGGTCAGATCCTCTACGTCGACGGCGGCTATCTCGCGGCGATCTAGCCGGTGAGGCCTGCGGCGCTCGGCACGATGAGTGTTTTGAGCGCCGGCGATCCGCCGGCCAGCAGGCTCGCGTAAACGGCAGGCAGCGCGTCCAAGGGATGCGGTGCGGACGTGAGGCCCTGCAGCCGCCCCGTCAGCGCCTCGAGTTGCGCGATCGCGGCCGGCAACTCGCCGGCGTAAACGCTGCAACCGACGATCTCGAGTTCGCGCTCCACGAGGGCACTGAGGTCGAGCGCGGTGGGTTCGTCACCCAGCCCCACCAGCGCAAGACGGCCGCCGGGCGCCAACGCGTCGGCCACCGCCCGCACGACCGTCGGCACGCCGGTCGCATCGACCGCGTAGCGCAGCGACAACGACGTCAGCTGCTCGACCGACACGAGCGCAGCGCCGGTGGCGGCCCGCACGCGCTCGGCGCGTTCCGAGTGACGCTCGACGAGATACAAGGGGCCGTACCCTTCGTGCGCGAGGAACACCAGTGTCAGCCCACCGATCGGCCCGCCACCGGTGACCAGAATCGGCTCGCCCGGGCACGGCGCCAAGCGGCGCACCACGTGTAACGCAACCGCGAGCGGCTCCGCCAAGACGGCGATGGCCGGAGCCACCGCCGCGGGCACCCGGTGCAGCTGATGCCGCGGCAGCACGACCCGCTCGGCGAAGCCGCCCTCGCAGACCTCACCGACATAGCCGAGCGCGCGGCAGCGATTGCCCGCGCCCTGCACACAGGCCGCGCAGTGCCCGCAACAGACGCGCGAGTCGGCGACGACCTGCTCGCCGACCGTCAAATCGGTGACGGCCGATCCGACCGCCACCACCTCGGCGACAAACTCGTGCCCGGGCGTGATGGGCAGACGCCCGAACCAACGTCCGGTGCGGTAGTTGTGCAGATCCGAGCCACAGACGCCCGCCGCGCGGACCGATAGCATCACCTCGTCCGGTTGACGCAACTCCGGCTCAGGCACGTCTTCGCAGCGTATGTCGCCCACACCGTATAAGCGCGCCGCGCGCATCGTCAGCGGCTCCGCGTCAGACGCAAGGCGCTGAGGAACTGCTGACACTCGGCGTCCGTGCCGATCGAGACCCGGATGAACGACTCAAAGCCCGGCTCGCGCCAGGCCTTGACGATCACGCCGTGTCCGAGCAACCGCTCCGCGAGCGCCACGGCAGGCTCCTGCGCATCGAAGAAGAGGAAATTGGTGTGCGACGGGGCCACCACATACCCGTCCTGCTCGAGGGCCTGCCGGAGCGTCGCGCGGGTCTGTACGGTGCGCTGCACCGACGCCTGCATGTACGCCTGATCCTGCAGCGCCGCCGTCGCGACCGCTTGGGCGACGGCATTGATGTTGAACGGCGTGCGCACGCGCTCCAACGCATCCACCAACTGCGCCGAGGAGGCCAGCCCATACCCCAGGCGGATACCGGCGAGGCCATACGCCTTCGACAAGGTTCGCAGCACGATCCACGGCCGCTGTTGGCGCTGCAACACCGCCAGCGCGTCGGGGAATGCGGGGCCCACGGCGTATTCGTAATACGCCTCGTCGATCAGCAGCACGGCCTCGGGCGGTGCCATCGCGACGACGCGCTCAAAGTCAGGTCCGTTCAAGGCGCAACCCACCGGATTGGACGGGTTGGCAATCATGAGCATGCGGGCCGGTCGCGCACACGCGGCGTGCCATGCCGCCAGGTCGAAATCCAGACCCGCCGTGAAATCGACTTTATCGACGGTCGCACCCATCGCGACCGAATACAGTTCGTGCAACCCAAAACACGGATTTTGCGTTACCACGCGATCGCCGCGGTTGAGCAGGGCGAGACAGAGCATTTCGATCAGATTCTCGGAGCCGTTGCCCACGACCACCTGACTGGCCGGCCAGCCGGTGAGTTCGCTGATCGTCTGGCGTATCGCGGTCGACGGCGCATCGGGATAGTCGCGCAGCAGCGTGCGCAGGTCGGTCAACGCGGCGATGGCGTGCGGACTGCAGCCCTCCGGGTTCTCGTTGCTGGCCAGTTTCGCGATGCGCTCCACCGCATAGCGCGACCGTACCGCGGCGACGGAGAGCCCGGCGTTATAGCGCGGTAAGGCCGCCACTTCCGGGCGACAGGCAAAGGCGCCCGGCTCGGTGGCGTGCTCGGCGACCGCCCCATTACTCACCGTCGGAACCTTTCGCGGGCGCGAAGCGATGCACCGACACGGCGTTCGCGTGGCCATCGAAGCCCTCGTAGCGGGCGAGCACCTCGGCGTGGCGCGCCAACTCCGGGTACCCGGCCGCGGTGACATAGCCGAACGACGTGCGCTTTAAGAAGTCGTGCACGGTCAGCGGGGAACTCGTTTGTGCGGCGCGACTCGTCGGCAACACGGCGTTCGGGCCGAGCACAAAATTGCCGAGCGACACCGGGGTGTGGGGTCCTAAGAGCACTTCGGCGGCATTGGTAATGCGGCTCATCACCGCCATCGGTTCGGCCGCGTGGATCTCCAAATGCTCCGGCGCGTAGTCGTTGACGAACTGCACCGCGGTGTCGAAGTCCCGTACCAACAAAATGCCGCCAAACGGTCCGCTGAGAACGGTGCGCGAGTAGCCCGCCCGTTGCTCGGACATGTGCGCGTAGTGTTCCGGCAGCGCGCGCAGCGCCTCCTCGGCCACCCGAGGACTGTTCGTGACGAGGTACGCCGACGAGTCCGGGCCGTGCTCGGATTCGATGGTGAGGTCTAAGGCGGCCAAGCGACCGTCGGCGTGCTCGTCGGCCAAGATCACGCACTCGCTCGGGCCGGCCGGCACGCCCGGATCGATCACGTCGCGCAGCAAACGCTTCGCCGCGACGACCCAAGGGCTCCCCGGACCGACGACCTTGAGGCAGCGCGGGACGCTCTCCGTCCCGTACGCCACGGCCGCGATGCCCTGGGCGCCGCCACACTTGTAGATCTCGTGGATGCCGATCGTTTTGGCGGCGTAGAGCGTCCCCGGATCCACCCGGCCGTCGGGACCCGGCGGCGTGATCACGACGATGCGCTTCACGCCAGCGACGAGGGCCGGAATGGCGGTCATCATGAGGACGCTCGGAAACGCCCCCTTCCCGCGCGGCACGTAGCAGGCGACCGAGTCGATCGGGATGTTGCGCTCACCCGCGAAGGCCCCCGGCCGCACTTCCTTCAGCCACATCTCTTCGGGCTTCTGCGCCTCGTGAAACGCGCGGATGTTTTCGGCGGCGAAGCGGATCGCCGCCTGCACATCCGCCGGCACCAACGCGTCAGAGGCCGCGAATTCCGCGTCGCTGGCCCGCAACGCAAAATCACTCGCCTCGACGCGATCGAAGTCGCGGCCGTAGCGCAGCAGCGCGGCATCGCCCTCCCGACGGACGGTCTCAAGGATGACGGCCACCTTCTCCAGGTACGCTGAGAGATCCGACTCGGTGCGTTTCAAAAATTCGGGCGGTACCCGAGCGTATTCCCGCAGATCCTTAATGATGACTTCCGCCATGACGACCTCTGTTGACTGTCTGCCGGCCTGCCGTGGGTCACGCGGAGCGTGACGCGATCACTGCACGCGATGATGAACGCACATGTCTAGACAACCAGATGGTAGCGACGCGCCTTCGGCCCTGTCAACGGCTGCCCGCAAACGGGCGCAATCAGCCGGAATTGACGCTGTAGCGGCTGCCGAGCACGTAGCGAGAACCCGGATAGGTGAAATAGCTCTTCGTCGCAGGAACGCCGTTGACCCAGGTGTGACGCGTCAGCAACAGGCACGCCTCGTCCCGATCTATTTTCAGTATCCGGCAGGTTTTCGGGTCCGGCCGAACGGCCGACACCTGGTTTTCGACCTCGGTGGCCGGCGAGATCCCGCGCAAATAATGCATCGTGGTCTCCCGCGTAAAGTCCTGCTCGAGGTACTTCGGCGCGAAAAAAGGTGTCACGAGGCGCTCTTCCAACTGCACCGGGACCCCGTCCTCCAAATGGACCACCACCGACTGGAACAGTTTGGCGCCCGGGCGGGTATCAAAACTGGTCGCCAGTTCGGCCGTTGCCGCGATCGCCTCGAGCTTGATCAGGCGCAGGGTGTGCGCGTGCCCGCGGCGCTTGATGTCGTCGGAGATATCCGCGATCTCGACCAGCGGCGACTTCGGCGTGGGTGTAGCCAAAAACGTGCCCACGCCCTGCACCCGGGTGACAAGTCCCGCATCCGACATCTCGCGCAGCGCGCGATTGATGGTCATGCGCGACACGCCAAGCGCCGCGCGCAACTCGTGCTCCGACGGCAGCCGGGAGCCGTGCTGCCACTCGCCACGCTCAACGCCGTCCAAAATGTACTGCTTCACTTTCGCGTACAACGGAACGGGCGTAGTGGATCGGTTAGCGACCATAAGGCCTCATCCAAGGGTTGGTTGCACGAGTATAGACAAGTTCACGGACGGGTCCCACGCTTCCGCAACCCACCCTGCCGGCCGAGACGCGGTCGCCGAATCGTCGCCGAATCGTGCGGTCGGCGCCCCGCGACGCCAACCCCGGGCGTCGTTCAGACGATTTCAGAGTCGCGATCCCCAAAAGTCATTGACATTTAACATTAGTCGCCTACTCTGAATGACCCGGATTCCAAACCTCCTCAACACTAATTTGTCAAGTGGGGATTTATGAAGGGTTCGATCAAGGCCACGCCGACACAGTTGGACATCCCGGGCCTACACATGGCCCAGCCAAGCGCTTCCTCCCCGTCGGCGCTACCGCCGACGTTGGACCGGCTACGTACCCTTTTGATCGACGACTCCCCCTTCGTGCGCGACGTGACGGTCGAGACTCTGACTGCCCTCGGCGTGCGCCACATCCAGTGCGCCGCGGACGGCTGGGACGCCTTGCTGCATTTGACCCGCGATCCGGTCCCGCCCGATGTCATCCTCTGCGATCTGGCGATGCCGAGCATGGACGGCTTGGAGTTCATACGGCATTTGGGCACTCGGGCCTACGGCGGCGCGATCATCTTAATCTCCGGACACAGCGAGCGACTGCTCGGGTCCGCGTGCGAACTCGTGCGCTCGCTCGATCTGCGTCTGGCCGGCGCCATCCGCAAGCCACTGGTGCCCAAGGTCCTCGAGGCATTGCTCGCGGCGAGTGCGACACCCACGGCGGCGGCGCGCCCAGGCGCGCCACCGCCGGCGTTGACCTTGAGCGCGGATGAGCTGCGCAACGGGCTCGCGCGCGGCCACGCCCAGATCCTGCTGCAGCCGCAGGTGGCGGTTCGCACGGGCGACACCGTCGGCTTTGAAGCGCTGCTGCGTTGGCACGATCCCGAGCGCGGCATCCTGCCGCCCCCGGCGGTGGTGGCGAGCGCCGAAGCGGCCGGACTCGTCGACGATCTCACCTACGCGGTATTCCGCGCGGCGGCCGGTGCCTTGCAGGCGCTGCAAGAGCGCGGCTACCCCGGCACGGTGTCGGTGAACCTCTCGGTGGAAAATCTGGCCCAACTGCAGTTGCCAGAGACGTTGCAGCAGATCGCCGCCGAGCAAGGCGTCGTGCCAGAGCACCTCGTGTTGGAAGTGACCGAGAGCCGCTTGATCCACAACCTCGCCGCGTCGCTCGAGGTGCTCGGGCGCCTCAGTCTCGGCGGCTTTCGGTTGTCGATGGACGACTACGGCACCGGCTACTCGACGCTCGAGATGCTAAAAAAACTGCCGTTTGACGAGTTGAAGATCGATCGCACCTTTGTCACCGGCGCCGTGCACGATCTCGTCACCCGGACCATCTTGCGGTCGAGCATCGAGCTCGGTCGGGCGCTCGGGATGACGGTGGTGGCCGAAGGCATCGAGACCGAGCGCGAACTCGACCTGTTGACGATGCTCGGCGCGGACATCGGTCAAGGGTACTGGTTCGCCAAACCCCAGCCGCTCAGCGACGCCCTGCGCCGCGTCAGTCCCGCGCGTTCGGCGCCGCTGTCGGTCGCCTGAGCGCTCACAGCGGCGCGAGCAACTCGACGCTTGCGCGCTCGTACAGATCGACGATCCGCTGCAAGGTCGCGTCCGCCGCCGCTGCCGCGGCCGCGTCATCGCGACACTGCTGCTCGAGCGTGGCGCAGGCGGCGGCGAGCGCCGGCGCGCCGACGGTGGCGGCGGCCGACTTGACGCCGTGGGCCAGGATGCCGAGGTGGCGCAGGTCGCCTAGGGTCAACGCCTGCTGCATCGCCTCGAGCGAACGGCGTGTCGTGTCGACGAAGTGCTGGGCAAAGCGGGCGGTCTTGGCCGTGTCCTGTTGCAAGAGAGTGAGCAGCACGCTGCGATCCACCCACGGCGCGGTGCCCAAAGGTTCGGCGGCCGGTGCGGCCATCGGCGCGGCGCTCGGCGACAGCGGTCGTCCGATCCAGCGCTCCAGCGTTCGGTAGAGCCGCGGCGGATCGATCGGCTTCGACTCGTAGTCGCTCATCCCGGCGGCCACGCACGCGGCGCGATCCTCCGCCGAGGCATTCGCGGTCATGGCGATGATCGGCAGTGTCGCAAAGCGCGGGAGCGCGCGGATCCGCCGCACCGCAGCAAGTCCGTCCATCTCCGGCATCTGCACGTCCATGATCACCGCATCGAAGGTGTCCGACAGCGTGAGCGCGTCGATCGCCTGCGCGCCGTTGGACGCGAGCGTCACGCGGACGCCGACCGCAAACAGCAGTTCGGCGAGGATCTGTTGGTTGTACTCGTTGTCTTCGGCCACCAACACGCGCTTGCCCTGCAAGCTCCAGCCCACCTGCGCCGCGTCGGGCGCGTGCACGGACGCGACCAAAGGTTCGACGCCGATCGCAACGTCCATCTCGACGGTGAACCAAAACTGGCTGCCGACGCCCACGGTGCTGGTGAACCCGATCTGACCGCCCATCTCCTCGGCGAGGCGATTGGCGATGGCAAGCCCGAGACCCGCGCCCCCGTAGGTGCGTTTGGCGGAGTTGTCGGCCTGGAAAAACGCGTTGAACAACTGCGAGGCTTGCTGCGGGTCCACGCCGATGCCGGTGTCGCGCACGCAAAACGCCAAGCTCACGCGCGCGCCCTCGAGCGGCTCGCTGCGACACTGGATCGAGACCGCCCCGCGCTGCGTGAACTTCACCGCGTTGTTGGCGAGGTTCAACAGGATCTGCTCGAGGCGCAGGCTGTCGCCGATCAGTGAGAGCCGACCCGCATGCACGTACTCGACGTCAAAGCGCAACCCCTTCTGCGCGGCGAGCGTACCGATGATCGATTGCACGTTGGCGAACACGGCATCGAGCGCGAACGGTTCCTTCTTTAAGACCGTCGTCCCCGATTCGATTTTCGAAAAATCGAGCACGTCGTTGATCAGTCCCATCAAGCCGTCCGCCGCCTTGACCATCTTCTCCAGATAATCGCGTTGCTGCGCGTCCAACGCCGTGTGCTGGAACAGGTGCGTAAAGCCGATGATGGCCTGCAAGGGCGTGCGGATCTCGTGACTGACGTTGGCGATGAACGCCGACTTGGCGACGGTCGCGGCCTCGGCTTGCTCTTTGGCGCAGACGAGCTCGGCGGTGCGTTGCTGGACCCGCTCTTCGAGCACGGCCTTTTGCTCAAGCACGTCTTGCACATAGCGTTTGCGCTCGGTGGTGTCCGACTGCACCGAGATGTAGCGGGTGATCGCGCCGGTCTCGTCGTGCACGGCGGTGATCTGCAAGTGCACCCAGTACGGCTCCCCGGCGCGGGTGTAGTTCAAGATCTCCTCGTCGACCGACTGACCCGAGCCGATGGCGTCGCGCAAGCGCCCCACCACCGCCGCGTCAGTCTGCGGCCCTTGCAGCAACTGACCCGGATTGCGCCCGACGATCTCCCCCAAGCGGTAGCCGGTGCGCTCTTCAAAGGCGCGGTTGACCCACTCGATCTCAATCTGGGCGTTGGTGATCACCACCATGTTATCGGTGGAGCTGGCGACGATGGAGAGTTTGGCGAGTTCGTCGCGGGCAACTTTATCGGCGGTAATGTCTTGGATCACGCCGACGCTGCCGCCCATGCGCAGCGGCGCGGCGGAGATTTCGACCCAGCGCACCTGCCCATCCGGACGCGTCAGTCGACCGGTGATTGGGGTGTGCGGCGCGCCGGGCTCGGTGCCGAGCCCGGCGCCGCTCGAGAACTCCCCCTCCGGCGCCAAAAATCGGCTCAGGGGCAAGCCTAAGGCCTGCTCGGGTGCGTCGCCCCACAGCTCGCGCCAGGCCGGGTTCAAAAAGACGAGATGCCCGCGGTCGTCGGT
>Ga0214202_1000185_pt1 | contig 28427 bp, 25 predicted proteins | sample TroBogEpilimnion_9_FD_153040 | JGI IMG/M metagenome (GOLD analysis project Ga0214202, IMG submission 153040) | Freshwater microbial communities from Trout Bog Lake, WI - 03JUN2009 epilimnion | ecosystem: Environmental > Aquatic > Freshwater > Lake > Epilimnion/Euphotic zone | place: Trout Bog...
CCGCCGGTGAAATTACCGCCCAAGTTGTAGCTGCGGCTCGAATATGTGCCAGCGGTGAATTGCCAGGTGGCGAGACCAGACTTTCAAATGTGGTCTTCATGGGAATGGGTGAACCACTCGCAAACTACAACGCGGTATTGCGCGCGGTTAGAAATATAACAACGCCACAACCAGATGGCCTAGGGATTAGTGCAAGATCTGTAACTGTTTCAACAGTTGGTCTCGTAAATGGAATTGAAAAATTAACGGAAGAAAATATTCCAGTCACTTTAGCGGTATCGCTACACACGCCAGATGATGAATTGCGTGACACCTTGGTACCTATTAATTCGCGTTGGAAGGTCAAGGAAGTATTGGCTGCTGCAGATAAATATGAAGCCAAGACCGGACGTCGATATTCAATTGAATATGCACTAATTAGAGATATTAATGATCAAGCTTGGCGCGCAGATTTGCTCGGGCGATTACTTAAGAATCGCAATGCCCACGTGAATTTGATTCCACTAAACCCAACTCCGGGTTCTAAGTGGACCGCATCCCGCCCAGAAGATGAGGCCGAATTTGTTCGAGTTCTTGAGGCGTATTCGGTTCCGGTAACCGTTCGAGACACTCGCGGCAGAGAAATTGATGGCGCATGTGGTCAATTAGCTGCGGCCGAAGTAATCTCTGATTCATGAAAAACCTGCAAAACTTTATCGACGGCAAATATCAGCCGGCTAAATCTGGTCAAACCAGCGAAGTAATTAACCCAGCAACGGCAAGCGCTTATGCAACTGCGCCAATCTCCTCAACTGCTGATGTTGATCAAGCAATGAGCGCTGCGAGCAAAGCTTTCGTTGATTGGCGCGATTCAACACCTTCCGAACGTCAACGCGCGCTACTTAAAATTGCAGATGCCCTCGAATCTCGAAGCGAAGAATTGATCGCAATTGAAAGCGAGAACACTGGTAAGCCCTTAGCGCTTACCGCTTCTGAGGAAGTTCCACCAATGCTTGATCAAATTAGATTTTTTGCTGGTGCAGCCCGCAACTTAGAAGGAAAATCTGCTGGCGAATATATGCGCGGCATGACTTCATTTATCCGTCGCGAACCAATTGGTGTTTGTGCGCAAGTAACTCCTTGGAACTATCCAATGATGATGGCGGTTTGGAAGTGGGCACCGGCCATTGCTGCCGGCAACACAGTAGTTTTAAAGCCGAGCGATACAACCCCAGCATCAACTTTATTTATGGCCGAAGTTATGTCGGAATTCTTACCTAATGGTGTCTTCAATGTTATTTGTGGCGACCGTGAAAGTGGCCGCACTCTTGTTGAACATGCAACTCCTTCCATGGTCTCTATTACTGGCTCGGTTCGCGCTGGTATCGAAGTTGCCAAGTCAGCGGCTTCTGATGTTAAGCGCGTTCACTTGGAATTAGGTGGCAAAGCACCAGTTGTTGTTTTTGCGGATGCCGATCTAGCCGCGGCCGCTGAAGCGATTGCAATTGCTGGATTCTTTAACGCCGGTCAAGATTGCACCGCGGCAACTCGAGTCATTGTTCAAGAAGCTGCTTATGATGAATTTGTCGCACTTCTCGCAGCACAAGCAAGCAACAACATCGCAACCGGTGGCCCAACTGAAGATGTTCTGTATGGACCTGTTAATAACGCCGCCCAACTTGCACGCGTTCAAGGATTTGTTGAACGAACACCTTCGCATGCAAAAATTGTTGCTGGTGGCAGCAAGGTCGATCGCGCTGGTTATTTCTTCAACCCAACTGTGATTGCCGGACTAAAGCAGGATGATGAAATGATTCAAAATGAAATATTTGGACCAGTGATTACCATTCAAAAATTCAAAGATGAAGCGCAAGCAGTTGCCTATGCCAATGATGTTCCATATGGACTAGCTTCAAGTGTCTGGACAACAAATCATGGTTGCGCGATGCGAATGGCTAAGGCATTTGATTTTGGTTGCGTCTGGATTAATACCCATATCCCGCTCGTCGCCGAAATGCCACATGGCGGTTACAAGCGTTCGGGTTATGGCAAGGATCTCTCTTCATATGGCTTTGAGGATTACACTCGCATAAAGCATGTGATGACCAACCTAAACGCCTAACTTCGGTTAAGTTTTAGCGCACCCATAAACTAGAGTTAAGCCATGGCAAATATTGGCAATATGTATGGCCCAGACTTCACATTCTTAGGCATTCCGCGTTGTGATTTAGATAAGCCAGAAACCTTTGCCGGTGCCGATGTTGTAATTGTTGGTGCACCAATTGATAGCGGAACTTCGCATCGTTCCGGAGCCAAACATGGCCCACAAGCAATTCGAGCTGGAGATTATTTAGCGCACGATGGCGAGCGACCACATATGTCGATGCGCGTTGATTCGCTTAAGGAATTAAAGATCTTTGATGCTGGTGATCTGCTTATGCCGGGTGGAGATTTAGTTGCTTCCCTTAAAGTTTTGGAAGAGGCTACTGAAAAGATTTCTCGCGCAGGCGCCATTCCTGTTGTACTTGGTGGCGATCACTCGATTGCCTCTGCTGATGTTGCTGGAATTGCAAAACATCGGGGGATGGGTCGAGTTTCAATGATTCACTTTGATGCTCATGCAGATACCGCCGATCTTCAATTCGGTGCTCTGGTTGGGCATGGAACCCCAATGAGAATGTTGATTGATTCCGGAGCCGTTCGTGGTGATCGTTTTCTCCAACTCGGACTTCGCGGTTACTGGCCGGATGATGCAACCCTGAAGTGGATGCGCGACCAAGGAATGCGTTCATATGAGATGACCGAAATTCACCATCGCGGATTAAAAGAGGTTCTCGATGAATCGTTTGCAACGCTAACTAATGAGTGTGAGGGCGTATTCCTCTCGGTTGATATCGATGTTGTTGATCCAGGCATGGCACCAGGGACTGGAACCCCTGAGCCAGGTGGAATGACTAGCCGCGAATTACTAGAGGCAGTTCGCCGAATCTGTTTTGAATTACCGATCGTTGGCATGGATATCGTTGAAGTGGCACCGGCCTACGACAGCGCAGAAATCACCGCGATTTTAGCGAACCGAGTTGTTCTCGAAGCGCTCAGTGCAATCACGCTTCGCAAAAAAGGCGGAACGTACTCGCCAACTAGAAATCTTCTGGATCGGTAGCGGCACTCACTAAATGCGCGAAATTGTAATTCTCGGCTCCACCGGTTCTATTGGCGTTCAAGCCTTAGAAATTGTTGCTGCAAATCCAGATAAGTTTCGTGTTGTTGCACTCGCTGCTGGTTCAAAAAATTTAGAGTTACTCATCGAACAAGCTCGTAAATTCAAAGTTGGTGTTATCGGAACAACTGCTGATGCTGCGAAGGCGAAGGATTTAGCGGGTGATATCCAAGTAATTGATGGTCCAAAGGCAGCATCGGAGATTGCAACAATTCCATGTGACATCGTTCTAAATGGAATCACTGGCTCGATCGGACTTGGGCCAACGCTTGCAGCCCTTGGAGTTGGAAATAAAGTTGCGCTGGCTAATAAGGAATCACTTGTTGCTGGTGGCGATTTAGTTATGGCTTTTGGCCGAGATTCCATCATTCCGGTTGATTCAGAACATTCTGCGCTCTATCAATGTTTCCTAAGCGGAAAATCCTCAGAGGTTAAACAAGTTGTACTCACTGCAAGTGGTGGTCCATTTAGAGACCGAAAAGATATGTCGGATATTAAGTTGGAAGAAGCTCTCGCACATCCAACTTGGGCGATGGGACCGGTTGTCACAATTAATTCTGCAACCCTCATGAATAAGGGTTTAGAAATCATCGAAGCTCACTATTTATTTGATCTCCCATATTCAAAGATCTCAGCCGTAATTCATCCACAGTCAGTCGTTCATTCCATGGTGGAGTTCATCGATGGATCTACCATTGCGCAGGCCAGCCCGCCAAATATGAAAGGCCCAATTGCATATGCGCTAAGCGGTGCAAACCGAATTGCAAAAGCAACAAATCCAATTGACTGGAGCCAGAACCACAGTTGGAATTTCTCTCCGATAGATATCAATAAATTCCCAGCCGTAGATCTAGCAAGGCGTTGTGGTGAACTTGGCGGGGGATTACCAGCAATCTTTAATGCGGCCAATGAGGTTGCGGTAGAAGCATTTATAAATGGAGCGATACCATTCACTTCAATTGTGGAAATCGTCGAAGAATGTGTACAGAATTTGGGTGGCGGCTCACCGGTATCCATTCGCGATATTTCTGATGTCAGTGCCATCGAGAATGATGCTCGCGTCCAAGCAAGCAAAATAGTTCAGGAGCGTTAATGAGTTTTCTCGGTGTTATAGCTTTTATCATCGCGCTACTTTTTTCAGTCATGGTTCACGAGGCAGGACACTTTGTAACTGCGCGCCATTTCCATATGAAGGTAACTGAGTTTTTTCTTGGTTTTGGAAAGCGCCTCTGGTCAGTTAAACGTGGCGAGACCGAATTTGGTATCAAAGCGATTCCAGCTGGTGGTTACTGTCGAATTGTTGGTATGTCCGTTAATGAAGAAGTCTCACCGGAAGACAAACCACGCTCTTTCTATTTAGCATCAGCACCAAAACGCCTGATTGTTCTCGGAGCTGGATCATTCCTACATTTCGTGCTCGGATTCTTAATTTTGTTTGTTCTTTTAGCTGGGGTGGGAACCACGTCGGTAACAAATGTGGTCGGCGCAGTTAGCCCATGTTTAACAGTAAATAGCGATGGTAAGTGTGCGGTTGATGCAAAACCTTCACCTGCAAAGATTGCCGGACTCCAAGCTGGCGACAAGATTCTTTCGGTCAATGGCAAGAAGATTTCGGTCTGGAGCGATGCGGTTTCAATGATTCGCAATTCGCCAAATCGTGAAGTTAAATTGTTGGTTAGCCGCTCCGGTCAAGATTTGGAATTTGCTTTAACGCCAGAGGCGCATGAGTTAAATGGAAAGTTAGTTGGATTTATTGGCGTCCAAAACAAGATGGGCAATGTTCGACTAACACCTCTGACAAGCGTTACTAATAGCTTTAAATTGACGGGACAATTAATGAAGAGCAGCGTTGGCTCTTTATTCTCTTTGCCTACTAAGATTCCGGCGCTAGTTCGCCAGACTTTCGGAAGTGAAAAGCGCGATGCCTCTGGCCTGGTTGGGGTAGTTGGTGTCGCTCGAGTCAGCGCCCAGACTGCTAGTGATTCAAAGTTAGGAAGTCGAGAGAAGATCGCGACCTTCCTAATCATTATCGCCAGCCTAAATATCTTTGTTGGAGTCTTTAATCTTTTCCCACTTCTTCCATTAGATGGAGGCCACATGGCGGTGGCGATCGTTGATGGAATTCGCCGCAAATGGGCACAGCTTCGAAAGAGAGCGTTGCCGGATCCAATCAATTTCGAGCGTTTGATGCCAGTCACAATCGTAGTTTTCGCCCTTTTGGCCGCGCTCTCACTCCTGCTTCTGGCGGCCGATATCTTCAATCCAATAAATATCAATCAATAATCTAGGATAAGCACATGGTTAATCTCGGAATGCCAAGCGCTCCTCTGCCAACACTTGCACCACGTCGCAAGAGCAAGCAGCTCAAAGTAGGAAATGTCTTGGTTGGTGGCGATGCACCGGTAAGCGTTCAATCAATGTGTACAACACTTACTGCGGATGTAAATAGCACCCTCCAACAAATCGCAGAGTTAACGGCATCTGGATGCCAAATAGTCCGCGTTGCAGTACCAAGCCAAGATGATGCCGATGCGCTTTCACAGATTGCAAAGAAATCTCAAATTCCAGTTATTGCAGATATTCACTTCCAACCAAAATATATTTTTGCAGCGATTGATGCTGGTTGCGCCGCAGTCCGCGTTAATCCTGGAAATATCAAACAATTTGATGACAAGGTAAAAGAAGTTGCAAAGGCCGCTGGCGATGCCGGTATTCCAATTCGTATTGGAGTTAATGCTGGCTCTCTTGATCCCCGTCTTCTTGCCAAGTACGGCAAAGCAACTCCAGAGGCTTTGGCCGAATCAGCGCTTTGGGAAGCATCACTCTTTGAAGAACATGGCTTTACCGATATCAAAATTTCCGTTAAGCACCATGACCCAGTAACAATGGTTCAGGCTTATCGATTGCTTGCCAGCAAGTGTGATTACCCGTTGCATTTAGGCGTTACCGAAGCCGGTCCCTTCTTCCAAGGAACCATTAAATCCGCAACTGCATTTGGCATTCTTTTATCTGAGGGCATTGGCGACACAATTCGCGTCTCGCTCTCTGCGCCGCCGGTTGAGGAAGTAAAGGTTGGAATCTCAATCCTTGAATCTTTAAATCTTCGTCAACGTAAGTTGGAAATTGTTTCCTGTCCTTCATGCGGTCGCGCACAAGTTGATGTTTATACCTTGGCCGAGAAAGTTCAAGCGGGATTACAAGGAATGACTGTGCCACTTCGCGTAGCGGTTATGGGCTGTGTAGTTAATGGACCGGGTGAAGCCAGAGAAGCAGATCTTGGTGTTGCATCAGGAAATGGCAAAGGCCAGATCTTTGTAAAGGGCGAAGTAATCAAGACCGTCCCTGAGGCCCAAATTGTTGAAACTCTGATCGAAGAGGCGATGCGTTTGGCTGATGAAATGGAAGCTGCCGGCGCTGCCAGCGGAACTCCAACCGTTACAACAAATTAAACGACACTTAAATCTGGAAAATAAGCCGCGATAATTAGATAAGGTAAAGACATGTTGAAAATGTCTACCTTGTTGTTGCGCACCTTGCGTGATGACCCAGCCGATGCTGAGGTAGCAAGTCACCGCTTATTGGTTCGCGCCGGTTATGTGCGCCGAATTGCCGCAGGTATTTATTCTTGGTTACCTCTTGGCTACATCACCCTTAGAAATATTGAACGGATCATTCGTGAAGAGATGGACTCGGCCGGATTTCAAGAAGTTCATTTTCCAGCGATGTTACCTCGTGAACCTTATGAGAAAACTAATCGTTGGGAAGAGTACGGCGCCGATCTCTTTCGCCTAAAGGACCGTAAAGGCAATGATTATCTTCTAGGTCCAACCCACGAAGAGATGTTTACTTTGATGGTTAAAGGCGAGTACTCCTCATATAAAGATTTGCCGCTTTCGATCTATCAAATTCAAACTAAATTCCGCGATGAAACCAGACCACGTTCTGGAATTATCCGTGGCCGCGAATTCGTAATGAAGGATTCATACTCTTTCGATCTCGATGATGAAGGCTTGGCAAAATCTTATGAAGCCCATCGAAACGCTTACATCAAGACTTTTGATCGCCTTGGCTTGAAGTACAACATCGTTTCCGCGGTTTCGGGCGCCATGGGTGGTTCACGATCTGAAGAATTCTTGGCCCCTTGCAGCACCGGCGAAGATACCTACGTTTTTTGTGAAAAATGTGGCTATGCGGCAAATGTCGAAGCGATGGTTACCAAGGTTGAGGAATTTAGTGGTGCCGCACCAGCTGCCATGGAAGTTTTTGATTCACCAAATACACCGACCATTGATTCATTAGTTGAATTACTAAATGGCAAATTTGGTCCGGGCCACAAGGCCAGTGACACCCTTAAGAATGTAATGCTCATGGCCGATACCAAAGCGATTTCGGTATTAGTGCCGGGCGACCGCGAAGTAGATTTAAAACGCTTACAAGCCAACCTCCCTGGCGTTCAAGAATTACGAATGTTTGAAGATGCCGACTTTGAAAAGTTCCCAGGTTTAGTAAAAGGCTATATCGGACCACAAGATGCAAAGAAGAATGGCATCGAAGTTCTTGCCGATCCACGAATAGTTGTTGGTTCACATTGGATAACTGGTGCTAACGCAAAAGATAAGCATGTTCGCTTCGTTACAAATGGTCGCGACTTCCAAGTTGATAGATACATTGAAGCAGCCGAAGTTCGCGCTGGAGATCTATGTCCAAATTGTCAGACGCCAGTAATTATTGATCGCGCAATTGAAATCGGCCACATCTTCCAACTGGGTCGTAAGTATGCCGAAGCCCTTGATCTAACAGTCCTTGATAAAGATGGAAAATCTCGAGTTGTAACGATGGGTTCCTATGGAATCGGTGTCTCGCGAGCAGTAGCAGCAATCGCAGAACAAACTCTTGATGAAATTGGATTGTCCTGGCCACGTGAAATTGCACCAGCTGATGTTCATGTGGTTGCTACAGGTCGCGAAGATGAAGTCTTCCAAGCAGCAATGACTCTGGCAGAGGATCTAGAAGAAAAAGGCTTGCGCGTTATGTATGACGATCGCCGCGAGGCAAGTGCTGGCGTTAAATTCAAAGATGCAGAATTAATTGGCATCCCATACATAGTTGTCGTTGGAAAGGCGCTAGCCGAGGGCAAAGTTGAATTTAGAGTTCGAAAGAGTGGCGAAAAGAGCGAGATTGAATTGCTAAAGGCCGTAACCGAAATTTATAACGCAGTCACAAAAGCTTAATTATTTACTTAAATGTCGATTGCTAACTGGATCTTCTTAGCGATCGCCGCTGGGTTTGCCGGATTTGTTGATGCGGTTGCAGGTGGTGGGGGATTGGTTCAACTCCCAGCGCTCTTAATCGGAATATCAAATAAACCAATTCCGCTCATTCTTGGAACCAATAAAGTTCCATCAATCTTCGGCACAAGTTCAGCAGCAATCTCTTACTTTAGAAAAGTAAAACCAGACCTTCGTCTTACTAGCTACATGGCCGGACCCGCCTTTGTTGGATCCGTAGCTGGCGCCAGACTTGCCGCATCATTTCCGAAAGATGTCTTTCGCCCACTGATAATTGTTCTACTAACAGCGGTTGCGATCTATACCTGGAAGAAACCCCATCTGGGCATGAATGAGAATTTAAAATTTACTGAGAAGCGACGCCATTTAATTGTGGCCGCAATGGGTTTGGCTATTGGTTTCTATGATGGAATTTTCGGACCCGGCACCGGAACATTTCTAGTATTCCTGCTCGTTGGTGTTGTCGGCTACGCCTTCCTCAAGGCATCGGCCACGGCTAAATTGGTAAATATCGCGACCAACTTTGGTGCGATTCTCTCTTTTCAGATAACCGGGCATATTTGGTGGCGACTTGGACTAGTACTTGCGATCGCAAATGTGAGTGGCGCACTTATTGGTTCACAACTGGCTATCCGCGGCGGATCACCATTGGTTCGAAAGGTATTTTTATTTGTGACGACAATTTTGATTGCCAAAGTGGGTTATGATTGGGTAGTAAGCCTGAATAAGTAAGAACACGACAACTTAATAACAACTTAATAGAGAAGAGAAGGTATGGCCCAGAAAGAGAAGATCGCAGCCGCACTTGCGCCGATCATTGAAGCATCCGGTAATTTCCTTGAGGATTTAACAATCACCTCCGCTGGAAAACATAGAATTTTGACGGTAGTCGTAGATAGCGAAAAGCATTTAACCCTCGATGAAGTAACAGCTGTCACTAAATCATTATCTGAGGTTGTAGAAAATTTGAGTGAGATCGGAGACCTTCCTTTTACTTTGGAAGTAACTTCGCCAGGTGTTGATCGCCCACTTACCTTGCCAAGACATTGGCGCAAAAACGTCGGTCGCCTAATAAATATAACTCTGAATGACGAATCCAAAGTCAATGGCCGAATTGGGGAGTCAACCGATTCCGATGTCCAAATAGATGAATCAAAAATAAACTTTGCCGACATCAAGAAGGCAACAATCGAAATCGAATTCAAATGAGCGTAGATGTCGAAGCGTTAATTGCGCTAACTATTGCTCGTCAAATTCCCCTCGAGAAGATGATTAGCTTTATTGAGAATGCTGTCACCGAAGGTTACCGAGAATTGCCAGAAGCAAAGCCGCAAGGTCGCGCCGTTTTAAATCGCGATACCGGTGAGATTGCAATCCAAGTTCCGCTCTTTGATGAAGCGGGTATTTACACCGAAACAATTGTCGATGAACCGGAAGGCTTTGATCGAGTTGTGCAATCGATTGTTCGCAAAGAGATCAAGCAGCGGATGCGCGCCCAAAATGATGCCGGAATCGTTGAAGAGTTTTCGGCAAATGTTGGAGATGTCATTACCGGCATGATTCAACAAGGGCGGGACCCATCAATAGTTTATGTAGACCTTGGAAAAGTTGAAGGAAAGATTCCACCAACCGAACAAGTAGTTGGCGAAACATATAACCATGGTGACCGAATTAAGTGTTTTGTAGTTGAAGTAAAGCAAGGATTAAAGGGACCGGAAGTAGTGCTTTCTCGTTCCCATCCATTACTGGTAAAGCAATTATTTATGTTAGAAGTTCCGGAATTGAAAGAGCGAATCGTTGAAATAGTTGGCGTTGCAAGAGAAGCTGGTTTCCGAACCAAGGTTTCTGTTCGATCCCATCGTGCTGGCGTAAGTCCTAAAGGCGCACTCATCGGCCCAAGTGGTGCGCGCTCGAAAGCAGTTAGCGATGAATTAAATGGCGAGAAGATCGATATTGTGGATTTCTCTGAGAATCCAGCGGTCTACGTTGCAAATGCTTTAGCACCAGCAAAGGTAAGTAGTTGTGAAGTAGTAGATCTTGAAAGCAAATCTTCAAAAGTTATCGTCCCGGATTACCAACTCTCGCTTGCGATTGGCAAGGATGGGCAGAATGCTCGTCTAGCCGCGCGATTAACTGGCTGGCGAATTGATATCCATCCAGATAATCCGGTGGAGCGAATCTTGAAACCGAAACCACCGGTAGAACCAGATGAGCAAGAAGCCAATGATTTGGCTAATTCCGAAGGTGAAAATCCCGCATAAAAAGCGGGTGATTACCCTCTGCCGATAAGTGCAGGTAAGGTTCTCCTATCAGTTTGTAAGTGAGGGATATGTTTATGGCGATTCCGATCCGGAGTTGCATTGCATGTCGCAAAGCGACAAATTGGCGAGAACTACTGCGGGTTGTAATGATCGAAGGTCAGGTAATACCAGATCCAGATCGTCGCAAAGGTGGTCGCGGAGCTTGGTTACATCCAAATTGCTTGGATGTGGCAAAGAATCGTCGCTCATTTAACCGCGCTTTTCGCAGCGATTTGAACCTCTCGACAGAGATGTTAGAGAAGTTCATAGCTTTAAATTAAGCAACGGGCTTAATTTATTTATAGGGAGCAAACGTAATGTTTCTTAAGGCAACTAAGTAATCATGAGCACCGCGCGCTCATGAGTAAGGCATTGATTTAGGCTCCAACACTAAACGTGGGGCCTCCAAGAGCAAGACAGGAAGGCAACTGTGGCAAAGGTCCGCGTTTACGAGTTAGCAAAAGAATTAGGTTTAGAGAGTAAAGAACTCCTAGCCAAGTTACAAGAAGTCGGCGAGTTCGTTCGTTCGGCATCATCAACAGTTGAAGCGCCAGTAGTGCGTAAGTTGATGGACAAATTCCCGGATATGAAACCGGTTGAAGCCGCGCCAAAGCCAGCTAAGAAAGCAGCAGCTAAAAAGACCGCTGCTAAGAAAACAGCTGCCCCAACCCAAGAAGAGATTGATGCGGCTCTCGCGCAACTTCCAGAAGGAACTCGTGAGCAGTTAGCAAAGGCGCAAGAAGCGCAGTTTATTAAAGAAGAGATTGCCGAATCATCTGTTGCAACGCCACAAGCTCCAGTTGTTCCCGCTTCTCCAACTTCTCCAACTTCTGCGTCTACTTCAACACAATCATCTCCAACAACTTCCTCAAGTATGCCGCGCCCACCACGCGCAGGTAACAATCCATTTAGTGCCGGTGGTGCAATTCCGCGACCACCAATGCCAAGACCAGCAGCAGCTCGTCCAATCAGACCGGGAGAACGTCCACCAATGTCTGGTGCACGTCCAGGTTCAGTACGTCCAGGTTTTGCAGCGCGTCCACAACAAGGTGCACGACCAGGTGGTCCAGGTGGTCCAGGCGGTCCAGGCGGTCCAGGTGGATCAACTGGCGCACCACGTCCAGGTGGAACTGGCGCACCAAGTAATTCTCCGTACCGCACTCCATCAGCACCAGCAACCGGCGCACCTTCATTTGGTGGCAAAGGTGGCGGTCGTCATCAACGCGGTGGCGCTGCAGGTGCCTTTGGTAAGCAAGGCGGAAAGTCTCGTAAAGCGCACAAGAGTAAGAAAGCGTTGCGTGAAGAGTTCGACAATATGGCGGCACCATCACTTGGTGGCGCAGTTATTCCTCACGGTGATGGAAAGACAGTTGTTCGTTTGCGCCGTGGTGCAACACTTATGGATTTCGCTGAGAAGATCGGTGGCGATCCAGCAGCGCTAGTTTCAGCGCTATTCCACTTAGGTGAAATGGTTACTGCAACTCAATCAGTTGATGAAGATACCTTCACACTTCTTGGCGCCGAGCTTGGTTATCAAATTCAAGTCGTAAGCCCAGAAGATGAAGATCGCGAACTACTAGAAGAGTTCGATATCAATCTCGAGCAGGAATTATCAGATATCGATGAGGCTGATCTCGTGGTGCGCTCGCCAATCGTTACCGTAATGGGTCACGTTGACCACGGTAAGACTTCGCTATTGGATGCAATCCGAAAGACCGAAGCTGCTCGCGGCGAAGCCGGTGGAATTACCCAGCACATTGGTGCCTACCAAATTCACCATATGCACGAAGGTCAAGAACGTGCGATTACCTTTATCGATACACCTGGTCACGAAGCGTTTACCGCTATGCGTGCTCGCGGTGCCAAGGTAACCGATATCGCAGTCCTTGTTGTTGCAGCCGATGATGGCGTTATGCCACAAACCATTGAAGCGCTAAATCACGCGCAAGCAGCCGATGTTCCAATCGTGGTTGCGGTTAACAAGGTTGATAAAGAAGGTGCGAACCCAGACAAGATTCGTCAACAACTAACCGAGTACAACTTGATCGCAGAAGAATACGGCGGCACAACAATCTTCGTAAACGTCTCTGCTAAGTCAGGCGCTGGAATTGATGATCTAATCGATTCCATTCTCCTAACCGCAGATGCTGCTATTGATCTACGTGCAGTTGCAGATGATGTGGCTCGTGGTGTTGCAATTGAAGCGAACCTAGATAAGGGTCGCGGTCCAGTCGCAACCGTGCTCGTACAACGTGGAACTTTGCATGTTGGGGATGCGATTGTTGCTGGTGGTGCTTTTGGTCGCGTTCGTGCGATGCTCGATGAAAATGGAAATGCAGTTGAAGAGGCCGGTCCATCTCGTCCGGTACAGGTACTTGGATTTACCTCAGTGCCTGGCGCTGGTGATACTTTCATCGTTGCCGAAGATGACCGAACTGCACGTCAGATTGCAGAGAAGCGTCAACTAGCAATGCGCAATGCGCTACTTGCTAAAGCACGCAAGAAGGTTTCCCTTGAAGACTTCATGGAGCAATCCAAGATCAGCACACTTAACCTCATTATTAAGGGTGACGTTTCTGGTTCGGTGGAAGCTTTGGAAGATGCACTTATGCAACTCGATGTTGGTAATGAAGTTGATCTTCGTGTTATCCACCGCGGCGTTGGTGCAATTACCAAGGGCGATGTAACTCTTGCTTCTGCTTCAACCGCAGTAATCATTGGCTTCAACGTAAAGCCAGAACCACAAACTGCAATCTTTGCCGATGCTGAAGGTGTAGAAATTCGTTTCTACACCGTCATCTACCAGGCGATTGAAGAGATCGAAGCTTCACTCAAGGGCTTGTTGAAGCCAGAGTTTGAAGAAGTAGTTCTTGGAAATGCCGAAGTTCGTGACATCTTCCGTTCAAGCAAGTTTGGAAATATTTCAGGTTCATTGGTTCAAGATGGACTTATTCGTCGAAATGCGAAGGCTCGCACTTTGCGCAATGGCGTTGTAGTTGGCGAGAACCTAACAATTGAATCACTACGTCGATTCAAGGATGATGCAACTGAGGTCAAGGAAGGTTACGAGTGCGGTATCGGACTCGGCTCATTCAAGGACATCCAAGTTGGCGACATCATTCAGACCTACGAGATGCGTGAAAAGAAACGGGCCTAACTCATGGCTTCAAATCGCGCCCTTAAAGTCGCAGATCGAATCAAGGAGATTATTGCCGATGCACTTGAGTCGCGGGTTAAAGATCCGCGACTTGGCTTCGTAACAATCACCGATGTTCGAGTAACTGGGGATCTACAACAAGCATCTGTCTTTTACACCGTACTTGGTGATGAAGCAGAACGAACTGCAAGTGCCATCGCTTTGAACTCTGCAAAGGGAATGCTGCGTTCAGAAGTTGGACATGCATTAGGCCTTCGCATAACGCCGAGCCTTGAATTTATTCAAGATGGTTTACAGGAAAGTGCCGCGGCAATGAACGAGTTGATGTTTGAAGTTGCCCGCAAGGATGCCGAACTTCGCAAAGCTAGAGAGGGTGCGAAGCCAGCTGGTGAAGCGGATCCTTATAAGCATCATGAAGAATAAAATTCATCAGGCATAACTATCATTAGGAATCAAGGTTTATGACAAACGGCTTTTTACTTGTCGATAAAGCTGCTGGAATGACTAGCCATGATGTTGTGGCAAAGGCTCGAAAAAAATTGGGAACCAAGAGAGTCGGTCATGCTGGAACGCTCGATCCGATGGCGACCGGAGTTTTGGTCCTCGGTGTTGGGATTGCTACTAAATTATTGCAATACGTTACAGATGGCACCAAACGATATGAAGCAAATATCCGCCTAGGACAGAGCACGCATACCGATGATCGCGAAGGCGAAATCTTAGAGACATTTGATGTCAGCAATATTTCTAAAGAAGTTATATTGGAAGAGTTGGCAAAGTTTGTCGGAAAAATTCAACAACGACCAAGTTCGGTCTCGGCGATCAAGATTGATGGCAAGAGCGCGCATGAACGAGTTAGAGCCGGTGAGACGGTAGAACTTCCTGCACGCGAAGTTGAAATTACCGAAATTGATATCAAAGGAATTAGAAATGTTGATTCCTTCATTGATATTGAAGTGGTTGTTACTTGTTCGGCGGGAACCTATATCCGAGCACTTGCTCGAGACTTAGGCCAATCCCTAAATGTCGGAGGACACCTGACATTGCTTAGAAGAACCTTGGTCTCACCTTTTGATATTTCTGAATGTTTAGATTTAGAGCGCGCCGAGCTAATTTCGGCTGCAGAAGGAATATCTAGAATTCTCCCAACTCGCACGTTGGATTTTCCGGAATTAAATGAGATCTCTTTTGGTCGCACAATCTCACCAAATTCTTCAGAGGCACCAACCGCTGGACTAAACCAGCAGGGGGAGTTTTCCTGTTTGTTACTTAATCAAGAGATCGCCGGAAAAATCTTGGCTAGGCCAATTCTCGTAAGCGTGAAAGAATAGGCAGATGGCAAATTCGGTTTTAATCGGAATCTTTGATGGGGTGCATGCCGGCCATCAAGAACTGATTCAGATTGCCAAGAAGCATGGTGATGTAACTGCGCTTACTTTTTACCCGCACCCAACTTCAATCTTTGCGCCAGAGCGAACCCCGATGCAATTGCTTCCGTTAGAAGATCGCATCGCACTTTTAAAAGCTAACGGTGCAACCCGGGTAGAGGTTATTGAATTTACCCCTGAGTTTGCCAAGCTTTCGCCCGATCAATTCATCTCACAAATTTTGCAAGATCAACTGTCGGCGGATCATGTAGTAGTTGGCGAAAACTTTACCTTCGGGCATAAAGCCGAAGGCACGGCAAAGTATTTACAAGACGCAAGTCACGGTTTTAAGACCACGATCGTTAAGTTAGAAGAGAATCGAGGAACCCCGGTTTCTTCAACCCGAATTAGAAATCTAATTATTGATGGCGATGTAGAACGTGCTGCAGAAATGTTAACCCGGCCTCATTATTTAGTTGGGCCAGTTGTGCATGGCGAGAAGCGCGGGCGAACTATTGGTTACCCAACAGCAAACCTAGGTTTAGAACAGCTGGCCTGCATTCCAGCAGATGGTGTCTACGCCGGTTGGTTAACAGTTGGCGGCAACCGTTGGCAATCTGCAATTTCAATTGGAACTAACCCAACATTTCCGGGAGTGCGCGGTCGCCAAGTCGAGGCATATGCCTTAGATCAAATTGGTCTTGATTTATATGATCAAAGTGCCAAGCTTGAATTTGGTTTCCGCCTTCGTGATACCTTGAAATTTGATTCACTTGATGCGCTTCTGGTTCAGATGAAATCTGATTGCCAACAAGCAGCAAAATTGACTTCGATCTCCGCATAAATTTGGCTCGATTTCGCCTCCCAAAAGAGCGCTGGTAGCCTTGGGGCACAACAAGCGAGCAAGCGAGCCTTCGTGAGTCACACCGAGGCCCTCGTGATCAGAAAACGGAGTACCAACAATGGCACTACAGCCAGCAGAGAAAAAAGAAATCATTGCAAAGTTCGGCGCATCCGCGACTGACACAGGAAGTCCTGAAGCACAGGTCGCATTGCTATCAAAGCGAATTGAAGAGTTAACCGAACACCTAAAGGTAAACAAGAACGATCACCACAACCGTCGTGGTCTTCTACTTATGGTTGGTAAGCGTCGTCGTATTTTGCAATACCTTGCAAAGACAGATGTAACTCGTTACAGAGCGATTATCGAAAAGCTCGGTATTCGTCGCTAACTAAAAGCAAGACTACTTTCATCAGTTAATCGGTCCTCGGTAGTGGTTTCCGGTTACGAAAAACCGTGAACTTCGATCGAAGATCCATTTTCTGATGTTTGATTATTAGAAATGGAGCGACCTATGGAAGGTCAAGATGTTAAGACTGCCGTTGCAAAAATTGATAACGGTAAATATGGAAAGCGTGAAATTCGCTTTGAAACTGGGCGCCTAGCCCGTCAAGCTGCAGGAACTGCACTTGTTTATTTAGATGATGATTCAATGTTGCTATCAGCAACAACTGCTTCAAAGCAGCCAAAGGATCAATTCGATTTCTTCCCACTTACAGTGGATGTTGAAGAGCGCATGTATGCCGCCGGAAAGATCCCAGGATCATTCTTCCGTCGTGAAGGTCGTCCATCAGAAGATGCGATTCTTACTTGCCGTTTGATCGACCGCCCACTTCGTCCAGCATTCGTAAAGGGTCTGCGTAACGAAGTTCAAGTAGTCGTAACTGTTATGGCGCTGAACCCAGATCACATGTACGACGTACTTGCGATCAACGCGGCTTCAATGTCGACCCAACTTGCAGGACTGCCATTCTCTGGCCCAATTGGTGGCGTTCGCGTTGCACTAATTGAAGGTCAATGGGTTGCATTCCCAAATCACTCTGATTTGGAGAAGGCTGTCTTCGATATGGTTGTTGCTGGATCAATAACACCAGATGGCAAAGATATTGCAGTCATCATGGTTGAAGCCGAAGCAACTTCAAAGACAATTGACTTGATCAAGGCTGGTGCACAAGCACCAACCGAAGAGATTGTCGGACAAGGTCTTGAAGCGGCAAAGCCATTTATCCGCGCACTATGCGATGCCCAAAATGAATTAGCAAAGGTTGCTGCAAAGCCAACTGGCGAATTCCCGGTTTATCTTGATTACCAAGATGATGCCTATGCTGCAGTTGAAGCTGCCGCAAAGGATGATCTTTCAAAGGCGCTAACGATTGCTGGAAAGCAAGATCGTGAAACCAAGCTTGATGAGATCAATGCATCAGTAAAGGAATCACTTGCCGCACAATTCGAAGGTCGCGAAAAGGAAGTTTCTGCTGCGCTTCGTTCAGTCACAAAGAAGCTAGTTCGCCAACGCGTACTACGCGACAAGATCCGTATTGATGGCCGCGGAGTTCGCGACATTCGTCCAATCACTTGTGAAGTTGAAGTAATGCCTCGTGTTCACGGTTCGGCAATCTTCGAACGTGGCGAGACCCAAATTCTTGGTGTCACAACCTTGAATATGCTCAAGATGGAACAACAACTAGATACCTTGAGCCCAGAAAATCACAAGCGCTACATGCACAACTACAACTTCCCACCATATTCAGTTGGTGAAACTGGTCGTGTTGGTTCACCTAAGCGCCGCGAAATCGGCCACGGTGCACTTGCAGAACGTGCCTTGGTTCCAGTTCTTCCAACACGCGAAGAATTCCCATATGCAATTCGCCAAGTTTCAGAAGCTCTTGGTTCAAATGGATCTACCTCAATGGGTTCTGTTTGCGCCTCGACTATGTCATTGCTTAATGCCGGTGTGCCACTAAAGGCGGCTGTTGCAGGTATCGCAATGGGTCTAATCTCAGATGAAGTTGATGGCAAGACTGAATATGTCGCACTTACCGACATCCTCGGCGCCGAAGATGCATTTGGCGATATGGACTTCAAGGTTGCAGGAACAAAGGATTTTGTTACTGCCCTTCAATTGGATACCAAGCTAGATGGAATTCCAGCTTCAGTACTCGCATCTGCGTTGCTACAAGCTAAGGAAGCGCGTCTATTTATTCTTGATCTAATGAACCAAGCGATTGATGCACCAGATGAGATGAGCTTGCTTGCTCCTCGCATCATTTCAATCAAGGTTCCAGTTGATCTAATCGGAGCAATCATCGGACCTAAGGGCAAGATGATCAATCAGATTCAAGATGACACCGGAGCAGATATCACCATCGAAGATGATGGAACCATCTATATCGGTGCCCTAGAAGGATCACAAGCAGAAGCTGCAAAGGCAATGATCGATGCAATCGCTAATCCAGTTGTCCCGAAAGTGGGAGAGCGTTTTAACGGAAGTATTGTGAAGCTTGCAACCTTCGGCGCCTTCGTTTCACTTGTCCCAGGCAAAGATGGACTGTTGCACATTTCGCAGATCCGCAAATTGCACGGTGGAAAGCGAATCGAAAACCTTGAAGAAGTTATGAAGGTTGGCGACAAGATTGAAGTAGAAATTGCTGAAATCGATCCAAAGGGTAAATTCTCTCTGGTACCAGTTCTTGCTGATGGCACAGTTCCTGGTAAAGAATCTGCAGAATAAGTTTCTGGAGAATAATTGAGCAAGACAGTTCTTCCCAGCGGACTTCGGATTGTTACTGAAGAAGTCAGTACGGTTCGATCCGCTGCGGTAGGAATTTGGGCAAATGTTGGCTCTCGCGATGAGAATAAATCCGTCGCGGGAGCTTCTCATTTTCTAGAACATTTATTATTCAAGGGCACGAATCGAAGAAGCGCACTTGATATCTCCTCAGCGATTGACGCTGTCGGTGGTGAAATGAATGCCTTTACCGGTCAGGAATACACCTGCTTCTATGCCCGAGTAATGGATAACGATCTTCCTTTAGCGATTGATGTTGTGAGCGATCTAATTACATCGTCCAAAGTTGAAGCAAAAGATGTTGATAGCGAACGAACCGTAGTCCTTAGTGAAATTGCGGTACGCGATGAAGATCCAAGTGACTACATCCACGAACTTTATTTAGAGACTTATTACGGCGATACCCCGCTTGGCCGATCAATCCTCGGCACTGTTGAATCGATAAATAATATGTCGCGAAATTCTGTATTTAACTATTACAAGAAGAATTACCGCCCAGAGGAACTCGTTGTTTCGGTTGCGGGAAATGTGAAGCATAAAAAAGTTGTTAAGTTGGTTGAAGAAGCGCTATCTCGCGATAACTTTTTAGATGTACCAGCCAAGAGTTCTGACCGTAGGTCAAGTGACCCAATTAAGACTCCTGGACTTGGAAAAGTTGGATTAATTGATCGAAAGACCGAGCAAGGACATGTGCTTTATGGATTTCCAGGGCTCGCCAGAAATGATGATCGCCGCTTTGCATTAAGCGTGCTTGCATCAGCAATCGGCGGCGGAATGTCATCAAGACTTTTCCAAGAGATTCGCGAAAAGCGCGGCCTGGCATATACGACTTATGCCTACCCACAACAATTTGCCGGAACCGGAACCCTGGCCTTCTATGCTGGATCCAAGCCAGAAAAAGTTGAAGAAGTAATTAAATTAATGCGCGAAGTTGCAGAATCTGTTGTTCAACATGGACTAACCGATGAAGAAATTTCTCGAGCAAAGGGCGCCGTTGCTGGATCCTTAATTCTCAGCCAAGAAGATACTGGATCCCGAATGATTCGAATTGGCAAGAGCGAACTCGTACAAGGCGAGATCATGAGCTTTGATGAAATCATTAAGCAAGTTCATGCGGTAACACCCGAACAAATCCGTAAATTAGCCAGCGACTTATTCACCAAGCCCGCTACGCTTGCGGTCGTAGGTTCATTTAGAAGCACTACAAAGTTTGAGAAGGTTATTCGATGAGTATCAAGGTTGCAGTACTTGGCGCCAAGGGGCGAATGGGCTCAGAGGCTGTTAAAGCTATAAGCGCTGCCGAAGATTTGGAACTCGTTGCTCAATTAGATGTTGGCGATTCGCTCGATAACCTAATTAAGTCTGGTGCACAGACCGTTGTTGATTTCACTCACCCAGATTCAGTCATGGGGAATTTAGAGTTCGCTATTAAAAATGGAATTAATGTTGTCGTAGGAACTACTGGTTTTGATACCAAGAAGTTAAATGAAATTAAATCCTGGTTGCAAGCTCAACCAAAAGTTGGAGCGCTTATTGCACCAAACTTTGGACTCGGTGCAGTGTTAATGATGCAATTTGCAGCCCAAGCATCAAAGTACTTTGAATCAGTTGAAATTATTGAATTGCATCATCCCGCAAAAGCTGATGCGCCATCAGGAACTGCTTCCCGAACTGCGGAACTTATTACCGAGGCCCGTAAATCAGTTAACAAGGAAGCAATGCCAGATGCAACATCTTCGGCTCTCGTTGGGGCCAGAGGAGCAAAGGTGGGAGATGTGCCAGTCCATTCAGTAAGGCTTCGCGGATTAGTTGCACATCAAGAAGTGATTTTGGGAGATTTAGGCGAGACGCTAACTATCCGCCATGACTCAATTGATCGGACCGGATTTATGCCAGGTGTATTACTGGGAGTTAGAAAAGTTGGTCAGAACCCTGGCCTGACATTTGGCTTAGAACACTTTATGGATTTAAATTAAAACAACCGGAGGAATGAAATGACTGCAAAAATAACGATGTATGGCGCCGAATGGTGTGGCGATTGCCGCCGTTCAAAGAAATTTTTAGAGACAAACAACGTTGAATATAACTACATCAACGTAGAAGAAGATCTTTCGGCTGCCGAAAAGGTAAAAGAGATAAATAATGGAATGCAATCAATTCCAGTAATTCTCTTTGAAGATGGAACCCACTTAACCGAGCCATCGGATACCGATCTACGCGTAAAGTTACAAAGCCTAAATATTCTCTAAAAGGCGCGGTAGACCAGAGCTGAAGTAATAGCAGCTCCAACCACAACGATCGGAAAAGGCGCTTTCGCAATTAATAGTGTGATCGCTGCCGCGATACCGGCTGATCTGTGGTCTAAAACTAGCCTTGTTTTGGTGGCGAAACTATTAACTGCAACCAAGGCGGTTAATAGCGCAACGGGAATTAGAAGATTTATCCTCATGACACGTGGATGCGATAACCAGGACTCTGGAACGCTGGCGCCAAATATTTTTACTCCATAAGCCAAGGCGCTTGCGCCGATGACCGCAATCCAATATTTATTCATATTATTCGCGCCACCCAATTAGTACAGCGAGGAGTACGCAAGAAATAATTGGAATCCCGGCAGATACAAAGGGAACCAAAGCGAGCGAGAAAGCAATCGCGGTGATCGAAAGTATTCTCGTTTTTCGATCATTGATTCGTGGCCAGAGCAAGCCTAGAAATGCCGCTGGTACTGCAGCGTCCAAACCCCAGGCAGAAGGATCCCCAATTGCCTTGGCGCCGAGTGCGCCAAGCAGAGTAAATAAGTTCCAGAAAATGTAGACACCGATTCCGGTTAACCAGAAACCTTCCCGCATTGCTTCGATTCCAGAATCCGATTGTGCAAGTGCTACGCCGGTTGATTCATCAATCGTTATTTGTGCACCAAGCGCCCGCTTAATTCCCCGCATCTTTAAGATTGGCGCCATTCGTAATCCGTAAAGTGCATTTCGAGTACCAAGCAAAGTCGACGTCGCAATTGCATTTATTGCTGCGCCACCGGCTCCAATAACTCCGATAACGGCAAATTGTGAAGCGCCAGAGAAAAGTAATAAAGAAAGTAAGCAAGTTTGGAGAACTGTGAAGTGGGCGGCAATTGATGCAGCCCCAAAAGCACTTCCATACGCCCCAACGGTGAAGGAGACGCTAAATGAATCTCTCCTGACTGACACGCCGATATTCTGCCGTAATCCACAATAGTTGGGGGCGCTTATATAGGGTCTCTTCCATGACAACCGATACCACCGAAAAAAGCTTGCCGCCAATCCAATTCCGCGAGGATATGACCGTTGAGTTGGTTAAGGCCAGCGCGAGTGATGAGGATGTTGTTTGGGCAGCTCGGGTATCAACCGCGGGAGAGCAATCTCTTGATGCGGTCGGTAAGGGTTCGGAACGAGATGCTGGACTAATTAATTATCTGGCTCGCGAACGTCACGGCAGTCCATTTGAACATACCTCAATGACTTTCTTTGTTTCGGCTCCAATCTTTGTATTCCGTGAATTTATGCGTCACCGGATTGCTTCTTACAACGAAGAGAGCGGTCGTTATCGCGAACTTCGTCCGGTTTTTTATGTACCAAGTAAGGAACGAAATCTAGTTCAAATCGGGAAGACCGGTGCCTACACATTTGTTCCTGGAACCGATGAACAATATGAAATCACAGTTAAGGCAATCAAAGAAACGTGCACCTTGGCATATGAAAATTATCAGAAAATTTTGGCCAGCGGTGTTGCAAGGGAAGTGGCTCGTGCGGTTCTTCCAGTAACACTTTATTCATCGATGTATGTGACGATGAATGCCCGTGCACTGATGAACTTCCTTTCACTTCGTACTTCACGTGAGGGATCTCATTTCCCTAGCTATCCACAGCGTGAAATTGAGATGGTTGCCGAAGAAATGGAGCAACATTTTGCAAAGTTGATGCCGCTTACCTACGCAGCATTCGAAAAGTCTGGTCGCGTCGCCCCATAACGCGATAACCTTCAGCCATGACAATCAAGCCGCCATTTGGCCGCCTGCTCACCGCGATGGTGACGCCATTTAAGGCTGACGGCTCGGTTGATTGGGCTGGCGTTGAAACTTTGGCCAAGCACTTAGTAGCAAATGGTCATGACGGCATTGCGGTTAATGGAACAACTGGGGAAGCCCCAACAACAAAGCCGGATGAAAAAGATGAAATTATTCGCGTGGTTAAAGCAGCTGTCGGCCCATCAATCAAAGTATTAGCTGGCGCGGGCGATAACGAAACCGCTTTCTCGGTGGATCAGGCAAAGCGCGCGGCAAAGGCTGGCGCAGATGGTCTTTTAATTGTTACTCCGTATTACAACAAACCACCGCAAGCCGGAATCATTGCTCACTTCAATGCAGTAGCAAACTCAACTGATCTACCAGTTATGATTTATGACATTCCAGGTAGAACTGGTGTTGAAATCGAATCAGATTCCATCGTTAAATTATTTGAGCACCCACAGATCGTCGCCCTTAAGGATGCAAAAGGAAATGTTGCCGCAACTTCTTGGGTAATTAAGCGTTGTGGAATTCCGGTTTATTCTGGTGACGATATTTTGAACTTGCCATTCTTGTCGATTGGCGCAGTCGGTTTTGTTTCGGTTTGCGGTCACACCGTTGGAAATGATTTGAAGGCAATGCTCGATGCTTGGTTTGCTGGAGATGCTGCTAAAGCACTCGAGATTCATCAGAAGTTGTTACCAATTTATACCGGAACATTCCGCACGCAAGGTGCGATATTAACTAAGGCCGCCCTAAATATGTTGGGCCTACCTGGAGGAATTACTAGATTGCCACTTGTCGATGCCACCGATGCGCAGATTGCGCAATTGCGGGAGGATCTTCGCGCAGGTGGAGTAAATATTAAATAATGAATCATCCGCATCCAGAATTACCTTATCCTGCAAAATTAGCAGCTAAGACGCTGCGCATTGTCGCCCTCGGTGGTCTCGGTGAGATCGGTCGAAATATGACGGTCTTTGAATATGAAGGCAAATTATTAATTGTTGACTGCGGAGTTCTATTTCCAGAGGAGAGCCAACCAGGTATCGATTTAATCTTGCCCGATTTCACCTACATCCGCGAAAGGTTGGATGATGTTGTGGCGGTTGTGCTTACGCACGGCCACGAGGATCACATAGGTGCGGTTCCTTATTTGCTACGTGAACGAAGTGATATTCCAATTGTGGGATCAAAACTAACTTTGGCCTTCACCGAAGCAAAGTTGAAGGAACGCCGTATTACTGCGCCACAGGTTGAAGTTAAAGCAGGAATGCGTCAAAAGTTTGGTTCTTTTGATTTGGAATTTGTTGCAGTAAATCACTCAATCCCAGATGCGCTTGCGGTCGCAATTCGCACACCCGCGGGGTTGGTACTTGCGACTGGCGATTTCAAAATGGATCAACTTCCACTTGATGGTCGAATTACCGATCTTGCAACCTTTGCTAAGTTGGGCGAAGAGGGTGTTGACCTCTTTATGGTTGATTCAACCAATGCCGATGTACCTGGATTTACAACTGCTGAACGCGATATCAGCCCAGTATTAGATCGAGTAATTCGCCAGACCGAACGTCGTGTAATTGTTGCCTCTTTCGCATCTCACGTTCACCGGGTGCAACAAGTTATTGATGTTGCCGAAAGTCATGGCCGAAAAGTTGTTTTAGTTGGTCGCAGCATGGTTAGAAATATGAAATTAGCAGAAGATCTTGGTTATTTGAAAGTCCCAGCAGGATTGATCGTTGAAGTTAAGGATCTGAAGAACTACGGCGACAAAGTTGTGATGATCTGTACTGGTTCGCAAGGGGAACCACTTGCAGCGCTATCGCGAATGGCAAATGGTGATCATGAAATTCAAGTTGGTAAGGGCGATACTGTAATTCTTGCCTCTTCACTTATCCCAGGCAATGAAAACCCGGTCTTTCGCGTAATCAACGAGTTAACTCGCTTTGGCGCAAATGTTGTTCATAAAGGAAATGCCATGGTTCACGTTTCGGGTCACGCGGCAGCTGGAGAACTTCTCTATTGCTACAACATAGTTAAGCCAAAGAATGTCATGCCGATTCACGGGGAATGGCGTCACCTTCGAGCTAATGCCGAACTTGCAATAAAGACTGGCGTCCCGCGCACAAAAACTTTGGTTGTGGAAAATGGAATTGTCGTTGACCTGACCGATGGGTACGTAGATGTAGCCGGTGCAATTCCAGTTGGTTTTGTTTATGTTGATGGCCAAAGCATCGGCGAAATTACGGAGAGCTCGCTAAAGGATCGTCGAATTCTTGGCGAAGAAGGATTTATCTCAGTTGTTGTTGTCATTGAATCCCAAACCGGCAAGATTATTGCTGGTCCAGATATCCATGCTCGCGGTTTTACCGAAGATGCCGATCTATTTAAAGAAGTAAAGGGCATGATTGAAAAAGCTTTGGCACATGCAGTTAGCGGTGGGATCAATGGAACTCATCAATTACAACAAGTTGTTCGTAAAACAGTTGGCAGTTGGGTGGGGGATAAGCACCGTAGAAAGCCAATGATTGTTCCAGTCGTTATCGAGGTATAACGGCGCGCCTGCCCTGTAACACTGAAGTAATTCTTTAAGGTTATCTATCATGGTGGCAAAGAAATCTCGCAAGAGCACTCGTAAATCCTCAAATTCATTTGTTGGTGGAGTTCTTGCTGGCCTCCTAGCAATTTGGCGCTTATTTGCAAAGGCGATTGGAAGTTCGGTTCGTTTCGTTTTCCGAGGAGCTAAAGAGTTAGACCCGGTTCACCAAAGAGATGGCTTTGCCTTCCTTATATTCATTCTCGGCTTAGTTTCAGCAGCTGGTGTTTGGTTTAATTTAAATAATATTGTTGGTAGAGCAATTTATGCCGCGGTCTATGGAATCGCGGGTCGACTTGGCTTTATTGCGCCGGTCATCTTTATCTACTTTGCCTTTCGACTATTTCGCACGCCCGAAGAAGGCCGCGCCACCGGAAGAATTACGGTCGGCACAATTGTTCTGCTCTTAAGCGTCACCGGACTACTTCATATCTTTAACGGTTCTACCGGAACCGGTCAGCCTGCAATCCGCCATGGTGGTGGCTGGATTGGATATGGAGTTTCAACTCCATTGGTTGCCTTGGTGACAAACATCTTGGCGATTCCAATTCTGCTTATCTTCTTGTTCTTTGGCTTATTGGTTGTTACAGCGACTCCGGTTTCACAGGTAATTTCGCGAATCAAGTCGCTACTTCATTGGGGAAGTTCGAAGGTCCAAGATGCCAGGGCGGCGCGCGCCGAAGCTGATGAGTTTGAAATTTCTGAAACCCCACCATTTGAAACTCCACTCGTTCAATCTTTCAATCACGATGAGGAAGAAGAAGAGCTTGACGAAGAGAGTTTCGATGAAGAGTTCACCGTTGAAATTCCTCGGGAACCACAAGTTTCAACTCCTGTAGCAACAAAGAGCGAAGCGCCAAAGCGGGCGCAACAAATGCTTTTAACCGGCGACAATAAATATGAATTACCGTCCATGGATCTGCTTCGTGCGGGGCCAGCATCAAAGGCGAAATCTAAGGCGAATGACACTGTTGTTGCCGCGCTAATCCAAGTCTTTGAACAATTTGATGTTGATTGCCGCGTAACTGGTTTTATGCGCGGGCCGACCGTTACTCGCTACGAAGTTGAACTTGGTGGTGGAGTGAAGGTTGAAGCAATTACTGCCTTAACCAAGAATATTTCATATGCGGTAGCAAGCGGCGATGTAAGAATCCTTTCGCCAATTCCAGGTAAATCTGCTGTTGGTATTGAAATTCCAAATACCGATCGCGAGATCGTTGCTTTGGGGGATGTGCTGCGTTCAAGCGTGGCAGGAAATGATCCACATCCAATGGTTATCGCACTCGGTAAAGATGTAGAAGGTAATTTCATTTGTGCGAATCTAGCCAAGATGCCACACCTACTTGTTGCTGGCGCCACCGGCGCTGGTAAATCGTCGATGATTAACTCGCTAGTCGTATCAATTTTGATGCGTGCAACTCCAGACGATGTCCGCCTCGTGATGATCGATCCTAAACGAGTAGAACTAACCAGCTATGAAGGCATTCCACATTTAATTGCGCCAATCATTACTAATCCTAAGAAAGCGGCAGATGTGCTTGCTTGGGTCGTGCGCGAAATGGATATGCGCTATGACGATCTTTCAGCCTTTGGATTTAGACACATTGATGACTTCAACAAGGCAGTCAGAGCCGGAAAAGTTACCCTGCCGGCCGGAAGTGACCGGCAATTAGAGCCATACCCATACCTACTTGTAATCATCGACGAACTTGCAGATTTGATGATGGTTGCAGCAAAAGAGGTTGAAGAGAGCATCGTTCGCATTACCCAACTTGCACGTGCTGCCGGTATCCACTTGGTCATCGCAACCCAACGTCCAAGTGTGGATATCGTTACTGGATTGATTAAGGCCAATGTGCCATCAAGACTTTCTTTCGCAACATCTTCGCTTGCCGATTCCAGAGTTATTTTGGATACGCCAGGTGCTGAAAAACTAGTTGGCCAAGGCGATGGCTTATTCCTTCCAATGGGTGCAAGTAAAGCGATGCGTATCCAAGGAGCATATGTTTCAGAACGCGAAACCGAAGCAATCGTTAACCATGTTAAGTCGCAACTACAACCCGTTTACCGCCAAGATATTGTTGCACCACCAAAGCCCGCAACAATTGAAAATGAAATTGGTGATGACTTAGATATTTTGTTGCAAGCTGTTCAACTTGTTGTGCAAACACAATTTGGTTCAACTTCTATGTTGCAACGTAAACTCCGAGTCGGTTTTGCAAAGGCCGGTCGCTTAATGGATCTTATGGAGAACCGTGGAATTGTTGGACCTTCCGAAGGTTCTAAAGCCCGCGCGGTACTAATCACCGCCGAGCAACTGCCTGAAGTACTGGCCCAACTTGAGGGCGCCGAATAATTCTTGTAATTCAGCGTGTAGCCCACCTTCTGGGGGTCAGGGTTCAGGGTTAGTTCATCTCCTGGATTTGTTCAGGTGACCCTTGGCGTTTTACCATTTACCCCTCGGTATCCCCATCGGGCGCCGCCGAAAGGCGACTGCGATAAGTAAACGAATAGGTAGTAACTCCAGCAAATGAGTTTAGATAACTTAACTCTCGGTTCTAAATTGCGTGATGCGCGCAAGAATGCTGGATACACCATTGCGCAAGTTAGCGAAGTAACTCGAATTCGCGAAACTCTGATCTCAAATTTGGAATCAGATAACTTTGAAACTTGTGGCGGCTATGCCTATGCCCGTGGTCATATTCGTACAATTGCAAAACTTTTCAATTTGGATTCAGATGCTTTAATCGAGGACTTTGCAAATGCAACTGGTGAGTTCGATCGTCCAATGATTGATCTGCTTACTGAAAATAATGTAACTGCACCAAAAGTCGAACGTACAAAGATTTCCT